>Ga0187885_10002058_pt1 | contig 20538 bp, 18 predicted proteins | sample June2016WEW_20_1_3_FD_132970 | JGI IMG/M metagenome (GOLD analysis project Ga0187885, IMG submission 132970) | Peatland microbial communities from SPRUCE experiment site at the Marcell Experimental Forest, Minnesota, USA - June2016WEW_20_100 | ecosystem: Environmental > Terrestrial > Soil >... | reverse complement strand
TAGTTGCGGGCGGCTTCGCGATATTCATTGTGGCGGAAGTATCAGACTGGTGATTCTGCGCCATCGCGGCGGAGAACGGCAACATTAGCAGTACCAATGCACGCGTGCCGGGTAATATGCCGAATCGACTCATAGTGGGCCGATCCTTCATCATACAACCGCAACCCAGCGCCTACTTGTTCTTAACGTGTGCCGCTGCGACAACACCGCTAGCGCGAAAAGGCTTGCGCGAAATTTAGCCGCGCCTGAGCAAACAAACCTATCTTCCGAGTGTCTGTACGGATGGGCGCCAACAAAACCAAAGGCCGCAGCGTTGCCCGCGGCGAACATTGACCCAGCCAGGAAACGAATCCAAGGCCTAGGCCTCTTTGGGAACCGGATGCGAAAGAAGCAGCGTAGCCTTTGACGCGGCGCGTGGGCGCCCGCTACAATATGACTACAATTTAACGCGCCGCTTGGGCGCAAAACACTCCTCAGTAGCTCAATGGCAGAGCATCCGGCTGTTAACCGGAGGGTTGTAGGTTCGAGTCCTACCTGAGGAGCCATTCTTTTCATAGACTTACTACACCGCGGTATGTTGCGCCTCCGGTGACTTTGGGGACTTTTTGAGGGCCTCGGGAGGAATTTTCATTCGTCCGAGTACGTCGGCGGCATCGCGGAGAGCCTTGCTTTCCGATGTGTCCGTAACGCCTGGCCGTGCGGATTGCGGTCGCCGCAGACCAACCCATCATGCTTGCGACGACCGGGTACGGGGTGCCACTTTCTAGCAAGCGAGTCACTGCAGTGTGCCGGAGATCGTGGAATCGGCACTTCAGGGGTTCCGACTCTTCTTCTTCCGTCTTGCCGCTCAGAATCGCGCTGGCGCGTTCTTGGCCTTCTCCCATGCTTCTTTCCAGTCACCGATGGGCCGCGTCGGATCCGTATCGTAGATGACCGTGCCAGCGGAAAAGCCAAAGGTACCTTCCTCGCCCGCGACCACGTACTTCTCACTGGGGAACACAAAGTGCTTTGGTTCTCGGCCGGGGAATTGTGCAGCCCACGTGTCCAGCACACTAAGGATTCGACTGTTCAACGGGATTGCGCGTCCGGTTCCCGTTGCCGACTTGGACTTTCCTACCGCCAAGATCCTGGCCACGCAGTCCACGTGTCTCCAGCGTAGCAAGCGAATTTCGCTGTAACGCATTCCGGTGTTCAGGGCCGACATAACGGCAAGGTAGAGGCAACGATAACGGCTCTTGAGACAGGCCATAAGCAGGGCGGCTGCTTCCTCCAGGGTAAGGGCATGTCCCACGTCATCCTGGACGGCAAGCATCCGAACGTCTTGCTGTATCTCAGCCCATACGCGATGACGTCAGAGTATCGCGCGAAGGGTCCCTACTTCCAAGTTAATCGTCTTCCGTGCGGCTTTCTCCGCCAAGCGGGCCTGTTGGTAGCGGCTCACGTCCTTCGCCTGAATGTCAGTGACAAGGCGCTTTTCGAAGTGCGGCCGAAGATGCTTGAGATTGTCGCGCTCGATTCGCGGCGAACTAGCTGCAAGCACAAGGAACTCCAGGACAAACTGCGTAACGAACTGCTAGGCATTTTGGCTTGCGCCGGTGCGTGGTTCGTTGGCTTGGAAGAAACAGGAGCTCGGACTCCCACCAGAGGTACGAGAGGCAGCCGAGTCATACCGTTGCGGCATGGATGTCGTCGGAACCTTCATTTCCGAGCGCTGCATTCAGAAAGCTGGCGTTAAGACTCCGGTCAGCAAGCTATATGGGGAGTATGTCAGGTGGTGCGAAGAAAATCGTGAGGGGCCACTGAAAAACGGTGACTTCGGGCATCAGGCCGGTGAGTTGCCGTTTGTGCCGAGCCACCTCTCAAGATCCAAAATGCGAACGCGGTGCCCGAAAAACTGAGCCGGGCGCCCGGCCAAGGAAAATATTTATGCGCTGGAGTTCCTGAAGGGGTATATGGTGTCGGGCTGTTGGGCTTAGAACGGAATTGCCGGCTTAAGTATTTGTTCGGAGTTCGTAACAAACAAAGCCACCTGCGTCTTTACAAGCTCAAAGCCGCGGAGTACACTTTCGCCGTTCTCAGCCAGTGGTGAGAACGGTCGACTATCCCGAGTCGAATAGCCCCATCAAAGACCGGGTCCAGGGCACTAAGATCGGGCAATTTCAATCGTAGTCGGAAAGATCGGGAATCGGCGCGAGTGAGCGCCTGACTCCGACATGGGCGCAGACTTGTGACGAACATAAACGGCAAAGCGTATGCCATGAACGCTATTACCCCGATGAAACCATGGAAGACACCTCTTTTGCGGGTCTTCTTCTTCATTCTTGGTGCCGTTAAGCCGCTTCAAGCGAACCTCAAGAACCTTTCCTTTATCCACTTCGCGCGCTGGGTCATCGTAAGCCGTCACCGGTTTCCCCAACTTTCGCCCCAGCAGCCTCGCGAAGAACTGCGCTATGACTACTTGATTTTCTTTAGTAATTTCAACGGCACGTGGAACCAATACATCGACGCCTTTTCGGCTGCGCTTGCCCAGGGATTAAACGCCATCTGGAGATGGAGCGAAAAATTTCCCGGCTCGGTGCCGGTCACGCCTTTTAAGGCCTATATAAGCCAGTTACAGTTCGACACGGATTACTACTACAACGCCTATCCCTGGGCCGCGACCAACGACGTAAAGGCCGCACTTCGAGTGCAGGACGCCTTAAACGAGTTCGCTAAGACTAGCCAGACTCTTTCACCATCAGATTTCGAGAGGGCCTATCGGCAATTTCTAGTGAGGGTACAAGCGGACCTCGGCTCTACAGGCCTGGCTCCGGTAGGAACATAAATGGCAAACCAGAGCGGGCAAGTTTACGGCCTGACGATCCTCTCGCCTATCATCGAGAACGAGCGGATAGATATTTGCCACGCTACGGAGCTGCGCTGGTATCTCGCGAGTTTGCCGCGCGACCACACCAGCCCTTTCGCACGAGTTTCCAGCACCCACTTTGCGCGCCTGGTGGTGATGGATGATGTGATCTTTGTGGGCGCACCCGCTCACGAGGAGCACCTGAAATCCCGCTATTTGGTCTTCGAGACAAATTTCGACGGCGATCTCGACACCTATCTCACCTGCATGGCCCGAGAAATTCCGGAGGTCGTCGAGTCGGTCTGGAAACACTGTGTGGGCTATCCCGGAGTGGCGGATCCCGCCGGCTTCGCCGCCTACATGAAAAAGTGCCAGATCGCCACAACGTTCTTCTTTGCCGACGTGAACGATAAGACCGTACAGCAGAACTTAAGAGCTCTGCAGGTTCAGTCGGCCCTCGCTCACTTTATCGAAAAAAACCAGGGTAAGCCGGCGGCTGAAATACAGAAGTCGTTCGGTGTGCTATTGGAGCGTTTGGCAAAAGCGCCGGCGCCGTTGCCCGGCGGAGACGACTCCGAGAAAACTTCCGCGGAGGACCGGCCTCATGACTAATTCCGCTGTTATTAGAACGGATGACACGAAGATTGACGTTTCCGATATCCAGGGATTCGCGTTGAAAGGTTACAACTTCCCCTTCGCTCGGTATCTGTTGTTGGAGCTCTTGAATCCCAAGGCGGCGCAGAACTTCATCGGCCAAATCGTCCAATACCTCACGACAGGAGAGCGTTGGGACGAAAAGCCCGTTACCACGGTAAACATTGCGTTCACCCACAAAGGGCTGGTCCAGCTTGAACTTCCGGACCCAACGCTGCTCAGCTTCCCCGTTGAATTCCAGCAAGGCATGAAGGCGCGAAGGGAAATTCTATACGATACCGGAAAGAATGCTCCAGAGCATTGGGATCCAGTATGGAACGAAGGCCGAGTACATGTCTGGCTGGCGGTAAACGCGCAAACTCCTGCCGCGCTGGAAAAGCAATGCGCTCTCCTGGTGCAACTTATGGACCAGACGGGCGGAGCGAGGCAGTTGCAAGCACAGGATGCCGGTGCAATTTTCATCGACGGCAAGCCCACTTCGAAAGAGCACTTCGGTTACACGGATGGATTTGGAAACCCCGATTTCAAGGGCGCGGAGCGTGAATGTGTTCCGGGACAAGGCAAGTTAGCCAAAGATGGAACGTGGGAAGCTCTAGCTACCGGAGAATTCTTGCTGGGATACGCGGATGAGTCGGGCGAGCTTCCTGTCGCGCCCATTCCGCATCTGCTGGCGCGGAACGGTACGTTCATGGTCTATCGCAAGATGCATCAGAACGTCACGACTTTTCGCGACTATCTGGAAACGCAGAGCCGGCTGTATCCCGGTGGAAAAGAAAAACTGGCTTCCAAGTTCATCGGCCGCTGGCGAGATGGGACTCCCATCGAGCTCTCGCCGGATCAACCCGACCCGGCGGTCGTTCAAGATGACAACCGGAACACGAATTTCACTTATGGCAACGATTTGCGCGGCCTGCGCTGCCCCATAGGCGCGCACATCCGCCGCGCAAACCCGCGCGATGCCTTTGGTTTCCACGGCGAACTCGTCAATCGCAGGCGCATCATGCGCCGCGGCCTCCCCTACGGCCAATATGTACCGGAGGGCCAGCCGGTTCGTGACGAGGATGATCGCGGCATCATTTTTATGGCTTTGAACGCAAGCCTGTTCCGCCAGTTCGAATTCGTGCAACAGCAGTGGATCGAATATGGAAACGATTTGCACCAGGGAAACGACAAAGATCTGGTTATCGGGAATCACAGCGGCAAAGGCAAATTCGTCGTGCAAGGTACAGCGGATGCGCAGAATCCGCCGTTCGTCTGTGCGCACCTGCCCAACTTCGTCGAACTGAGGGGTGGCGACTATTTCTTCATGCCGAGTTTGACTGCGCTTCAGATGATGGCGAGTGGGAGTGTCGACCCAAGGTGAAAAGCGAGATACCATGTTCGAAACCTCAAGAGCGCGCTCACTACGTCGACGAGTAGGAAGGCGTCGTAGAGCACATACCCAGCTGCGACTGATCCCGAGTCACGAATGGTTTGGGGAGCCTGTTTAACTGGATCGCATCAAAATCTGGTGTTTATGGAGCGGCAACTCCGAATAAACGAGTCTCAGCGACAACGCCCTATCAATGTTGAATCAATTAAATCGCCTTGGAATCGGCGCGCTTCGGCGACCGCTGGGCCACTGGTCGAGTTTTGGTCACCGCCTTGTCCAGTCGTGATGCGAGTTCGTCAAACGAGGTTGTCGGGCCGCTCCAGCGCAACTGGTCCACATCATCGAAGAGCGTAATGTCGGCACGAAGTGTGGCGAGCGTACGAAACAGCATTGCCTGGTCCCGCTCCCGAGAGAGAGTGTCAGCGAGGGTGTTCGCCCTGGCAGCGTTCACATGCCACTCGCGCCAGTTCATAGGGATGGACTCAAGATGTTCAAACTTTGCAAGGACGGCAGCCGCCGACTTCGCGCCCCAGCCTGGCAGGCCCGGATAGCCATCGGCCGCATCACCCACTAGCGCGAGATAGTCGGGGATCGACGTGGGCGAAACCCCGAACTTCTTGACTACACCGGGCTCGTCTGCAGTGACCCCCGTATGACGATTCAGTTGGACGATACGTGAGCCGCGCACACACTGCGCTAGATCCTTGTCTGGCGTACAGATGATCACGCGTTCGACGCGGGTATCGCGGGTCGCTGCAACGGCCGCGGCCGCGAGCGCGTCGTCCGCTTCAAATTCGACCATCGGCCAGACCACAATACCGGCTGCCGACAAGACTTCTTCGAGTAGTGGGAATTGGGCCAGGAGGTCCGGTTCGACACCTTCGCTGGTCTTGTAGCATGGCCACAGTTGGTTGCGAAAAGACTCGATGACATGATCGGTTGCAACAGCGATGTGCGTGGTGCCGTTCTTGATCATTCCTAGCACCGACGCTAGGACGCCTCGGACGGCGGCCACTTCTGCGCCCGTTGCATCCTGTGCGGACGGCAGAGCGTAGTAGTGCCGGAACAACTCGTATGTGCCGTCAAGCAGATAGATTTCCACAACGTTTCTCCGGCGCAACGCTTCCACATCACGGCGCGAGCGACTTATCCATCAGTATCGGGCCGCCGTGCTCAGCGATCGACGCAAAAACCTGCCGTCCGTTGAAACGATAAGCCTCATAAGACCGCTGTACGCGCGCGACGAACCCCTGCTTGCGGAAGATGTGCTGCGACACCTTGTTCGTCGCCTCGGTGACCGCTACCTGATAACCTCTGCGCGTCCCGTGCTCCAGACAAGCCGCGACGAGCTGCTGTGCCACTCCTCGTCCGGCAACGCGATCGGAGACTCCGAGGAGGAACAGGTGGAGCGACTCGCCGGGACGCGCCACCCGGCCGCCACGGTACTCCGCATCCAACTGGCCTAGGATATTGAAAACCGGATCGAACTTAGGGCTCAGCCGATCTATCCCATCAGGCGGCGCCGATGCCGAGTCCTCTGTCAGCAACGCGCCGATCAGCTCAACCGTGCCAGCCAGCCGCGCCACGATTGTCAGACCCTCGACCGCCGCCTTGGGGCAGAGCAGCCGGACGAACGCCTCGAACTCAGAAGTGGTCAGGCCGGCTGCAACCGCGGGCGGATCGTAACGACTGAAAACTTCCCCCAAAAGTTTCGCTATTGCCTCAGCGTCGGAGGGGACATAGACGCCGTACTCGATCTGCATCTGTTCAGGTGAATCTGCCACAGCCGCCTCCCGCCATCCGCGATTCCCAGACTGCCGGTATACGTCCGCGAGCGTCATTATATCCGCAAGGAATTGCGTCGCAGCACAAGTTGCGGCGGTTCCGGGACGAGCTCGAATCCCCCGTCGCTTCCGCTCCCGGTCGCTTCTGCTTTCTTACTTGCCAAAGCGTGCAACTGATCGCTGGGCACTCCTTTAGGTGCCTGTTTTGTGGGTCCAGAAATTGCATTCTTCACTCGTTCACTTGCCCAGCTTCGGGCTGCCTTTCGTGGCTCAGAGGTTGATTTCGTCGACGATTCTGTCGGCGTTGCGAGAGGTGGGCGTTACCAGGCGAAGGTTTTCTAAATCTACGTCGCGAACATGCAGCATTGCTTCACTCTGGGATTTCCCTCCGAGCAACTGCCGCTCGTACAAGCGATCAACCAATAGAGAAATCTTATCGCGACCAATCAAATTATTCATAACGATCTTTATAGAATCCTTATACTCCGCGTTTTATTCTCCGCCAACGCACTTCGATTTTCCCTTTACAACACACCCGGCTCAGTTGGAGGTCGCGAGATGTCTAGCAGTTGGCGGAGTTCATCTATTGCACTGCCGCTTTCCAGAATGTTCTTACCATTTTCACTAATGCCCCAGGTTTGGCCATCGGACGCCGCGTGCTCGTGGACCTCGAACAGCAGATCAGCGCGTCGTCCCGCGGCGACGATGTTGCTGATTGCGACGCTGTTGATTTCAATTCCGATCGCAGCTCAGGGGCCGAAGGCGCAGCCAGTGGATCCGCCGTCGAGCGTTGCCGACCAGCCGGTATCGCCTGCCATCCAGAAGCAGCTCGACGCCATGCAAAAAAGCAACGAGGCGATGCAAAAGAACAACGAGGCCTTACAAAAGCGCATCGAGCATCTGGAATCTCAGCTGAATGACCGGAACGCCCAAGGACAGCCGAGTGCGGACATGGCGGATGCATCGGTCCCTGCGCATTCCATGGTCGAGCAAGCTTCGGGCTCGCAGACATCGACAGCCGTCAACGCTTTGGTGAACTCGGCACCCGAAACGAAGGGCAAACCCGACCCATTTTCGTACGCCGACTGGACCTGGCTCAACGGTACGCCCCGCATAAAGGATCTGCCTTTTGACTCGAAATTCTTTACTCCGGAAATCCGAGTCGACACCTCGTTTATCTACGATTACAACCATCCAAAAGATGACACCCTCGGCGGATCGACCGAGATCTTCCGGACCAACGAAATCCAGATGGACCAGATCAGCTTTGGAGGCGACTTCCACTGGGACGATGTCCGGGCTCGCATTTTGACCATGAATGGATTGTTCGCCGTCACGACCCCACGAAATGATGCCAGCGCTGGTCGCGGCCAATGGTCCCTTCGCGGCGCGTACCGTTACGTGTCGGAAGCATGGGGCGGGTACCACTGGAATGTGAACTATGGCCTGAATGTCGATGCTGGAATTTTCGTCTCTTATATCGGCCTGTTCAGTTATTACAACTTCGATAACTGGGCCTACCAACCATCTTACGTGTCGTCGAACACGCCCTGGTTCTTTAATGGCGTACGCATACAGTGGTTCCCCACCGAGAAACTGAAGATTGAACCCTGGATCATCAATGGATGGCAATCCTATGGCAGGCTGGGCAGCAAGCCGGGCCTGGGTGGACAGATTCTGTGGCGTCCGAAGTCGTGGGTTTCGTTGGTCTTCAATCAATACGGCATGGGCGAAGATACGCTTGGCAACGGGTATGGTCAGGCTGGCCGCTCGCGCATACACACTGACGACAGCGTCGAGATCAAGTACTACGACAACCCGAATAAATTCCTCGACAAGATGGCATTCTCCCTCACCGGCGATCTGGGATGTGAATATGGCACTACCAACAGCGTTGTTCAAGGCGTGAATTGCCACCACAATAAATACAATCCGAATGGCACGGTAAACAGCTACAAACAAACTTTCGCGGGTTGGATGCTCTACAACCGCTTCTGGTTCAAGAAGGACTTGTATGGCCTCACCATCGGCGGCGGCGTGATGGACAATCCGGGACGCTACCTGGTGCTGCTGCCGCCCATCGATGGAGCCGATGCTGTTTCCGGGTCACCCTACTTCACGCAGAATCCGGGAGATCCGTACAAAGCTTGGGACACCAGCCTCACCTTTGATTACATGCCCAAACAGTACATCACCTTCCGCGCCGAGTATGGTTATCGGCACGCGAATGTGCCGTATTGGACCGGTCCAGGGGGAATCACACCTCCGGGAGGAAACACTGGCTCTCCCAGCGTCTTCGCGGGGGGCAATAGCGGCAGCCCCGGCCAAGTGGTGCCGGGGACCACCTTCGTACCCGGCCCGTTTCTATCAGCTACGCCCGGTTATACCTGTAAGGCCGGACTGACAGGCTGGTGCCCGGACCTGCGGAAGGATGAACCCAGTGTGAGACTTGCCATCATGGTCATGTTCTAGCTCTGGTCTCTTTTGGCCATGAGGCACAGGACGCAACCTGCCGCGGCGGCAGCGTTTCAGGAACCGAGTTGAGGTCCGGCGCTGCTACGCAGGCCGCTCCTTTGTGCCTCGCATGGATCGCTGAAAGCGATACGAACTTTTACCGGGCGGATCGAATTTCTCATGAAACTCAACGGTGTGAAAATTAATCTGCCGCTTTGCTCGGCCCTCACACTCCTGCTGCTCGGTGCCTGTAGCCGGGCGCATGGAGATCCTGCTGCGGAAGCGCCACCTCCCGCCAACGTAGTCTCCGGCGCGGACGTGAGTCTTTTCACCGTGGAGCATCCTGAGCAATTTCCGGTCGCCGTGGCAATCGCGCGCGCCACGGCTCCGGAGTTGGTGGTTACCGGCGTGGTGAATCCGGATATCGCTCGCAACGTGCCGGTCATTTCGCTGGCTTCCGGCCGGGTAGTCGGGATTTATGCGCGGCTGGGCGACACCGTGCAAAAAGGACAATTGTTGCTGCGGGTTCGAAGTGACGATGTCTCGGGAGGTTTTTCGGATTACCGGAAGGCTGTCGCCGACGAGGCTCTTGCGCGCGCCCAATTCGAACGAGACAAGGATCTGTATGATCACGGCGCCGTGGCGAAAGCCGATCTTGAGGTTGCCCAGGATACCGAAGACAAGGCCAAAGTTGATCTCGAAACCACCGCAGAGCATCTCCGTTTGCTGGGCAACGATCCCAACCGGCTGAACACCTTCGTGGACATCCACGCGCCGATCTCAGGAACGATCACCGACCAGCAGGTTACCAATGCCGGAGGGGTGCAAGCGCTTGGGTCGAATCCGTTCACAATTTCCGATCTTTCTTCCGTCTGGGTTGTCTGCGATGTTTACGAGAACGACCTGGCCCACGTCGGGATCGGCGATACCGCGGAGATCAGCCCAAATGCATATCCCGATCACATATTCAAGGGAACGGTCAGCAACATTGGCGCCATCCTCGATCCGAATATTCGCACCGCCAAGGTTCGCATTGAAGTTCAAAACCCCGGAATCCTGCGCTTGGGCATGTTCGTAAAGGCTACCTTCCACGGTCAAACGACGGAGATGCATACGATTGTTCCGGCCTCCGCCATCCTGCATATGCACGATCGCGATTTTGTTTTCGTTCCTTCCGAAGATAAAAAGTTTCGCCGCCTGGAAGTCGTCAGTGGAGAGCTCTTACCGGACAACATGAATCTGCAAGAGATTAAGACGGGGCTTCGACCAGGGCAACAAGTGGTCACGAACGCTCTGGTCCTGGACCAGGTGCTTTCTCAGTGACTGCAAACCAGGCGTCGCGACTTAACCGAGGCACCGGCAAAAGAGAACCCAGGGCATGATTCGCACTCTCGTCGACTTTGCGCTTAACAACAAGTTTGTGGTGCTGGCCGTGACCCTCTTGTTGATGGGTTGGGGTGCCATCGCATTTCACAACTTGCCAGTGGAGGCGTATCCCGATATTGCCGATAACTATGTAACGGTCATTACCCAATGGCCGGGGCGTTCCGCGGAAGAGGTGGAGCAGCAGGTTACGATTCCGATCGAGATGCAAATGGGTGGGATGCCGCACATGACGTATCTGCGATCCGAGTCCATCTTCGGACTGTCGTTCGTGATCATGATCTTCGACGACAGCTCGGTCAACGACTGGAACCGGCAGAAGGTGCTGGAACGGCTCACCCAGGTCAATCTGCCTGCGGGACAAAATCTCCAACCGCAAATCGGCACAGACTGGAGTACCACCGGCCAAATCTATTGGTACACGCTGCGGAGCACGAATCCCCGGTATGACTTGATGGAGCTAAGGTCTATCGAAGACTGGGTTCTTATCAAGCAGTTCAAATCCATTCCTAATGTCGTGGATGTTTCCGATTTCGGCGGCACGGTACGTGAGTATCAGGTGCGCATCGATCCGGACAAACTCGTCTCCTACGGATTAAGCATCGGCCAGGTCGAGCAGCAACTCGCCAACAACAATATCAATGCCGGCGGCAGTTTTGTAGAAATCGGAATGCAGCAGATGAATGTGCGGGCACTCGGTCTCTACAGGAGTGTGTCTGACATCGAGCAGACCGTCTTGAAGACGCAGAGTGGGACGGCGCTTCGGGTCAAGGACATCGCGGAAGTGACTCAAGGCCCGAAAATCCGGCTGGGGCACATGGCGAGGGCCAATCACATGGAGGACGGGCGCATCATCGACGAGCCCGATGTGATCCAGGGCGCAGTACTGATGCGGAAAGGTGCGGAAGAGGAACCGACCCTCGAGGCCATTCACAAAAAGGTGGAGGAACTCAATAACGGCATCCTGCCTCCGGGCGTGAAGATTGTTCCCATGCTGGACCGCAGCGATCTGCTTCATTTAACTCTGCACACGGTGATGCATAACCTGACCGAAGGAATGATCCTGGTCAGCGTCATTCTCTTCCTTTTCCTTCTCAATGTGCGCGCCGCTCTCATCGTCGCGCTCACGATTCCGTTCTCTCTGCTGTTTGCATCCATCTGCCTCGATTTGAGCAAAATCCCTGCCAACCTTCTCTCGCTGGGCGCGCTGGATTTCGGAATGGTGGTGGACGGCGCGGTAGTGATGGTGGAGAACATCGTTCGCCACATGAGCCGGCGCAAAAACGGTAGCGGAGCTAAGACCATCGGTGAAACTATCCGCGAGGCAGCCCACGAAGTGCAACGCCCCGTGTTCTACGCCATCGCCATCATTATCACCGCCTATTTGCCGATTTTCACGCTACAGCGAGTCGAGGGCAGATTGTTCAGGCCGATGGCGTGGACGGTTGCCTTCGCTCTTCTCGGCGCTTTGACGTTCTCGATTCTTGTCGCACCGGTTCTGGCAAGCACGTTTTTTCGCAAGGGAGTCCGGGAACGGCACAACCCGGTGATGGATTATCTGACGAAACTCTATCGCCGGCATCTGCGCTGGGCCATTCAGCACCGTTGGGTTGTCGCTGGTGTTGCCTTGGCCGCCCTGGCGGGAACGATTTATCTGGGCTTTGGCGGCGTCATTGGAGCGGAGTTCCTGCCGCATCTGGATGAAGGCGCGATCTGGGCACGTGGAACCCTGGCCAACAGCACGAGTCTCTCGGAAGGCGAGAAGTTCACCAACGACTGCCGCTATGTATTCGCGTCGTTCCCCGAGGTGAGCAAAGTGGTGTCGGAGGTTGGGCGCCCTGACGACGGAACCGACACCGGGGGATTCGGCAACACCGAGTATTTCGTAGATTTGAAGCCGAAGGATCAATGGCGTCCGGTATTCCATAAAGACAAAGAAGAGCTGATCGCCGCCATGAATCGCGCGCTGCAAAAATACCCCGGGGCGATCTGGAATTTCTCCCAACCCATTGAGGACAACGTCGGAGAAACGCTCACCGGCACCAAGGGTTCGCTCGCGCTCAAGATTTTCGGCGACGACCTGAAGACTCTCGAGCAGAAAGGGGAAGAAGTGGCCGCCGTCATGGCGAGTATTCCGGGTATGCATGATGTGAAGCTGCTACGCGATTTCGGCCAGCCGAATCTCGACCTGACGGTTGACCGCGCCCAAGCGGCTCGTTTCGGGATCAACGTGGCAGACATACAAGACGCCGTTCAGACTGCGGTCGGCGGCAATGCCGTGAGTCAGGTGCTCCAGGGTGAGGCGCGATACGACGTAGTGGCGCGCTACCAATCGCCCTATCGCAACACGGCGGAGGCGATCGCCAGAATTCGCCTGCTCTCCCCCAGCGGTGAACGAGTATCTCTGGAGCAATTAACCCACGTGCAGGTCCAGGACGGCGCGTACGACATTTACCGGGAAGGCAGCACCCGCTACACGGCGGTAACCTTCAGCGTCAGAGGCCGGGACCTGGGCACCACGGTTGAGGAAGCAATCAGGGAGATCAAAGAAAAAGTGAAGATGCCGCCAGGCTATACCGTCGGTTGGTCAGGCGAATACGAAAGCGAAAAGCGGGCTGAGGCGCGGCTGGCGGTTATCGTCCCGCTGACGATCCTCGTCATCTTCATCATTCTTTACACCATGTTTCGCTCCTTCAAATGGTCTTTGCTCATTCTGGTAAACGTTCTCCTGGCCCGAGTCGGAGGCTTTCTGGCGCTGCTGGTGACTGGAACCTACTTCAGCGTGTCCTCGGGCGTCGGCATGTTGGCGCTCTTTGGCGTATCGGTGCAAACCGGCGTCATCATGCTGGAATACATCAATCAACTTCGCGCCAGCGGTTACACCATTATGGACGCCGCGGTTGAGGGAGCCGTCCTGCGACTCCGTCCCATCATGATGACGATGCTGGTGGCAACTCTTGGATTGCTTCCGGCAGCGCTGTCGCACGCCATCGGATCTGACTCGCAGCGTCCGTTTGCAATCGTCATCGTGGGCGGCCTGATTGCCGACTTGGCTCTAAGCATTTTCATTTTGCCAACGTTCTATGTTTGGGTCGCTAAAGACTCGGATACTCTTCCGGAGCCGGAGAAATCGCTTGCAACATAAACCTCTAAGTATCCGTGCACGGAAGACCGGTTGCTTCGTGATCGCATGCGTGTCCTTCGCCATGGTGTCGAGCCTCGTGTTCGGGCAAAGCCCGGTCAAGATCACCCTGGACGAAGCCATTCAGCTCGCGCTTCAGCACAACTACACCTTGCTGGCCGCTCGCACCACCATCCAGCAGAGTCAAGCCCAGGAGATCACTGCCAACCTGCGTCCTAACCCGGTGCTAGTTTCCGATTGGGAGTACTTGCCGTTCTTCGCGCCGAGCGACTGGACGTCCACTTATCTCGGCGAATCAACCGAGGCCGACCTGGGCATCAGTTACCTGATCGAGCGCGGCAAGAAGCGCCAGCACCGCTTGCAGGCAGCCAAGGACCAGACCGCTGTAACCAGGTCGCTGGTAGATGATAACGAGCGCACGCTGACCTACCAGGTGGCCACCCTGTTTGTCACCGTGCAACTGGCTGAGTCGACCGTTGATCTGGCCGAACAGGATCTAAAGAGCTATCAACGCACCGTGGACCTCAGCGAGATGCGTTACAAGAAAGGTGCTATCAGCGAAGATGACTATCTGAAGATCGACTTGCAGCTACTCCAATTTGAGAATGATCTTTCTCAAGCTCAACTGGCGAGAGCACAGGCGCTGTCGGATCTGCGGCAGCTACTCGGCTACGAATCCGTTGCCGCGAACTACGATGTCGCCGGAGCATTCGACTACAGTCCGCTGCAAGTCAACCTGCTGGACCTGCAGTCGAGGGCGCTGCAGGAAAGGCCTGACCTGCGAGCGGCTCAGCAAGGAGTTACGGCGGCAAATAGCCAGTATGCTTTGGCCAAAGCCAACGGCAAGCGCGACTTCACGGCTCAAGTCAATTACACCCGCGCCAACGGAATCAACACGGCTTCTCTCTTTGGCAGCATTCAGGTTCCCCTTTTCGACCGCAATCAGGGAGAGATCGCCCGGACACAGTTCGCCATTACGCAATCGCAAGACCAGGAGAAGGCTGCCGATGGTCAGGTAATGACGGACGTACGCGACGCCTATGAAGGTCTCCAGACGAGCGATCACATTGTGCAGCTCTACCGTTCGGGATATCTTGAGCGGGCGCAGAAAGACCGCGACATCAGCGAATACGCATACCAGCGAGGCGCAGTCAGCCTGCTTGACTTTCTGGATGCAGAGCGTAGCTATCGGGCGACGCAGCTTGCCTATCGCCAGGCACTTGCCTCTTGGCTTCTCGCCGTAGAGCAATTGCGCCAGGCTGTAGGGACAAGGAGTCTTCCGTAAGGAGCACGTGATGGAGGCTTGTGTCCGATCGACAGGTGCACGCTAAGGAGACCAGGTGAAGAAACATGAGGTGCGGGGATGGATCGAGGAGACGGGAGTCATCGCCGCCGTTCGCGTCTATGCGGAGGAGGACGCCCTTTTTGCCGCCGAGACAGTCGCCGGTCATGGAATTCCCGTCGTCGAAATCACCTTGACCGTGCCCCAGGCTACTAAGTTGATCGCTCACCTTCTGAAGAGCATTCCAGGGATAGTTGTTGGAGCGGGCGGGGTGACTCATGCGGCGGCGGCGCTGCAATGCCTCGATGCGGGAGCCCAGTTTTTGACCAGCGATGGGTTCCATCCAGCGGTGATTGAGTTCGCTGCAAAACAGGGAGTGCTCGTGATTCCAGGAGCACTGACCCCTACGGAGGTTATCACCGCATGGGGTGCAAGTTCGGATTTCATCAAGGTTGTTCCCTGCGCGCAGATTGGCGGTGAAACCTATATTGAATCCCTCCATCAGATGTTCCCGAACATTCCACTGATCGCCTCAGGCGGCGTGACTCAACAGAACGCGTCCAAGTTTATCCTCGCCGGGGCTTTGGCAGTCGGCGTAGGCCGAGAACTGATTCCCAAAGAAGCGATACGACTTCGCCAGGTGGATCGGATTGGCGAGTTGGCCCGCCGATTCTTAAGCATTGTGAAGAGTGGTCGGGATCATCTTGCGGCGCGCTTGGCCAGAAGAACGGCCATTGACGATGAGTAGCCAGCTACGCGCCAGGCGATCGCGCATGCGGAGTGAACAACGGACTTCGGTGGTGAGGCCATGCGCGATGTCCACCAAACACGTCCCAGGCTGCCCTGGCGACTACGACCCAAGCGATTCTTCTGGCCCGATTTGTGCCTAGTAATTTACTGCCGTGCCAAGCGCCACTTCGGCAGGGTTCAACCTGGAAGCTCAGGTTATGAAATTGCCCGACCTGGGTCGGAGAAGGAAGATCTCGATTCTCGAAGCCGCAGCGATCCGCACACTGATCACGTTGAAGGCGGAATGGCAGAACGATGTCGATGGAGCCGTTTCGCTTGCCGAGACCAGCGTAACCGAGTTTGCACGGGATGAGGATGCCTTTCCTGATCGTAGAAGTGACTGGACGACAGCTGTTCTACGACGCCCGATCTCCTGACGCAGAGGATGGGTTCATGGTCGCTACCGATTCTCCCGGCGGGCTGAGATTTTGGCCAGCTCGCAGAACATGAGGGCATGGACTGTCCCGCGAACGTGCCCATCTAGAAGGGGCACCTGTTCATTCAATACATCGCCAGGTCTTTCTCGTCACTTATTCCACGATTGTCCGCGGTCCGAGGTGGTCCAGGTCGAGCCAGTCTCGGTGCGGACGCTGCCTTGGGAAACGGTGTCGAAGTTAATGGAAACCACAGCGCCGGTTTCGGGATGGCCGTCGGCGCTCAGCACGGCCTGGGCCCAGTGCCCGCCGCCGTCAACTGAATGAAACAGCGCTCCGTTATTGCCTCCCGCCCAGACATCATTGCCGACGACGGCCACTGCTCGAAACCGTATTGGCTGGTCCGCGAGCACCTGCGTCCAGTTATCGCCAGCCGGCGAGCGCTCTAGGTGCCCCTCGTCTGTGATGCGCCAGTGCGACCGGATGGTAAGGGAGAGATAGCTGGCGTCGCCGCTAATTCCAGTAGGGGCGGCGGCCTTTTTCATGCTTTGCAGGCTGGATTGACCTGGTGCACCGAATGCACGAGCCGACGGCGCTTGGCCGACTGCAGCTTGCAACGGAGCGGCGGCGGCTGTGGCGGCGGACGAGGTCACTACAGCATTGCGCGCAACTACAGCCGGCGACGCAGGCGGGGGCGATGGGGCTGCCTTGGCTAAGTCGGCCAAAGCCTCTGCCGTTTCGCTTGGAGTTCGCTTAGCTCCGGCCGCAGCCGCGACTTCGTCTTGAGCCGATCTCTTGTTGCGGTCGGTGAGGTTCGCTCGAATGTGCTCTTGTTGATTCGTTGACTTGAGGGCTGGGCTATACAGTAACGCGGCAGTCTCGCCCTCTGTCGTGACTTGACTGCTGGCGGTCTGCGAGGGAAGGGCGTTGGCCTGGTGGTTTGCGGCCTGCATTGCGACTGGCCGTGGAGCAAACAACTTAGGGCGTTCGACGAGAGCGCTGAAGACGAGTGCCAGCATCGCGACGGCAGGCACCAACCACTTCCATCCACGCCAGACGCGAGCAGGCTCGATGATTGCAGCGTCGAAAGGCTGCGAGGCAGCAGCGCTGGCGAGGAACACAACTTCACGGCAGTCCTCACAGACCGCGAGATGATGCGTTACTCCGGACTTCTCCGTAGCCGACAGCGACTGCTCGACATAGCCGTTGAGCAGGTCTGGAGATGGATGATCCTCCGCCTGCCTCTTGTTGGCTAGAGCATCGCGCACCGATTTTGGAATCCCCTGGTTCATCTCTGCTCTGCGCCCTTCTCTTTATAGAACGATGCTTCCTGCGTTGCTTGCCCTAAAGTTTCACGGACGTTCACCGGCAGATCGCGAACATCAACATCCTGCATCGCCTCGTCCGCCTGCCTCGCACTCATCCCTGCCGCGATCAGCCGCTTGCGGATACGCTTTCGCAAGCTCGTGGCTGCACGGTCCAGCTTGCGGCTGATGGTCGACTCATGCACGCGCAACAGCTTCGCAATTTCGGCCAGCGTGCGGCGTTCCAGATAGTACGCCGCCAACAGAAAGCGGTCTTGCGCATCCAGCGCGGCCAGTTCGGATGCGGTTGCCGCCGTAACCCGCGCGTCGACTGGTGGAGTGTCCGCGGGCTCGACCGCTGGGAATTGCGTGCCGTCTTCGATCGCCTTCTCCAGGCTGGTCTCGCGCCTGGTGCGACGGTATTGGTTGACGTATTCCTGAGCCACGACCGTGCGCAGCCATCCTGCCAACGAGCCGCGTCCCAGGTAGTAATACAGCTTCGAGGTGTGGGATTCACCTCGTTGACCAACGCCGTATAACTCGGCATAGATTGAGTCCGCAAGTGCGCGCGCCGTCGCTTCGTCGTGAGCAACCTTGTAAGCAGCCTCGTACATGGCACTGCGATAGCGGGTGAGAAATATTTCCCACGCCGCGTCATGTGCGGCCATGCAGGCCCTCGCCAAGACCAGCTCTTCCAACCGCAAAGATGACAGAGCACTCTGCACATCGGCCGGCTGCGCCGACGGCTCCCGTTGCTTCATTACCTCGGTCAGCAGCGTGGCCAGGCCGGCAGCGTCGATCCCGAAACGCCCAGCGCCACTCTCCGCGTAGTGCTCGACGGCGAAGCTCTGCACTGCAGCCGATGGCTGGAAGCACGCGGGCCGCGAAATCGGTGCCGAGGCCATATCTGCGAATCGTATCAATTCGTCTGCAAGAAGAATACAGTTCTGCGTTCCTCCTCTAGAGACGCCCCAAGGGCTACGGAGGTCAACCATGGATTCCAGAATCGTTGCCACGCTGTTCTTCCTGATTTCCAGTGCGATGTCGGGCACCGCCGGCATACCTGGTGTTGCTCCACTCCACGTTCTGCCGCCGGTCACGCGCGGGAACCTGACCATCTTTCCGGTGGTCGGCGGACCCGACCACGACACCTCCCGATTTCTCACGCTCGACGAGGGCATGCGGGCGGGAACGGTAGTCGTTACTGAGCAGGGCTCATTGCAAGGGCTGGTCCGCCCGGGGACGCGCGTGCACCAGCAATCGGGCGCCTCCGTCAACCAACTGGTGCTGATCAACAACTCCGATCGCCCGCTGCTGTTGTTGGCCGGCGAGATCGTTACGGGAGGCAAGCAGGACCGCGTCATCGGCGCCGACCGCCTGGTCCCGCCCAAGTCGGAACCTGTCGATCTATCGGTGTTCTGCGTTGAGCCCGGACGCTGGGTAGAGAGCAGCCAACGGTTCGGAAGCATGAAGTCGCAGATGGCGCAGCCCAGCGTGCGCACGCCTGCCATGGCGGCGCGCGACCAGCAGCAAGTGTGGAACATGGTGGGCTCCGCCAAGCGCGCCATGGAATCAACGCTTCCAGCCTCGTCTGCCGTGATGCTTCAAGGAACTACCTCGTATGCGAAGGCGATGGCCGCTCCGCAGGTGCAGCAAAGGCTCGATATTGTTGTGGCCGACTATGAAGGCATTTTGAGCGAGCTGCGCAAGTCCGGCGCCAAGGGCGTGGTCATCGCCATCAACGGCCACATCGTTTGGGCAGATCTGTTCGCCAGCAGCGATCTTCTAGCCAAGTACTGGCAGAAGCTCATCCGCTCATACGCCGCCGAATCCGTAACTTCGGTGAATGCCAAGGGCAGCGTCGATCAGAAAGAAGCGCAGCAGTTTCTCGATCGTCTGAGCGGCAACCGTGAGGTCATCGAAACGGAGCCGGGAGTCTACCGCCGCGCCGAAGTTACCGGAGATGGCTACAAAGTATTTACGCTGACCGCTCTTACGCCCAAGGCGGACTTCGACGTCCACGTTGCCAAGATGGCCTACGACGCCGAGGGACGCCAGCAAGTGCGGCCTGCCATCTTGATAAGGTAACGCCGGCCCAGGCGCTGCCGCGTATAATCTCGCCAACACGCGGTGTGATCATGCATCCCAAAACAGATGCCACAGTGGAGGGCTGCCCACACTCCCCACAACTTGCCAGTTGCAGCATCCAGAGCGAACAATCTTCAGCTGTTGATGCGACAGAATGAAAGAAGGCAAGACGCCAAGCGCAGACCGGCCCTTCTTCAGGGCAGGAGATCAGAATCCAACATCGTTCGAGTGGGGGCATCATTGGGCCTTAGTTTTATGGTTGTGCAGCCCGGTCGTTCGCAGTCCAACGTGGTGTGCAGAATCCAACGGCGCAAATCCTGCTCATGACGCAGTGCGCGGCGTATCTCAAGGCCAAAATAACCAGTGTTGGTATTGACGAAGCCGGGGGAGATTCCTCGATTGCGACCGTGCCCATGAATGAAGCAGAGGTGAGATTCTCCCATTTCCCAGGCTTGCCGCACAACCTTGGCCAGCACTCCGCTCCACACTACGTCGCGTGGATGATACCCGTGCAGATCGATTTCCATTGACCCACATTCTACGACCGGGTCAAGATATCGAACAGAGTTTGCGAGATTGGTTACGACAGGGCCCGGATAGTTGGCGTGAAATCCCCATTGCACAACTAATCCCGTCGTTTCGAAATTGCTGGCGCTAAGCCTGATAGCAAGAGTTGGTCTCGGCATTGGCTAGCTCCGAGTGCAGAACACCTATTCTCGCAGCAGGACCACATCCGACACATAGCGACCGCGCAATACAGCGAGATTCTTTCCATCTGGCGACACGTCCACAGACCAGATTTGCTCCGACTTGAAATCTGTCACCTGATGTCCCCCAGAACCGTCCAGGGGCTGCATCCAGATGTTGTCGACGCCGTTCTCCCGCATCGCATAGACAACGGACTTTCCGTCGTGGGTGAACTGCAAGCCACGCGTACGACGGCTGGCGTCGAGCGTGCGCGGCGGACTTGCCGATCCGATATCGTACAGCGCTATCTTTGCGTCTCGCCGCGCGTCCCCCAGCAGGGCGGCCGCTAAAGTCTTGCCGTCAGGAGAAAAACTGAGCGC
>Ga0187885_10002057_pt1 | contig 20540 bp, 18 predicted proteins | sample June2016WEW_20_1_3_FD_132970 | JGI IMG/M metagenome (GOLD analysis project Ga0187885, IMG submission 132970) | Peatland microbial communities from SPRUCE experiment site at the Marcell Experimental Forest, Minnesota, USA - June2016WEW_20_100 | ecosystem: Environmental > Terrestrial > Soil >... | reverse complement strand
CGGCGACCCGTTGTTGGTGGTGGCCGACCTGACCCACGTCTGGGGCGACGCCGATATTTATCAATCCGACCTGCCGTACGTGAAGGTCGGCATGCCCGTCGAAATCACAATCCCGTACTGGGAAGGAAAGGTGTTCAAGGGGACGGTCACGTTCATCTCGCCAACGCTCTCGCCAGAGACACGCACCGTGAAGGCGCGTTTGGAAATTGAAAACGTCGAACTGCTGTTGAAACCTGAAATGTTTGCCGACGCTCATCTCATGTATCCGCTTGGCGAGACGCTGGCGATTCCTGAAGCCGCCGTTATGCGCACCGGAGAACGCAGCTATGCCTTCAAGGATGGCAACGATGGCAAGCTGATCCCGGTGGAGATCAAGATCGGGTCGCGTAGCGACGGCTACTTTGAGGTGCTGTCGGGCCTGAATGAGGGCGACCACGTGGTCACATCCGCCAACTTTCTTGTGGATTCGGAGTCCTCCATGAAAGCCGCGTTGGAGGCGATTGCCGGGAAGTAAATCATGATTCCAAGTTTGCCAACCCAACGCACTTTCACCCAACGCGTAATCGAATTCAGCGCGTACAATCGGGTGCTTGTCATCGGACTGGTGGCAGCGGCGGTCGCTTATGCCACGTACGCAATGAAGAACATCCATCTGGATGCGATTACTGACCTGAGCGACACGCAGGTAATCGTGTACACCAAGTGGGACCGCAGTCCGGATATCATGGAGGACCAGGTCACTTATCCGATCATCACCGCGTTGCTCGGCGCGCCGAAGGTCAAGGCGGTCCGCGGGTTCAGCGACTTTGGGTTCTCCTACGTGTACGTGATTTTCCAGGACGGGACGGACATCTACTGGGCACGCAGCCGCGTACTTGAGTATCTCTCAAAAATCACGGGCAACCTTCCGCAAGGCGTGAAGCCGGAACTCGGTCCGGACGCCACGGGCGTGGGCTGGGTCTTTCAGTATGCGCTGGTCGACAAAAGCAGCAAGCACAGCTTCGCTGACTTGCGCAGTTATCAGGACTGGAATTTGCGTTATGCGCTGCAAAGCGTGCCGGGCGTCGCGGAGATCGCCGGCATTGGCGGATTCCAAAAACAGTATCAGGTGACCATCGATCCGAACCGTCTTCAAAGCTACGGTTTGTCCCTTATGGAGATGGTGGAAGCAATCCGCCATAGCAATAACGAGGTCGGAGGACGCCTCATCGAGTGGACCGGCCGCGAGTATATGGTGCGGGCGCGCGGCTACGTGAAAGACACGGAGGCGCTCGGCCAAGTGGTTGTAAAAACGGACAACAAAGGCACGCCAGTGTTGCTGCGCGACGTGGCAGACATCACGCTCGGGCCGCAAATGCGGCGCGGCGTTTCCGATCTGGACGGCAACGGCGACACCGTCGGCGGCATTGTGGTCATGCGGCACGGCGAGAATGCCCTCAACGTCATCAAGCGCGTGAAAGCCAAGCTGGAGGAACTCAAACCGTCCCTGCCCGAAGGCGTGGAAATCGTCACAACCTACGACCGCTCTGAGTTGATCCAAAAGTCCATCGACAACCTCAAGAAAGAGCTGTTCATGGAAATGATCATCGTCAGCATGGTCATTTTGTTTTTCCTCTGGCACATCCCGTCGGCCATCGTGCCGATCATCACCATTCCCATCTCTGTGGTGCTGTGTTTCATCCCGATGTATTTCATGGGCATTACCTCCAACATCATGAGCCTCGCGGGCATAGCCATCTCAATCGGCGTGCTTGTGGATGGCGCAATCGTTGAGGTCGAGAACGCTTACAAAAAGCTGGAACGTTGGCAGGAAGGGGGCAGCAAGGGTGACTTCCACAAGGTCCGCTTGGAGGCACTGATGGAAGTCGGACCGTCGGTGTTCTTCTCGCTGCTGGTCATCGCGGTGGCGTTCCTGCCGGTGTTTACACTGGTGGATCAGGAAGGCCGCCTGTTCAAACCGCTGGCATACACCAAGACGCTGGCTATTGGCTTGGCGGCACTGCTGGCGATTACGCTCGACCCGGCGGTGCGGATGCTGTTCGCCCGCATGGAATCGTACAAGTTCCGACCGGGTTGGCTGGCATGGCTGGTCAATGCCGTCGCCGTGGGCAAATACTACCCCGAAGAACGCCACCCAGTCAGCCGAGTCTTGTTCTGGCTGTACGAAAAGCCGTGCCGTCTCGTTCTTCGCTTTCCGAAGGCAACCATCGCGTTAGCCGTTCTCGTCGTCGCTACGACCGTGCCTGTCTATCTGAAACTGGGCCATGAGTTCATGCCGCCACTCAACGAAGGCGCCATCCTATACATGCCCACCACCATGCCGGGACTCGCCGTCACCGAAGCGCAGCGGCTGATGGAAACTCAGGACCGCATCCTGCGCGGCTTTCCGGAAGTCGTCTCCGTGTTCGGCAAGGCCGGACGCGCCGATACCTCCACCGACCCGGCGCCGTTCTCGATGATGGAAACCACCGTGATCCTCAAACCCATGTCCGAATGGCGATCCAAACAGCGATTTTTCTCTTCGTGGCCCAAGCCGTTCCACGTCGTCCTCGGCCACATCTGGCCCGAGCACATCTCGTGGGAAGAACTCATCAAAGAGATGGATCGCGCCTTGCAAATCCCCGGCAGCGTCAACGCGTGGACAATGCCCATCAAAGGCCGCATTGATATGCTTTCCACAGGCGTGCGCACCCCCGTCGGTATCAAGATTTTCGGCCCCGACCTCAACGAGGTCCAGCGCATCGGCGACCGCGTCGAAGGTATCTTGCGCCCAATCCCCGGCACGCGCAGCATCTTCGCTGAGCGCGCCTCAGGCGGATATTTTGTCGACTTCGTGCCGAAACGCGAAGCTCTCGCCCGCTACGGATTGACCATTGATGACCTGCAATCGGTCATCATGACCGCTATCGGCGGCGAGAACATCTCCACCACCATCGAAGGCCGGGAACGATACAGCATCAACCTCCGTTACCCACGCGACCTGCGGGCCAATCTCGATCAACTGGAACGCATCCTGGTCACCACCCACACGGGTGTACAGGTTCCGATGGCTGAGTTGGCCGATATCAAGTTGGTCAACGGCCCCGCGATGATTCGCGACGAGAACGGGATGCTCGCAGGCTACGTTTTTGTGGACATGACCGGTCGTGACATCGGCAGCTACGTGGAAGATGCGAAAAAAGCAGTGGCCTCGCAGTTGAAGTTGCCGACCGGCTATTCGATGGTCTGGAGCGGCCAGTACGAAAACATGCTACGCGTCAAAGAGCGCTTGAAGGTGGTCGTGCCCGTGACGATCCTGTTGATTTTCCTGCTCCTCTACATGAACACCAAGTCCTACTTCAAAACGTTGGTGGTCATGCTCGCCGTGCCGTTCTCGCTCGTCGGCGCTGTTTGGTTGTTGTACGTGCTAAACTACAACATTTCCATCGCGGTCTGGGTCGGCATGATCGCGTTGATGGGGCTGGACGCCGAGACTGGCGTATTCATGCTGCTGTTTCTCGACCTATCCTATGAGGAAGCGAAACGCGAGGGTCGCCTGAAAAGTCTTGCCGACTTGCATGAAGCTATCATTCATGGCGCTGTCAAACGTATCCGGCCAAAGATGATGACCGTCGCCGCCGCCTCGATGGGCCTTATGCCTATAATGTGGTCCATTGGTACCGGTGCCGACCTGATGAAACGTGTTGCCGCGCCGATGGTTGGCGGGCTGTTCACGTCATTCATCATGGAACTGCTCGTTTATCCAGCCATTTACCTTCTCTGGAAGTGGCACAAAGAAGTGAAACCGTCATTGCAGGAGGCATGAGAGATTGGATCGTCTGTTGTAGCCGCGCTTCGCGCCGTCGCCAAAGCGCGGGTACAAATCGACCGGGTTTTAGGCCTTGGTAAGTTCCTTGACCACGGTTTCGCGCACGCCGAGGTCGCCGTAGCGGTTGGGATCGGCCAAACCCGAGTCGAGTAGCGATTTGCGAGTGGCATAATTACCACGCTCGTCGGTCAGGATCGTCCACGGATCGGCGGCATTCTGTTTCGCAGCCACAATCTTATTGTTCAACTCCGCGTTGATCATGCTGGCGTGCGATCCGAAATCGCTGGGGAACGTCTGGGTCTTCGCTTTGCCATCCTTTTTATCCTCCCTGGCCTTTGGCCGCGCGTGGGTAACGCCTTTAGGTGCTGTCGTCGCTGTCGCCATAAAATTGTCTCCTGTCGTTGTCTTGCTTAAAGGGCAGCAATCTACCCGCGCACGACGGGCAGCGTCAAGCCCCGCCGTAGCTTGAAAACCGGGTCGGACAGAAACAGTGCTTGACGACGGTGCCCTGCCCGGCTATGTTTCCTGCGTCGGTCCAAGGAATAGTTCCCAACTCATTGTCCCCTGAATAATCGGTCGCGGAGAGCCTTTATTATCCATGACATCACAGAACGGTCCGCTGGATCCTCTGCAATGGCGAAATTGGTGAGAATCGGTCTTACAGGCGGTATCGCCGCCGGCAAGAGCACCGTGGCGCAACGCTGGCAACAGGCGGAAGCCGTTGTAATCGAAGCCGACGAGCTGGCGCACCGCGTGCTCGAACCGGGCACTCCGACGTGGAAGTCGGTCGTAAAGGAATTTGGACGGGACATTCTCAATGCCGACCAGACGATCAACCGTCCGAAGTTGGGGGAGACCGTGTTTCGCGACGAGTCGAAGCGTCTCGCGCTTAACAAAATCGTTCACCCCGCCGTTCTCCGGATGCTGACCGAACTGCTCGCAGAATGCGAGAGGGAAGGCCGTGCAAAGTTCGCGGTAGCGACAATCCCGTTGCTCTACGAAGTCGGGATTGAACGCGATTTCGATTGTGTGGTGACCGTTGCGTGCAGCGAACAGACACAACTGGCGCGGCTGATGGCAAACGGATTTAGCGAAGAACAAGCCCGTGCCCGTATCAGCGCGCAGTGGCCGATGCAGAAGAAAATGGATCGAGCGGATTTTGTTATTTGGAACGACGGCACGCGCCGAATGCTTTCGGAGCAGGCCGACATCATTTGGGCAATCATCAAGGAGAACTGTCATGCCAAGAGGTAGAAGAAGCGTCAAAAGAGAGCCGACGACCGAGGCACCAACCGCCGTCGCGGAAACGCCCGTGGAAGAACAGGCTGTCACGCCTGAAAAGGCTGAAAAAGTGGTCGAAAGCGCCGCGCCCGCGCCCGCTTCCACGGAAACAGCAAACGCGCAGACTACGCCACAGACGGCCGAAGGCCAGGCGGCACGGCCAACCGAGCAGCCAAAGGGCGCGACGATGTCGCTCCGCCAGTTGCAGCAGGAAACAATGCCGACCCTGCAAAAAACGGCGCGCGAATACGGTGTGGAGACCGTAGCCACGCTGAAGAAGTACGAGTTGATATTTGAGATCCTCAAGAAAAACGCCGAGCGCAACGGCATGATGTTCGGCGAAGGTGTGCTGGAAATATTGCCCGACGGGTTCGGTTTCCTGCGGTCGCCCGCGTACAATTATCTCCCCTGCCCCGAAGATATCTACGTCTCGCCATCGCAGATTCGGCGGTTCGAACTGCAAACCGGCGATACGGTGTCGGGCCAGATCCGTCCGCCAAAGGACAAGGAACGGTTCTTCGCCCTGCTGAAGGTCGAAGGAGTCAATCAGGACAGCCCGGAAAAGGCGAAAGAGAAGATCATGTTCGACAATCTCACGCCTTACTTCCCGACCAGCCGTTTCATCCTCGAAACCAAGGCAGACGAGATCAACACGCGCGTCATGGACCTGTTCACGCCAGTCGGCAAAGGCCAACGCGGCTTGATCGTCGCCCAACCGCGCACAGGCAAGACAATCCTGCTCCAGAAAATCGCCAATGCCATCCTGAGCAACAATCCCGAAGCCATCGTCATCGTGCTGCTCATCGACGAACGGCCAGAGGAAGTCACCGATTTCAAACGCACCGTCAAAGCCGAAGTGATCAGCTCGACCTTCGACGAACCACCCGAGCGACACGCGCAAGTCGCCGAGATCGTGTTGGAAAAAGCGAAACGCCTTGTCGAACACAAGAAAGACGTGGTCATCCTGCTCGACTCCATCACTCGTCTGGCACGCGCATACAACACGTTGCAGCCGCATTCCGGCAAGATTTTGTCGGGCGGCGTGGACGCCAACGCGCTCCACAAACCTAAGAGGTTCTTCGGCGCGGCGCGGAACACCGAAGAAGGCGGCTCGCTGACCATCATAGCCACGGCGCTGGTTGACACCGGCTCGCGTATGGATGAAGTCATTTTCGAAGAGTTCAAAGGCACAGGCAACATGGAACTGTGCCTCGACCGACATCTTGTGGACAAACGCATCTTCCCGGCGATCAACGTCGAGAAAAGCGGTACCCGCAAGGAAGAGTTGCTCTATCACCCCGATGAGATAGGCCGCATATACATTTTGCGGAAGGCGCTCGCTGGCGTACCACCAGTCGAGGCGATGGAACTTGTCATCGAGAAACTCAAGAAAACCAAATCTAACGCCGAGTTCCTCCTCGCAATGAAGTTCTAGTTGCGCAAGACGTTGATGCGGTTACCTCGGATTCAAATTGACAAAACGACGGCCTGTCCCTAGGAATTGAAAAGAGTAATCTTGGGACGAGTGTTTTGGGGAGTGCGTTCGAGTTTGTTCGAATAATAGCCAAGGATGAACCACGCACATAGGAGCAAAGATATGGAAACGAATACCTCAGGACTTGGGAAGGCTTCGATAATACCGGATGGGGTGAAAGGTTGGAGTTGGGGTGCCTTTCTGCTCAATTGGATATGGGGATTGTTTAACAAGACATATATCGCACTTTTATGTCTTGTTCCTTACGTTGGATTTATAATGGTAATCGTGCTTGGCGTAAAGGGAAGAGAATGGGCATGGCGCAACCGAAAATGGGAGAGCGTTGAGCATTTCAACTCCGTCCAAAAGAAATGGAGTTATTGGGGAGTGGCAATTTTTTGTGTAGCATTTTTTGCGGGATTCTTAGCGGCAATACTCTTACCGTTGCTGAAAGCACGGCACTAAGTAACTAACCAATCATCCAGCCTATTCCTGAGGTGCAGCCGGCATTGGGTCGGCGATGTAGGCGCGCTGGCAGGCATGGCAAAGATCGAACCGGAAATCCACAAACACGTCGCGCATCAGGTCTTCTTCGGTCAGGTCTTTGCATTGCTCCAGTATCTTCTTGATGTCATCGGAGTGGTCGCGCATCAGGTCTTCAAATGTGATTTCCAACGGATCATATGCCGCGAACACTTGAATCTTAGCCACGTACCGCAAAGCACCCTGCTCCAGCGGCTGCCCACAACGGTCACAAATGCGTGTGATCATGTCGTTTCTCCCAGCATTGCGTCTACGGCTTGTTTCGTCCGCCTGCTCACCGTAGACTAGCTGCATGATGCCAAATAACGGTAGGACCTCCCAGCGCAAATGCTGGTGGCTCATTGTGGCAACGTTATCGCTCTCCAGCCTCTGCGCGCTTGGGGCAACGAACACTGTGTCGGAGAGCCGCGTCGTCCTTGCACAAGATTCTTCCGCAGTCCACAGTTTCGACGTGGACGCGGTAAAGGTGCGCCGTCTGGTCGCTACTGGCATCAAGTCGCTCACCAGTCAACGGGACGAAATGACGGCATGGGCGACGCTGGTTTCCAGCAACGACGTGGTTGGCATCAAGATCGACACACAGCTTGCCCCATTGCACACCACACATCGCGCCGTTGTGGAAGCGATTGCCGACGGCTTGCGCGCGGCGGGCGTAGCTGCAACAAACATCATTGTCTGGGACCGAGACGCCAGCAAGATGACCGCAGCAGGTTTTATGACCGTTGGGCAAACACCTTCCCTGCCACGTGGCGCAGCCGCACGTGGCTCGCCATCGTTCCGGTCACTTGCTGTATCGCCGGACGGCTGGGATGCGACTGCTTTTTACGCGCATCGCGTGGTGGGTCGACTTGTCTGGGGCGACTTGTTGTTCGGAAAGGTGGAATCCGACATTGACACGCGCTCACATCTGCCGCTCGTCCTGACCAAGATCGTCACCAAATTCATAAACGTTCCGGTGCTCCATGACCACGACACCTGTGGGATGGCAGGTTGTCTCTACAATATGTCTGTCGGCGCAGTAGACAACCAGCGCCGTTTCGAGACGCCCGGTCAGCGCAATGACTCGGCCATTGCTGATATCTGCGCCCTGCCGCAAGTCCGCGACAAACTGGTGTTGAACGTGATGGATGGTTTGGTTGGTGGCTATGCCGGCGGGGCGGCATTCAAGCCGCAATACTCGTGGAACTATGGCGGACTCTTCTTCAGCCGCGATCCCGTGGCCGTGGATACCGTCGTGCTGGAACTGCTCGAAGCCAAACGCCGCGAAGCCAACGTGTCCGCAATCGGTTCACTGGCCAGCCACATCACCGCTGCCGGCCGCCTCGGCCTCGGCCAGTCTGACCGCGCGAAGATCGAGTTGATTACGGCATCCCCGTAGGCGTGGAAGGAATGTCCGCCTTCGTCCCAGAGTCGTGGGACTACGGCGAGACAACTCCGAAAATTTTCGGAGTTGGAGCGGGTGATGGGAATCGAACCCACCTTACCGGCTTGGGAAGCCGGTGCATTACCACTATGCTACACCCGCTTGGATTGCTGCTATTCTCGACATTTCCCGACTCAAATCAAGTCTAAGTTGGTAAGCATCACCGGTTCTGATACCTTGTGACGCATGGCCGCACCAACACAACCCGGGGTCATACAAATCGATGAGACCGCCACGAAAGAATCGCTGGCCACGCCGTGGAACGTCGTCGTCCACAACGACCCGATCAACTTGATGACCTACGTCACGATGGTGCTCCAGCGCGTGTTCGGCTACCCGCGACCGAAAGCCGAGCAACTCATGCTCGAAGTGCACCAAAGCGGCAGGTCCATCGTCTGGTCGGGCGGACGCGAACAGGCTGAGCATTACGTCCACCAGTTGCAGAGCTACCAGTTGCTTGCCACAATGGAGAGGTCCGAGCTATGAACCGGCTCCGCGTCCGCGCCATCGATGAGAAACATATCTGCATCAGCGGTATCCCGCTGTTGCTGGTATTCTGTTTGCGCGAGCTGCCACACATTCTGGAGAAACGCGACACGCCCGACGCTCGCGCCCGCCTGTTCCCCGCTCCGACGCGCGATGATGCGAAGGCCAACCAGGATTGGGAACAACTAATGGCACCCGAATTGCGCCACCTGTTCGTTACTGCGGGTGAAACCGTCGCGCGCGACCTCTCCCGTAGCCGCGGGATCGAAGAAGAATCCGCAAAAAGCCATTCTTGCCGCATTACGTTCGCTGCTGCCCACCTCAACGCCTGGATGAGCGCCATCAACGAAGCCAGACTGATCCTCGGTGAGATATTTGACGTGACCGAACAGGACATGAACCAGGAAGATCTCGACCTCGACAATCCGAAACAGTTTGCCGTCCTAAAAATCGGCGCGCTCGGCTGGCTGCTCGGTCATCTAATCGCCTTCGCTACTGGCGAATCGGACGCGGACGACGAACCGACGACAGACGAAACCGATGGAACCCGTTAGGATGAGTGAAATACTCGGTTGTGAAAACAAGCTTCACCGACGTCACCCGATCTCAAAATGGCTCATCTGGCGAAAAACTTCGTAACGGTCGGCGATGTCTTTTTGAGTCAACGTCTGGAGCCGACCCAAGCTGAACGACTCGACGTTGTACGATGCGATAACGCTGCCGTAGATGACCGCTTTCCGGAGCGTGTCGTGATCGATTCGCCCCATCTTTGCCAGGTACCCCGTGAACGCGCCGGCGAAACAATCGCCCGCGCCGGTCGGGTCGTGGATGTCTTCAAGCGGATACGCCGGCGCGCTGAAGAAGAAATCGTTGCCGAACAATAAACAACCGTGCTCGCCCTTCTTGATGACCACGTATTTCGGCCCTGCGCCCGAATCCTTCGCGCCAAGCTTTAACAGCGCACGGCCCGCTTTGATCAGGCTGGTTTCCTTCATAAACTCGCGCGCCTCGCTCTCGTTGAGCACCAGACAATCGATCTTGCGCGACAATTCATTCAACGCATCACGCTGCGTCTCAATCCATAAGTCCATCGTGTCGGCTACGACGAACTTTGCCTGTTCCATCTGCGCCAGTACATGCAGTTGCAGTGTCGGCGCGATGTTCGCCAGAAACACATAAGGTGTCTTACTGTAGTGTGACGGCAACTTTGGCTGGAAAGCCTCGAATACGTTCAGCGCAATCGACAATGTCCGACGCTTGTTCAAGTCCCATTCGTACTCGCCCGACCAACGGAACGTTTTTCCTTCCACGACCTGCAAGCCATCTAGGTTGATGCCGTGTTTACGGTACAGGGCGAGATAGTTCTTCGGGAAATCGCTGCCGACGATGCCCACCAGATTTACCGGCGTGAAGAAACTTGCCGCAACCGACGCGTAACTAGCCGAGCCGCCGAGCAAATCGTGATGTTCCTCGACCGGCGTCTTCACGCTGTCGAGTGCAATCGAACCGGTGATCAATAGGCTCATATGTTCGATCTTCTCGTTCAACCGCAAATGGACACGAATCCAACCTAAGGGGACGATCTCGCATCCGCAGGATACCCCTACATTTGCGTTAATTCGCGTTCATTCGCGGTGTACTCAACCGTTTCTTAAATTCCGCCGCGGCCTTTGCCGCGTCCGTGGCGCACAAAATCGCGGATACTACTGCCACACGCGTTGCGCCCGCAGCAAGCACCTCGTCCAAATTCGACGGCGTGATGCCGCCTATGGCAAAAAACGGCGCTGCGACCCACGCCGCAACTTTCCGCACCAACTCAACGCCGACCGGTTTCACTCCCGGCTTTGTTCCGGTTGCGAATACCGGGCCGACGCCGATGTAGTCCGCACCGTCGCGTTCCGCCATCTGCGCTTGTTCCAACGAATGCGTGCTGATACCAATAATCCGCAATCCTATGAGTTTCTCACGCCGTTGTTCACGTGGAAGCAAAGCCCAATCTTCCTGCCCAAGGTGGACTCCGTCGGCGCCGGTCTCAAACGCCGCTTCGACGTCGTCGTTGATAATGATCGGCACCGGCGATGATTGTGCAGCGCGAACGACCGCCAGTGCCAGCGCGACACGTTGTGAATATGTTTCCTGCTTGGCACGGACTTGAATTACATCCACGCCACCGGCAATTAACCGCCGCGCCAACTCCGCCGGGTCGCGCCCTGCCAGATACGCGGTATCGATAAACCCGTAGAGCCGACAATCGGCAATCGCTGTTTTCGTCATGTCCCGAAATAATGCGGGCGATCCCGCGCCTGCGGGACCGCCCCCGCGCGAATTAATGGCTCAACCGAAGAACACCTTCGCTACATCGTATAGTTCCTTCGGCACATTTCGGTTGCCCATGCGCAGCTTCGATTTGCCGGTCTTCTTATCAATCTGCTCGGTAATAACGCTATCGAAGTCCACGCCAACAACGTCCGTGCCCCGCAACGCGACCATCTTGCCGGTCTGGCCGCTAATAGCCAGTTCCGCCGCCTTTACGCCGTAACGAGTGCTGAGCACGCGGTCGAACGCCGTGGGCGTACCGCCACGCTGGGTGTGACCCAGCACGACCGATCGACTCTCGATGCCGGTTGCTTTCTCGATGTCTTTGCACAATCGCTCGGCAATCCCGCCCAGTCGTACATGGCCGAACGAGTCGAGTTTCTTGGTCTGCAAAACAGAGTCATCCCCCAGTTTGAAACCTTCTGCCACCGCGACAATCGAATAATTCTTTCCGGTGGCACGTCGCGCCTTGATCGTCTTGCAGATCTCGTCCAACGTCATCGAGAACTCAGGCAGCAGCACCACGTCAGCACCGCCTGCCAGACCTGCATACAGCGCAATCCATCCCGCTTGCCGGCCCATGATTTCCACGATCAATACGCGGCTATGCGACTCGGCCGTGGTATGCACGCGGTCAATGGCTTCCGTGGCGATATTCACTGCTGTGTCGAACCCAAACGTCTGATCGGTACCGGCAATATCGTTGTCGATTGTCTTCGGCACGCCAATAACAGGCAGGCCATTCTTGTGCAAACGTGATGCGACGCTGAGGGTATCGTCGCCGCCGATGGCGACCAGGGTTGTCACGCCAAGTTTTTTCAGGTTGTCCGCAATTGCGGCGATCTGCTCGTCCGTAGGGTTGGTGCGTGATGTGCCAAGGATTGTCCCGCCAATAGGCAGGATGTCAGCCACACGCTGCCGGTCCAGGCTGATATAATCACCCTTGATCACTCCCGCCCAACCGTTGCGGAAGCCGATGACCTCCCAACCATCCATCAACGCCCGCCGCGTGACCGCCCGGATAACCGCGTTCAATCCGGGACAGTCGCCCCCGCCCGTCATCATCGCAATTCTCTTGCTCATCGTTTTCGTTTGCTCCTTTTGATGTATGTTAAATCTTACAACTGGAAAAGGTTTTCCGCCATCTTGTGAGCATGGCCCCAAAATGCCCCGGTAGCGGCAAAAACACCGAATTCAACCCGCTCGAATCAAATCCCTGCGCTACGACGATCAAAGCCTACTTCGTCACGGTCGCGGCAGGCGTCGCGACGACAGGCGGCTTATTCGTCACCGGGGCAGCCGTTTTATTCCCGAACGGCCACCACCATGGCGACACGGACTGCTTTGGAGTTTGTTTTGGAGTCACGACTGCATTGGTCACTGCATTGGTCGTGGGGGACTCCTTCCACAGCCACCAGCCTGACTCTTTAGCGGGGGCTGATTTTGCGGGCGCAGGAATCGTTGCGCTCACTTTTCCCTGATTCGATGCCGAAGTGACTGCCGCACCACCGGCAGGTTTCGCGCTCTGTGGCTGCCGGTTGCGCGGTCGCCAACCCTTCAGTTCGTAAACCGTCCGCGGCGTATTCCCTTCCTCGACGCGGCGGGGACCGAAGTTTTCGCGTACTTCTCGCAAGATCGCATTTTCATCCTGCAGTTGTTTGATGACCTGCTCATTCTTGGCGCTGGCCGTCTTCACGGCGTGCAGTTGACGGACGCTGTCATCGAGTTTGGTGGCGGCTTCGTCGGCGGCACGCTGGGCGCGCATGGCATCGGCGCGGGCTATTTCGAGCGCCTTTTGCATGTCAGCAATACGCTGCTGCGACTGCTCCAATTGCTTTTTGACCAGAACCAATTCTTCGGTCTCGATTCCGGGCTTGGCAGTGTGGAGCTTCTCCTCCGTCTCGGCCAGTCTGGCGGACATGCTTTGATATCGTTGATCGAGAGCGGATTTCTCATTGCTCAGATCTTCTATGTTCTTGTGTGCAGCAATCAATTCATCTTTCGTGCGCTGTATTTCCGCACGCAACTGCTGCGACTCGACGACTGCTGGAGCCACGGCAGGCGCCGCGGGTGTCGCCGCGACTTTGAGTTGCCCTCGCATATCATTCAACTCCGATTGCATTGCTGTCAATTGCCGGCTGAGTTCCTGATTCTGTTTCGTCAACTTGGCAACCTGTGTATCAGCCACGGGTGCCGACACGACGGGTGCAGGCGCCGGGGCCGCTGCTTTGGCGAGCGCTTCGTCGAGTTTCGACTTCAAATCCGTGCGCGCGGCTTCTAGCTCGCGGGCCTTGTCTTGTGCACGCCGCAACTCCGCCCGCAACTGATTTAGCTCTGCGGATTCTACCGGCGCGGCCGGCACGACGACGGGCACTGCTGGCACTGGGGGTTTCAGAGCAACTTGTAGTTTCTCTTGGAGTTCGGCCATCTGCGCCTGTGCGGTGGCCAGTTTAGTACTGAGTTCCTGGTTTTGCTTCGTCAACTCAGCCATGCGCATATCCGGCGCGGCCACCGTCGTGACAGGTGCCACGGGCGCCACGGGCGTTCCAGCAGCCTGGAGTTTCTCTTTCAGGTGAGCAGTCTGCGCCTGCGCGGTGGCTAGTTGAGTACTGAGTTCTAGGTTTTGCTTCGTTAAGTCAGCAACACGCGTATCCGTCACGGGTACGGGTGCGATAGGCACTGGGGCCGGGGCCGCTGCTTTGGCGAGTGCCTCGTCGAGTTTCGACTTCAAATCCGTGCGCGCGGCCTCAATCTCCCGGATCTTATCCTGTGCACGCTGTAATTCGACCGTCAGATGCTGAACCCGCTCAATCTCTGCGGATGGGGTGACGACCACCTCGGCGGACGCCGGTTTCGGCGCCACCGGCGGCGTGACTCTCGCAGGCGTTGGTGCTGGGGCCGGCGCTGCTACTGCCGCTGCAGTAACCGGCGCAGGCACCGGAACCGGCGTCGAAGCTCCCGTCGCGGGCGCAGCCAGTTTGCCTTTCAAACTGTTAAGATGATCAACACAGTACTTGGTGCGGAACTCGATGACGTGCGGGTTCCAGTTGGAGCTGGTCGTGCTAATCTCGCGCAGGATATCCAGCGCCGCGGTGTATTTGGCGTTCGCATTGGCCCACTCGGATTGCCGCTCGGCGCCGTCGCCGTCTTGCACTAACAAATACGCATCGAGGAACCGATCGGCAGGATCAGCCGCAGCCCAGGTTCGTGCCGTGCCGACCCACACGGTCAATAAAATGGAAAGCAAGATGAGTTTTTTCATAAGAGTGTGGATGTTAACTAAAACCGCCCGTCTTTGCAATAGTTTGGTTTTCGAACTGAGGCCTGTCTGGGATGGCCTTGTCTGGCCTAACCATGGAAGGCAGGGGCACGGGCACCAGCCTGTATCCGCCTTGGTGGATGGTTCGACCTCGACTTCAAAGTATCTCTTCCAATGTTTCCACGACCGTCTTCACGCAGCCCTTGCAGGTTTTGTTCAAGAGATCGTTCTCTTTGAAATATTTCTGCCCATCCGGTGTGCTCAGGTCACAACCATTCAGCAGCTTGCGGCAGATGCAAGTGCCGTGCTTTAATTCAAATCGAGACATGAGTTCACGCACTTTCCGGTATGTTTCCTCTGTGACTGCCCGGTTCTGCCCCTCGCCGCGGCCATGCTTGAGTCCAATGGCGATGATTCCACCGCTGACTGCTCCACAAACCTCTTGCCGTCGCGCCATACCGGCCCCGAACCCGCACGCCAGTCTAAGGGCAGCATGCTTGTCGAAGCGCAGGTCATCTCACAGAACGAGTAAAGAACCGCTTGGGCGCAATTATATCCCGATAGAAATTTCTGCACGGCAACATCGCTTCTGGTATTCATGTCCTTCCTTTCGCCGAACGATTCAAGGTGTTAGGCGGCGTAAGAATATGTATCCACATTGAGTTAAGGTTGGAGGTTACGTTGCTTCCACTTCCGACGAACAGTTTCGTAAGGAGGATTCAACCAGAACTTTCTCGCCAAGCGAAATAGCTCCCGGGACGTTGACACAGACAGCAGCGACGCAGCCGTTTTTTGTGGAACATACCAATTATCGTAACCGGTGCGCCGAATTAGTTTGTAGCCCATGCATTTCAAATACTTGTGTTTCTCATGGTTGACAAAGAAGTCCTCGATAAGAAGCAGACTAGGTTGCCACCGAGCCATGTCAAATCCCCGTAACACATCCAATTCCATGCCTTCGACATCCAACGAGATGAAATCAATCTCGTTCATGTGGGTTTCCTCCAGCACCCGGTCGAGTGTTTTCATAGGAACACGGATGCATTCTCCAGCCAATGCAACGCCCGGTTCTAACTTAATCGCGGAATGTCCTCCTCTCCCTGGACCAAGATGGAGATCCGCTTCCCCCACGTCAGAAGGAGCGCAAACCGCGGTCTCGAAAACCTGGCTGCGCGGGCGCTGTTCCCTCAGATCCCGACAAAGTTTTGGATTGGGTTCAATAAGGATTCCATTCCAACCTTGCTGTTCGAGAAAGTATGTTTGACTGTAAATCTTAGGATGGTTCGCTCCAACCTCAACGAAAAAACCGTGTCTGATGTTGCGAAAGTATTCCCAGACTAGTTTACCCTCCCAGTGTTCAGGTCGCCCCCTTGGGTCGTGGAATTCTGCTTCCGTTTTCATGTCCCTCCTTTCGCCTAACGATCCAAAACTGAGCCACCTACCATAGTTAATGGGACAAAGTCAGAGGTAAAAGACAAACACCACAACTTCGCCCAAGTTTATTGGAGGCTAAGGACTAACGGTTGGCGGGTCAAGCCGATTGGGAATGCGTCGGGTAACTTGATCATAGGCTCGCGCCCGGTCCCTGCAGGCGGCATGGTGCCAGAACCGCATTGGGCATTCCGTGCAGGAGTTTTTTGTCGGCAGGACAAATCGTGGCGAGGATTCCGCCCAGCTTGGTTGTGTCGTTGACGACGAAATAATACGGACACAACCGCACGCGGCCTTTGAACGCCTGCACCGTGTTCGCCTCAAAATCGAAGTACTCCGCGTCAACCAACCGAGATTTCTCGAATCTTTGGAGAACAAACGGATGTTCCGGAAACGATGCCAGTGCGCTCTCGATTGCCTCTGCCCACTTCCCTGACGACAAGTCGTGTCCGACGTATACGCCGCGGCTGCCCCATGCTTGTTCGTGAAAACCTGAAATCTTCAGGATCAATTCGCGCTTTTTTTGCGAAAACTTCGCCATTTCCCGCCAATCATGAATACCGAGTCCGGGAATCGTTGCCTGCAATGGCAATGGCGCGGGATCGACAATCCAGGTGTATGGAAACACCTGCCTGAGTTGATCGAGCATTTCCCCGCCAAGTTGTTCCCGCCAGAACGGTTGGAGTTGCTCCATCCACAGGAATGCGAACAGCATTTTCTCCTCAAGCTGTGGCTTGAACGGCGGCGTCACCGTCACATCGCCGCGGGCCGCTGTTTCCATCAACATTTGCGCATGGGGGATATTCGGCAGGTCGAACAACTCGAAGAAACGGTACAACGTGCGAATATTCGACAAATCCGTCAGTTCCTCCGGTCGCACCACACGAAATCCAATTTGTTGTCCCAGCCACTCCATCTCCGGCCGGTATGTCGCAGCCTCCTCGGAGACAACGACTGCGAACGACTTCTTCTCCACCTCCATTGCGGCCGCAAAACCTTCCATCATTTCGAATTGTCCACCGACAACGTCATCACCTAACCCGCCGTAAGTCTTGCCCAGCCAACCTGTCAGGCCGATGCCGCCCGGCACCGAGTCCAGTTCCGTGATAAAAAAATGATCGTTGCCAAAGATGACATCGGGGCGTATCACGCTCGGCACCGCGTTCTCGAATCGGTCGCACCGGGACAACTTGACCAATTCCTTTGGTTTGCCTGCATCGAGGTAATCCGCAATCCAACGCGGCAGTTTGCCTTGCACGCTGTGCCGGTACATCACGTTGCAGGCGCGGTAAAACGCCAGTAATTGGGGGCCGAGCGCCTCAAGCTGAGCGATGAGCGAGGATGGAAGAGGGAATGCAGAAGGCGAGATGCGCCACGTCATACCGGCAAACAAACCGCCCGGAGGCATGGCGGCGCGCACAGTGTGCGCGCGTTCGGCAGGTGAACGCGCTGGCGGGTCCGAGGTCATTCGCGCAACTGACCGTCACCGACAACCACGAACTTGTAGCTGGTAAGTTCTTCCAGTCCCATCGGACCGCGGGCGTGGAGTTTATCGGTCGAAATACCAATTTCGGCACCAAAACCGTACTGGCCGCCGTCGGCAAGCCGGGTAGACGCATTCCAGAAAACGCTCGAACTGTCCACCTCGCGCAGAAATTTCTCCGCTGTCGTTTTATTCTTCGTCACGATGGCATCGCTGTGGTTGCTGCCGTACTTGGCGATGTGGTCAATCGCTTCCCCTACTCCATCGACAACGCGCACGGCGAGAATCAGGTCGAGATATTCCGCGTACCAGTCATCTTCGGTAGCTAGTTTCGCCAATGGCACGAGCCGACGGGTCGCGGCGTCACCACGCAGCTCAACTTTCTTCTCTGTAAGCGCCTTGGCAATGCGCGGCAGAAACTTGTCAGCAATTTTCTCATCCACCAGCAACGTCTCTATGGCGTTGCAGACGGCGGGACGCTGACACTTAGCGTTGATGACGATTTTCTCCGCCATATCGAAGTCGGCGTCGCGATCTACAAATACGTGGCAAACGCCTTTGTAGTGTTTGATGACTGGAATACGCGATTTCTCCGCCACGGCGCGAATCAGTCCTTCGCCGCCGCGAGGGATGCAGAGGTTGATGAACTCGTAGAGCTTAAGCAATTCGTCCACAGCAGCGCGATCAGTCATTGGAACGACAGTGACGCTGTACGGCGGCAAGCCGGGGACATTCATCGCCTCAGCAATGGCGAGGTTGGAATGGATCGCCTCCGAACCGCCACGCAGAATCACCGCATTACCGGTCTTGAAACAGAGACACGCGGCATCGGCGGTGACATTCGGGCGCGACTCGTAGATGATGAGGATAACGCCGATGGGTACGCGCACTTTCCGAATACGAATGCCATTGGGACGTGTCCACTCACTGATCGTCTTGCCCACAGGGTCAGGCAATGCCGCCACTTCGCGAATGCCCTGTGCCATTTCGGCAATGCGTTTGTCCGTGAGCGTCAATCGTTCGAGCATCGCCGCGGACAATCCAGCGGCCTTGCCCGCCGCGATATCTTTCGCATTGGCGGCCTTGATGCGGTCGGCAGCGCGCTCAATGCCATCTGCCATCGCGTACAGCAACGCATTTTTCGCGCCGGTGTCGAGCTTGGCCAACGCCCGCGCGGCATCGCGCGATTGTTCGGCCAGTTGCCGCATTTGCTGATTCAGGGCCGTCATAGAATCACCAGATCATCGCGGTGAACGACCACGCCAGCCGCAGTCTTGAGCTCGCTACTGGCAACCTTCGTCAATCCGCGCGCAAATTCAACCCCGTTCTTGTCCTGAATGCTCACCGCGTCGCCGACCACGAAGTCTCCTTCCGCATTTATGACGCCTTTGGCGAGCAGACTCTTGCTACTGACGCATAATGCATCTCGTGCGCCATTATCCACTCGCAGTGCACCTGCGGTCCGCTGGAAGAACGCAATCCACCGTTTCCGACCTGCCAACTTTTCTGCGCCCGGCAGAAAAACCGTGCCGATTTCCTCTCCAGCAAGTATGTCAGCGAGCACGTTGTCGCATTCGCCGTTCGCAATCACCATCGGGATCCCGGCCCGCATGACGATTTTCGCCGCAGCAAGCTTAGATTTCATGCCGCCGACGCTGGTGCCGCGATACGTGCCGCCCGCCAACGATTCGATTGCCGCTGAAACCTCCGGTACCGTGGTGACCACGCGCTTTTCGCGGTCGAGCAATCCCTCGACATGCGACAAAATCACCAGCAGATCGGCATCGATCAGCGTCGCCGTCAACGCGCCCAGACGGTCGTTGTCACCAAACTTGATCTCATCCACCGACACAGTGTCGTTTTCATTGATAATCGGCACCACGCCACGCCGCAGCAACGTATCGAGTGTGTGACGGGCGTTAAGATGTCGCGCGCGATCCCGCAAATCGTCGTGCGTAAGCAGGATTTGGGCGACATGAATGCCGAATCTGGCAAACGCCTCATCGTACATGGCCATCAGTCTGCACTGGCCGACCGCGGCACAGGCTTGTAGTTGTGCCAAATCTTTCGGACGCGTTGCCAGCCCAATCGTCGACATGCCAGCCGCGATCGCGCCTGACGACACGACCAACACCTCGCGTCCGTCGCGCTGCAAAGCTGCCAATTGTCCGACCAACCGCTCAATCTCCGCCCGCGCGAGTTGGTTCTGTGCATTCGTGAGCAGGCCGGTGCCGAGTTTGACGACGATACGGCGCGCCTTGCCCAAAAGTTGTTCCCGTAGTTTCATAGGACTGCAGTTGCTTACCAGATTGCCGTAACGGTGTCGAGCACGGCAGTTAGGCGTTACTCGTACCGAAGCGCCTCAATCGGGTCGAGTTGCGCAGCCTTGCGAGCGGGATAGAAACCGAAGAAAACTCCAACGGCCGCGCTGAACAGAAAGGAGATGACCACAGCCGTGGGCGAGACAAGTGTTGGCCAGCCTTTCGCTATCGACAGAATCTTCGAGGCTCCGACGCCGCAAATTATGCCGATGATTCCGCCCACCGAACTAAGTGTCATCGCCTCGATCAAGAACTGAAGGAGGATGTCGCGACCATGCGCGCCAACGGCCATGCGGATACCGATCTCGCGCGTGCGCTCGGTGACGCTCACGAGCATGATGTTCATGATGCCGATGCCGCCGACGATAAGCGAGACACAGGCGATTGCGCCGAGCAGAAACGTCATGGTACGGGCGGTGGCTGTAGCGGCTTGGGCAATATCTTCCTGGCTGCGCACTGTGAAGTCATCGCCACGGGCGGGATCGATGTGGTGCCGTTGACGCAGGAGATCGTTAATTTCCTGTTCGGTCCGACTGAGGGCATCGCGGGAAACAGCCTGCACGAGCATGACATCCAGCCATGTTTCCATGTGAATGCGTTTCAATTCGGTGGTGTAAGGAACCAGCACGATATCGTCCTGGTCGGAACCCATCGGGGAAAGGCCTTTCGCCTGAAGCACCCCAAGAACCTGGCATGGAACGTTGCGAATACGGAT
>Ga0187885_10002052_pt1 | contig 20577 bp, 23 predicted proteins | sample June2016WEW_20_1_3_FD_132970 | JGI IMG/M metagenome (GOLD analysis project Ga0187885, IMG submission 132970) | Peatland microbial communities from SPRUCE experiment site at the Marcell Experimental Forest, Minnesota, USA - June2016WEW_20_100 | ecosystem: Environmental > Terrestrial > Soil >... | reverse complement strand
TTGAAATACTTTAAAGATGTTTTTTCTGTGCTTTAGAATCCCTTATGAATGAAGGTTTTAGCCATTCGATGAGCCTCGTCCCCTTCGCACCCGGCTCTTCACCCACATGGGTAAAGTCCCTTAAGAACAAGCGTCCAGTTTTACTTATGGTTCAACTACTTTCCTTTTATCTGTATTATGTCTGTAACCTTGTTAAGTAAATCAACAGCCCATTTAGCACTGAACCCTGCCAACGCAGAAAGTAACATAGCAAAGAAGTTTGATTTTAAATCCGTTTCTCCAGTTGCTGTAATGAAACCTGCAATATAGATGAGGTATACTAAAGCACCCAGGATAGCGCCCATTATGGGAAGAACTGCATACCAGATGTACCAAGGCTTTCTGACTTCTCTAAGCGTTGCGTGTTGCCAAAGCCACCAGAAACCATTAAAAATACCACCTATAGCACCCCACAGGAAAGCCCAACTAGGTACCCAGAGAAGTGTGGAATCTGATAAACTTGATGAAAAGAAAAGCCATGCCGCGAGAATGATCACCAACACCGAAAGAAGATAGATCAGCGCTGGTCCTTCATAACAGTATTTAAAACGCCACCAGAAAGTTGTTGAGTTGACGTATTGGTTAAACTTTTGGGAAGCTAAACCGTACTTTTTTCGGGCTTCAATCGTATTGGGAGTCGGAAGAGATAAATCAGCGACACCGCCCAGGATATTCTCCATTATCGCTTGATAATTGGCTGTATCGTCTTTTAGTAGCCCGTCTTCATTTGCACTTTCCAGTGCATTCTGTAACAGCCTAAATTGGTTCTTCCAGAAGGAGATATCTTCATCCGTGGCTTTAGCCGCCTTATTTCCTTCCGCAGCTTTAGCTGCATTAGCAGCATCTGCAGTTTTAGCCGCATTGGCTTCATCATCTTCAGGCGGAATGATGGCACCTACCATTTTCACGCAATCCCCGAAAAGTTAGTTTATTGCGATGGATATGTTACCTTGCTAATGTCCGCCCGGGTTCTCTGGGTCATCGATGATTTTTTTCTTTTTCTTATCATATTTATTAGACATATATCCATCTTCTCCTTTTTTTATTATATCCTGTGAGCTTTTAAGTTTTAATTGACAGGTCTCGTAAGAATTTCGCTAGCAAAATTAGCGCACAATTTTGTCAGCAATTATCAAGTTAAGGCTAGCCCAACTTTCGCGAGTCTTACGCGTTCCAGGCAGCGACGGACGAAGTCAAGTCTAAAGAACTGAAGGCAGCTTTTCCTCAGCCCCTCTGAATCCTGCTCGAGACGTAGAGGCGATATGTCAGCTCTAGCCTGGCCAGCTGCTTTATCTCCTCGTCTATTTTCCCGGAAAGGATGCTGCTGTTGAGCCTGCTGTAGTTCAGGTGGGAATATTCCTCCCAGAGCCCCTTCCCCTTGATGAGGCCGATGAGCTGGCTCTTATCCTCGGGAAGCACAACCTTCTGGAGCTCCTTCACCGAGATCTTCTTGTTCGATCCGTAGACTGCGGCGTAGCCGAATTGCTTGGCGAAGGAGACTATCCCATCCTCCAGCTCCTGGAGCTTCTTGTCAAGCCCAGACCTCTCCTCGTTCAGTGCGGTATATTCGTCTACCAGCTGCACCCCGTCGTCCTTCTTGAACTCGGCTACGGACTTCTCCCGGAGCGTGGCCTCGTGGCTGAACTGGGGGCATTGCGATTGATAAACGCAGTAGCTGCAGAGAGCAGAGGTGCAGGGCTTATAATCGGTACAGGTCTCCAGCCTCTGGATCCTCTCCACGGTCTCGCCCACTAACCCTTCCAGCTGCTTCGGGCTCCTCTCTGACGTTATCTCCTTGTCGAAGGCCAGCATGTGCCACTTGAGAATTATCTTCCTGGCGTCCGGGAACTTGTCCTTCACCCAGACCGAGTACATGGCCAGCTGCCGGTCGGCGTCGGCCTCGTCCTGGCCCTTCATCTTCAGGTTGGTCTTGTAGTCGCAGACGTAGTAGGTGTTCCCGGCGGATCCGACCTTGTCTATGCGCACATGGTACTTGGATCCGTCGGGGAGGTTGACGAACTCCTGGGTCTCCAGGTCAATGACGCGCATCTCGTCGAAGGGGTGGTAGTGTGAGTAGTAATCGCGGAGGTACTTCTCGCCCATGCTCCGGTAGTTCGAGGGACCGTATTCTCCTTTTACGACCAGGATGTCGTCGGTCCACTGCTTCTCCCACTCGGTGCCGTAGAAGGAGAGGACGTCCTCCAGGGAGTTTGCCTTTTGGAACTGCAGGTCCCTATGTAGACGGTAGAGGGCCTCGTGGACGAGCGAGCCCATGAAGGCCTCAATTGTAGTGGGGAAGTCCGCCTCGGCCTTGTCGATGTACTGGAGCTTGTACTTGTAGGGGCACTGGTCGAAGGTGTTGAGTTTTGAGAAGGAGTAGGTTGCCATAGTACTCACTTGGCGCTGTTGGTTTAAAAATTGGAAGGCTGATGCGCCAGAGAACTGCAGCCCCACACCGAAGAAATCTTTCAAGCATTAACTGGAGGGAAAGAGTAACTGCTTGGCAACGTTCAATTGCGTATTACTCTATCGACTGAGCTTTCGCGTGTATCGCTTAGTTATTAATTGCAGATTAGGTTGTTTCTGGGTGCTTATCCAGTCCGTCGACAGTTTGATTAATTGATGGATCTGCAGATTTTTAAAAGTTACAACCTGAGGTCTAGTCCTCAACAGTTCCCCTCTTCCATCAGCTTTTAACTCCTCAGTCTCGCGTTTCCTCTCTTTTGGTAGGTTTTGATGGTCTAACTGTTGACGAGCTGTTTGTGCATCCATGGTAAGTGTTGACTTGATTGTGGCAACTGTTGCGGGGATATTTGGTTAATTAATTGGCATCCACCATCAGAATAGGAACTGTAGACGAGCTCATTGAGTCTGTAAGAATTCATACTATACTAACTATATAGTAAGAATAGTAACAACACGTGCGACACCTAGAGGCTAGCTAACATTTATTTTTATAATAATCAATTGATACTTGATGCTTCTTCGTGTCACTTGGGAGGGACGATTTCCCACTTTTTCTGGTTTCAACGGGGACTGATTCCTTGTCCACTGATTTCTTCTGGAAAAGCTTGAGTATGTCCGTATTGGTCACTATTCCTGCTACCTTCGCATCCTTGATAGTAAGGATCCCTTGGTATGTTTGAAGGAGTGGGACTATCTGACCAACAGTAGCGGATACTGGCACAAACGGTAATCCCTCCTCCATGGCATCCTTCACAAGCATATCTTTCGGATCAGTGCCTTTATTCGCCATCAGCACCCTGTTTATCCCTCGTTCAGTCAAACTCCCGATTATCAGGGTGTTTCTCCTCACAGGCAGTTGGCTGTAAAATTTCCGAGTCATCTTCTCTTCTGCCTGGTATAGCGGTTCATCGAACTCTGCCCATACTAGCTCGGGATTGTGCACCTTATCGAGGGTTATCCCAGCCAGCCCCTGCTGTATGCCAGCCTCGAGCCTCTCCAGAGTCTCGAACATCTTCTTCGCCTCCCCGTAGCTTGGATTGGCATGACCACTCTCCACCTTGGCTAGAAGGCTTCTGTTGACGCTGGCCTCCTTTGCAAACTCCTGCTGCGTCAGGTCCAAAACCTTTCTCCTTCTTCCTATCTCGCTCAATAGAGGTAGCATCTCGCCCATCCCTGCCATTGTTCATATGAGAACAAATATTTTAACATTGTTCTTATACTCTACGTTAGAGAACAAACAGTTTAAGATTGTTCTTATAGTGCCACACCGCTAAGCGGGTGCGACATCCAGTCCTGCTATTGTTCATTGCGAACAAATCTTTCAAGATTGTTCTCACTCTGCCATAGCATTGTGGCCCTGGGTGAATGAGGGGAACAACTAAACAGAAGATTACTCTAAGGAGAACATTCTCCTGATTGGCAAGAATAGGTTACAAATAATCAGAACTCCCTGACCGTTCGGTCTTCATGTATTCAAGGTATTCTCTTCGGTCAGATATATCCTCGTCAGTAGATTCACTCTCAAAGTATAACAGCCGGTCTACTCCAACTTTAGTCACCTGGAAACGGTAAGGGTCGTAGCGGTATCCTTCGCCATCTCTTTTGACAAGGTTTTGTCGGCGGTAATTTTTCAGGTTATTGTAGAGGCATGTCCAACTCATGGAACCAATGCGCCTCTCAAATAGGGGGCTCTCGAGTATTTCCCAGACGGTAAGCCATTGATCGGTCTCTTCAGGATGCACTCCGTTAAGTAGCCATATCGGTGCGCAGGGGTCGACAGCACCCAGTGTAATTAATATTTCCAGGAGATATGGCTTCATAGGGCATAAGTGCATCTCTTCTCTCCTCATATTTTCATACTGAAAGCTTGTTTATTTATTTAATTGAGTCTAAATATGGGCAAAGGAAATATCTGTATACACGAAATGGAAATATCTGTATACACGAAATGGGATCAGCATATTTAGGCATCTTTTTTTCAGCCTCCTCCTGCTTTGTGCAAGGCTCATTACCGGCGGGGAGCAAAAAGATCGGCATCAAAATGGAATGGCACCCTTTCTCTACCTTGGCAATTAGACTTCTGCTGACTTTGGCTTCGTTAGCCAGTTGTTTCTGGGTTAGTCCCAGTTTCTTTCTTCTTATGGCAACCTCGTAGAGAGCTAAGTGAGCAGATTATCTCAATAATGGAAATAGGCATTAAAATAATGAATGTTCCTAATAGGAACAAAATTGTCAAGAAAGTTCTTATCTGTCACTCATCCATTATCGATTTGGTGAGATGGAAATGGCAAAGAACCCAGAGAGTCAGCCCTTCGCTAAAGGGCGATATATGCAGGTGGTCAAGGCGGGCGAGAGCGCTGAGGAGATATTGAGAACCAAGGAAGTCACTGGTGCTGACAGGACAGACCTGATGAGGACAATCAGGATGGCGGAGTCGGCAAAGAAACAACTGCACAAGATGGGCGTCGATTGGGTATAATGGGAGAGATTGAAATGGATTATGACCCAGTGCGTATACTTTTGATCAAGAGATTGTACATGAGCATTCTGAAGGCTGGCAGGTGCGCCGAATTAGTACTCCAGAATGAAGAAGTCTCACCAATGGAGGAGGAAAATCTCCGGAATATCATTAAGCTGGCAGAGAGGGGAATGGAGTATCTTCGTGATATGAGTATTGTGGGGGGTGGATGGGCGATGCCAAGAACACTGGACAGTTCGCCCTTTATCAAGGGACAATATATGCAGAAAGTGAAATCAGCCGAGAGTGCTGCAAACATACTGAAGACCGAGAAGAACCTTCCATCGAAGGAGCGGAGGAGGCTCGAGGAGATAGTGGAGCAAGGCGAGATTGCCAAGGAACACCTGCGCGAGATGGGTGTTAAGAGGGTGGAGTGAGATGGCGTTTGCGAGAGGTCAGTTGATGCAAGTAGTCAAAGCTGGTGAGAGTGCCAAGAGGACTTTAGAATCCATGTATACCACACCTGAACAACGAAGAGAGCTGTTAGAGGCAATTAAGCAAGGCAAGAGAGCCGAGGAGATTCTCAGGGAGGCGAGCGTCAACATATGAGCTTCAGGTCGTTCCATTTATGACAAGACCAAAGCGCCAGGCCTACTCTAAGGGTGAGCTGAACCAGATGATCGACAGCGTACTGCACCCCCTGGCCACTGGAGAGAATGCGGTTGCGATCCTGCTGCTCGACGGCATCCTCCATTCTGCCGTAGAGCAGGACCCTGGCCAGAGCATCCAGAAATTCATCCGGTATAGTCTCCCGAAGATCTTGAAGGCGGACAAGAAAAAGCGTAAGAGAACAAGGCTGCAAATCGGCTGATAAATCTCGATTAGGCAAATCGTATTTCACTTTATATATTGGTTATTAACTGCGTAAATATTGTTTGATGCCATAATAAAGAGTAACTAAAACAACCATTGATCTTATTAAAATATAACAACAAAGTAGTCAACATGAAATATGAATCAGATTCTAAGATTTTTGAAAACTTGGTTCTAAGGATTTTATTAGATAATTCTAAGCATATGCAGCTTCAACAAATATATGATGAAGTGAAACGAAATTATCCTGAATTAACCAACGACTCAATATTATGTCCTCATGATAAAAAACCAAATCGACCAGAATGGCAACATTTAGTAAGATTTGGTTTAGAGCATGGGAAGAAATTTGGAATAAAAAATGAAAGGGGTTACTGGTTTATTGACAAAGACGAATACAAAAAAAGGTAAGGACTATGTCTAAAAAAGAAATTACTGAAAATAATGAAGACCCGTTACGTGTTGAATATATTCCATTTAAGACTTCAACTACAAGCTCCTATGATCTTGGTGGCTTGGCTGTAATTTGTAAAGGTAAAAAAGTTGTCTATATTTTTTTAGGGGAACCTAAGCAAAATGAAGTAATTGATATCGTATCTAATTCCTGTAGAGAATTTAAGACATCAAATATAGCACAAATCTCAAATAAATTTCCATATCTTAAAAATATGTTTCCAACTCCTGTGCATAATGCACGTTGGGTCCCTTCGCTGCATGGTGGGATAAATGCTTATGTCTATTTTGATTTAATAACGGAAAAAAAACATATTCCTGCAGATGCTCTGCTAAAAAACAGGGCTTTGGTATTAAAGATATATACAGACCTATTAGAATCTCATGATTATGAGATTCGGCAAGTTCCAAAAATTCCAATAGAACGAACTGTACTTTTCAACGTCGATTATGGGAAGGAACCTGTAATACAAAAAATAGAATTAATGGAAAGCCAAACCCTTGACGATCTTTCTAATGCAATTATCCTTCAATCTTTCAAATGGGACGATCCACACATGTATTCTTTCTTTTTTGATAACAAGTTATTCTCTAAAAATAAGGAAAAAACATATGGACCTAGGACATTTGACATATTTGATCAAGATGATCTTATTGAATTGAATGGAAAATCTTCAACCATTGAACTTGGAGACCTCGAACTAAGAGAAAATCAAGTTTTTCTCTTCCTATTTGACTATGGCGATGAGCATGTGTTTAAAGTTAAAGTATTGGGTTTTAGTAAAACTCAAAATGACGCAGTATATCCTCAAATATTTGAAAGTGTAGGTAAACCGCCTAAACAATACCCATCATTAGAAGAAGAGTGAGCTATGCTATTTTCATGAAAAGAGGAAATGCTATTTTATGTTAGGTATTGGCTATCGTCTAATAGCATTCTATTAATTATAAACAAAGGCCTAGATTGAAGAGAAAATAATTAACTAAGCTGTAGCTTTGTTTTAGAATGATGGTGAGGATTATCCTCACGAATCAGTGTAGTCTGTGAATAAGTAGAAAAGAACGTTGTTATCCATTTTTATTGTTCTATATGTTCATTGTAATGTCTCATAATCTTATCTTGAGCAGCCTGAAAGGACATTGGTTAAGGTAATTTATGGCCGAAAATCCTAATCTCAATATTTTAGGCCGAAGATATTATATACACCTTATCGTATACTAGAGGCTAAGGTGATGAAAAAATGACTGGATACCCGAGTTTTAGAATAAAGCAATGGGGATATGGTGCCGGGGTGGAACCATCCTACATATTTGTGACTTCTATGCCGCTAAAAAGCCTCTGGAAGGCAGATATCGATCGATGGAGCAATCTCAATAGAGAGGGCTATCAGCGTATAACCGGTGAAAGTCGTTTCGGTCCAGGACAGGGCAGCATAACACGGTATCTAATGAACGAATTAGGTGCGTTTCCAACGAGCGTGTTGATTAACATTCGTGGTAAAGTAGATTTTTCATCAATAAAACAAATTGCAGAAAACATCGATTATGGAACGATGACTATCCCTGACGACTCTAAACTAATAATAATTGATGGGCAGCATAGGCTCGAAGCATTGAAGCGAATCAGAGCTAAGAAGCCAGAGCTAGAGAATTATCCCGTACCAGTTTCGTTGATGAATCTAGACGATAAATTTGATGAAATGGTTCACTTCTTCATTGTCAATTCACGGCAAAAGAGCATCCCGACTGACCTTGTTTACAGGCAACTCCAAAACTTTATGGAAAAGGCGATTATAGAAAGAAGGCAGTGGATCAAGGACACTATATTAGGCCCCAAGCAGGAACGCCAAGCTCTTTCTGCTACAATAGTTGATTTTCTTGACACCGAATCGACAAATAGTCCATTTAGAGGAAGAATACAATATGTCGGGCAACAACGTGAGGAACGCCATCTCGTCAAGGACTACTATCTTGCTCGGTTCTTGACAAAGATCTTGTCAGAAAAAGCACTCAGAGGATTGGCTCCACCTAAACTAGCGAACTTATATGCTGATTACTGGTCAGCGTTACAGGATCTCTATCCGAACTGTTTTAAGAAACCTGAAGAATACTCTCTACTCAAGACAACTGGCATTGCCACCTACACCTATTTGTTCCCAACGGTATTCGCTTACTGTGCTGCAGATGGTAAAATCAATAAGAATGAATTCAGTAAATATCTTGAAATGCTCTTCGAGGAGATTGATTCAGAAGAGCTTGAGCCTGACTTTCAGAAACCCCTCGATGAAAAATGGTGGTCAGCTGCTCATGGCCCTGCAATAGCGAGAGGAACAAATGAAGGTGCATTTGAAGAGATTGTAAAGAATATGACCAAGAAGATCGAGCTAGCGATGAAGAATAAAAAATAGTAGCTGATAACTATGGAAGAAGACTCCTCCAATAAGTACCTGCTATTCAACCTCCAAGAGTTGTGCTCTTCCATAGATATTTTTTTAAAAATCTATAATGAATACGTCGAAAAACTTGAAACCCACAACAAATTAAAAGCCATTGAATTAGATCCAAAAAAAAGAGCCTCAATGATGCTATTACTTTACAATTACGGGTCTAAGGAAAAACTTGAATCTGAATTATATAGAAGTAAATTAAAATTCGAAGAACTTCAATCACAATTAGAAGGAAGATGCGGGGCAATTCAAAAGATTCTAGAAAGTAATTATATCAATTGTGGGCATTGCGAAGGCTCAGGGAAAGTGAAAACGGAAAAAATCGAACGTTCAGAATGGAACACAATGCAGCCATACATAGAAACAAAAGACTGTCCATCGTGTCAAGGAATTGGTAAACTTAAGATAAATGACACCTCAAAGAAATATGCGAAATTAGTGGTCGATGCCACTAGAAAAGTTATCGACATGAGCAGGCGATTAACAGATACCATCGTGAATGTACCGGAGGAATAACTTCTATTCCCTTTTTTATTATCATTATGAATAGAAAATAAACTCATGGAGAGTGATAAGTTATGACAGAAATGGACGATAGTCCTTTGAATGGGCTCTATTCAAAATACAAACCTTTTGAATCTGATCTTGCTCACATAATGACAAATCTATTGGAGCACTACAGCTACCCCATGGAAGAAGCAACGATAGTTGAGAACATGGACAATTTCATTGATGAGAAAGGTTATACTAGGATTGAGTTTTGTTCGGCCAAAGACAATTTTACTATCAAAATGTATGGTTCTGGTATTCCTGCAGAAGTATTCAATACGACTTTGCACACGTTAGCGGGAACGACAAAAACAAAGGGTCAGGGCCTAGGTCATTATGGATGGGGTATGAAGGTAGGACTAGGCATTGCTGATCGAATACAAATATTCACAAAAAGAGAGCAATTCCAGGGAGGGCAAGAATGGATAGTTGACGCCAAAGGTATACCACAACATGCGGTACTACAAAGTCCTAACTTCACTGAAGACATGACCATAATCGAGCATCAATTAAAACAAGATTTTCAAGGTAAGATCGATGAAGTATTTGTATGTTCTACTCTTCAAAAATTTTACCCGACAGTCTTAGATGGAGCTCCTTGCAATGGAAGAACCGTAGAAGTATTAGTGAATGGCAAGAAAGTGGAGCCTCCTGAGATAAGCTATACCAAAAAAGTACCCGTTCATTGTGATTTTGAAGACAACGAGATCTGTGGTTACTTCCTTTATAATGACAAAGAGTATGACGAAAAATATGATAAAGTTGCTGTAATCGTATTCGGAAGAGTAATCATGAGAGAAGCATTCGGAGTACCAACTGGGGGTAAGGTATCAGGCTATATTCATGCAGATGTTCTAGCTGATGAAGTTCGAGGAGATAAGACGGTAATCAAAAGATCATCCAAGTTATGGAATGGTATTAGCACAATCATTGGAAAGCAGCTTAATGACTTTTTAAAAAGTATTGGAGAACTGAAAGAAGAGGAAACTTGGGATTCGGATTTCATAAGATCTCTCCACCAAGATATTAACGAGACAATAAGACATTTTCCAGATCTATTTGGAGATTTCAAAGCAAGGTCAGAACGCAGACAGACTGCTATTATGTCACCTACAGGGGCATTTCAATTCGGTGAAGGTATGGGAGGTCAATCAGCAGTTAATGCTGGTGCAGGAGGTAGTGGAGGAGGCGGGGGAAATAAGACAACGGACAGTGGTGGAACAGATCCCAATTCGACAGGACCTGATTTTTCTAAGAAAGGGGAAATATCAGGATTCATTAAGAACTATAGGAAAAAAATTGGAGTCCAAATAAGGCCAAAACCCTTAGAACAGAAAGTTGAGGCATTATTCGATTACCCTGTAAGTACGGTATTTATCAATACTAATTTCCCCACATACCGAAAAGCAGAAGCAAGTGGTAAGAGAGTATTGAATTATCATTGCAATCGATGTACCTATGATGCACTTCTTGAATATGTCATTGAGAACAAAACTGATGAGAAAGACGTCGGAGATAGATTGAAGGAGTTTATGTTTCAACGCACAGAGATACTATCAAAATGGGGAGAAATGTGATTGGACAGATTTACAACCGAATTCACGAGAATGACCCAAAACGGTATACAGAAGACAGTGACTGCAATCCCCCTAGACACAAATAAAACACGTTTTTTCCCCAGCAGCAGTACGATCAATAGCGTACTTCCATATGTTGAAAAAAGATACTACGAGTTGTTGGATTGTTTGAAAAAAACCCTTTCAACTCAATGCATTGACAAATTTTTCGATGAGGTTCAAGACAAGACAATTGTTGGTATAGGATTTCTCGAATGTCTAAAGAAAGACCTTAACACCTCTTTCGAAGAACTTTACAATATAATATCAAACACAAAATACGTCATTACGATGGTTGATAAGATAAATGTCGAGTACCCCAAGAGGGCGAAAGATGACCCTATTGGTTATGCTGAAGCATGTCAACAGCTAATTGACCTTTTTGGTTTTGCAAATGCCTTCATTTTTATCAATAATAAGGGAATCCCCATGAAAAGGCGAGTATTTTCATATCTTTACAATATCTCAATAATGCATCCCAAAGTAAAGGCAATGATTCAAAATAAAGAAATAGACCTTACAGCAGCATATGATATTTCTCCACAACTTAGCGAAGAAAAACAATTGGAGTTGGCCGAGACCATCAAGAATAAAACACGTTCAGATGCTCGTAAAATTCTAAGACGAACTAGGGATTTTTAAAAGATAATTTTAGACGTACAGTATGTGTAGTTAGTGTATGAAATAGGGGAATGTCTTCATCCCCCTGAATCTTCATTATTTGATGGTTTGTGCGGTTGTGGTCTAGTCCGGTCTAAGATAAAAGCTTCCCAAGCTTTGGATCCTGGGTTCAAATCCCGACGGCCACACTATCAAACATAAAGGAAACTGATTAGATTTCTTCAATTTTGAGATGGGGTTGAGGTTAAAATTTAATAAAAAAATATTACTTGCTAGGAGAAGTCACAACTTACTTGGTTGGATAAAAACCAGCTGTACCATTTAAGAATAGTATCACGCCTCTTTCCATGGCATCTTGCACTTTATCTGCTGCCAGTTTTATTCCAAAGGATACCAAAGCACGGAGGATCAAGTTTAATTCAGGGCTTGGAATTCCTGGTATTAGATCAACCAAAATGGTCGCAGTCCCCACGGAAAAAACCCATACGCCTATCTTCAAAGCAGTTCTTGTGTGGCTCCTTTTCTTCAGTTCGTCTTTCAACTCATGATGAAGTGAGATCACTATGAATTTGGCCTTATGAAGAAGAGTTGCTAAGCGATCTCCAAAGGTTAGTATCCTTGCTTTTAGGAAATGAGCAGTTGCAAGCAGCTCAAATAGTACATCACCTAGAACCCCTCCCACTTTATCAGAAAGGCTTCTGCGACTAACGGTATGTTCACCGATGAAGTCGACCCCTTCAACTTTTTTGCTTGCTGGCATCGGCTCGCAAGTCTTGAGGAAATCAGATGCGATTCCTTTAAGTTCTTGTAAATATGAAAAAAATTTTGTGAGATTAATACTTGGGCTCCACTTCTTCAATAGATCAATAAACTCATGAGATGGGGATTCTCCCTCCGAAATTTCAGTTAGACATTTCATGAGGGTAGTTGGTAAAACTACATTGACCGGTGAACCCGTCTCCTTAATTGTCTTGAATAGATTGACTCCCGCCCTTAACCTTGCTCGTGAAAGGATTAATGATGGATCAAAAGTCAGTGTAACAGCTTCTAATTGTGCAGTCAAAAGTACCACTCTGTATTTTCTTATCGCTCATTCATTATGAACTATTCGCTCTCCCTGTCTTGAGTTGGGCTTGAACCCACGACCCCCTGGGTGCAATGCATATATCTATTGCTTTGAATCAGAAATCTTCATATTAATTTGTCTTGTTGCGACATGATTTCTAACCATTTTGCTTTCAATGTAGATTGAATATTCTAAGTCAAGCCCTTCACTAGCGAGCGAAGGTGTGAATGGAATCGTTTTGCGTATAGTATTTCCCTTTTTGAGAGGTGGAAATAGTTGTTCATATGGAATCTCATTAAAAGCGTCATGTATGTTTGTTAAGTCCAATAATAACTTCGGAGTGTCTATGCTTGCGGAAATTGAGATCTTCATTGATGATTGTGTTCCTAAAAATAATGATTCGGGCATTTCGAGTTTTACATTATCTTGAAGCGTTACCACGGGCTCACGAGATGGTGGGTTTTCAAGTATTATGAATTCAGTATTCTTTGTCAGCAATACTATGCCGTTCGGAATTGTGTCTACAACTGAGTATTTCAGCATTTTTTCATTATCTGGGAACGATGTATCTGGATTCTCATACGTCCAAACCTCATCCCCTTTCAGAAATGGTTTATTTTCATAATACCTCTTGACATCTTGAACAAAGTCCGGGTTAGCTTTGTTGTACGAATATGGGGCGAGTTTTAGAAGGATTGCTTCTTTTAGATCTGCTTTCCTAACAGAGACTTTCTCTCCAACATTTACTCCAGCATTTTTCATGATCAACTGATCCATATGTATGCCTACCCCAGATCCATTCCAGCGGGAAACCTGAGCCGCAGTCTTTCTCTTACCCTCAATTTCGACATAGTCTTGTTCGTTGACGCCAATCCTTATCCTCAAGTCCGGCAACATAGTTACTTGACCCCTTAATGCAGGGTCGATGATTTGTTTATCAACGGTTAACGATAAGGTTTCAAAAGTTGTTTTCACAATCAATGTGCCCTTACCCTTACAGGTTGGACAACTACCAGGCTGCGGAGCGTCAAATAAATCGTGCTCTTTTCCGGTTCCTTTGCACATATAGCAAGTAATTGTTATTTCTTCACCGTTAGAATTCATCTTGGTTCTCTCCAAAACTTCTATTGTTGAAGATGTATTCTTTTCAAATACATAAACCTTGTAGAAGATAAGCCCTCGCGCATAATTAATTGGCTTACATTTATGTTGCTGACAAATCTGTTTTAAGGTTTGACTCCCAATAAACATCATAGAAGTGGCTGAAATGGCGACCTACTCGAACTCAAAACTTAGCACCTTCGAACAATGCCGCTACAAGTATAAACTTGCATATATCGAACACGAAGAAGTCGAGAAATCAAACACAGTTGAAACGTTCTTGGGTGATCTTGTCCATAGGACCCTTGAGAAGCTTTATAGAGATCTGAAATATCAAAAGATGAACTCCCTCAAAGAGCTACTCGCCTATTACGACAGGCTGTGGAGGAAGGAATGGACAGACGAAATTCAGATCACCAAGAGCGAATACACCGAACAGAATTACAAGAAGATGGGCGAAAAATTCCTCTCGGACTATTACAACCATTACAAACCCTTCGACCAGATGACTGTAATCGGCCTAGAAACCCAGGAGATGCTCCCCCTTCCAGATGGCAATTATTACCATATCCGGATAGACCGGCTAGGCTGCAAAGGCGATGAGTACTACGTCTGCGATTATAAGACGAGCAATAGGCTGAAGGATCAGGAGGAGGCAGACGACGACAGACAGCTGGCTATGTACTCCCTCTGGGTTAAAGACAAGTTCAAAGATGCTAAGAAAATCAACCTGGTCTGGCACATGCTCGCCTTCGACAGGGAAGTTGTTTCCGAGCGAACCCACAGGCAGCTGGAGCAGCTTCAGGAGGAAGTGATGGAAAGGATCAAAGAGATTGAATCCTGTGAAGACTTTCCGCCCAATGAAAGTGCCCTATGCGATTACTGCCTATACAGGGAACTCTGCCCCCTCTTCAAGCATGAAGTAGAGCTGGAAGAGAAGAGTGTCGAAGAGTTCAAGGACGATGATGGCGTCAAGCTGGTAGATGAATTCGCCAAGCTGCAAGAAATTAGAAGAAAAGCCGATGAAAAAATCGAGGAGCTCCGCGGGAAACTGATTCTATTTGCAGAACAAAAAGGCATCAACAGGGTTTTTGGCTCAAATAAGAAAGCGTCCATCAGAGCATTTATCAAAATCTGCTTCCCTGAGGACAAAAGAGAATTGACCGCGCTCATCAAGGATAAAGGCCTCTACGATGAATTGTCTTCCCTTAATTATCTTGCGATAACAAAGCGGATAGCCAACGGCGAAATGGATCAAGACATTGAGAAACTTGTTATAAAAGAAAAATCGCACCGCGTTACTTTGTCTAATAGGGCTATGGAGGAGGAATGATGAATTACCCTGAAAAAGTGGCTGCCCATTTGTGGAAAGGTTTAGAGCTCTATGCCAAGGAAGATCAACATGTGGAAGCCAGCATCGAATTTGAGGAGGCGCTAAGGCTTAATCCGAGAGACCCACAATGCCATTTTTGGGTAGCAAAGATGATGGCAGAGTTTGGCGATAATGAAGATGCCGTAGAGCTGTTTGATAACGCAGTAAAGATGTCACCAGACAACGCTCAGTATCATTTTGAAAAGGGGGACATACTAGCATTATGGGGATGCTTCGATGAAGCCCTTAATGAGATGACTAAGGCCATAAGGCTTAACCCAAAAAATGCCAATTATCACTACTTCAAGGGTCTAGCTCACAACTCAATGAGGGATTACGAAAAAGCATTGAAGGAATTTGATTCATGTTTAGGGTTACTTCCCGATTGTTCTGAATTTCATCTAGCGAAAATGGATACATTAGTTCAATTAGGAAGAACTGTGGAGGGAACGGAAGAGCAGAATAAAGTACATATAGTGACAGAAAATGATGAAAGGCATCCAATGAGGTATGAGGGCATACTTGAAATAAAGCAGGCGTATTTCTTTCAGAAATTTAGATGAAGGAGGGACCGAAGAAGATAGAGCAAACCTCCGTTGATAATAGTTTCAAGGATTTTCTAATAGAAAGATTGTTGGTGAAATTTGGTTTATGAATGACTGATAGATTACTCCCAATAACCTAATGTTGTTGAGGAAACCTAATTGAGTGCCCTGAAGGTTTCTGACTGACCGCAAAGCATCTCATTTTGGATTTAATCAATTTCCCAATGGGCTCTAACGTTAAAATCATCTTCTGAGAGGCCAAGTTCTTTTTTGACATGTTCAAGGATTTTTATCTCTCTTTCTTTCAAGAATTCTCTGTAAAGAGAATATTCAAGCAGATTTCTGTTAATGTATGCTTTTTGAAGAATAGATTCATCTACATCCTCAAAATATTTCTTAGGATCTGTATTACTCTTATTTTGATTCTTGTTCTTGGCTAAGATCCAGAAATTTGCAAAATGATTTATTTCTGCCTCATCAAACTTCTTGTCACGTAGTATAGAGCGTGGAAAGATGTGATCAATTTCAGGGGCGTTCTTTTCATAGTGTACCTTGGCTCCCGACAGACCTTGAACTAGGTGGAGCGTAAGAGGAACATTCCCTTGAAGTAGTTTTGAGCCATAATTCTCGAAATATTGCATCCAATACCATACCCAATATACACTTTCTTCAAGTGGAAACTTTTCATCATGTTTAGCAACAAGGACAGCCAATTCTCTGCGGATGAAAGTTCCCAACCTACTGTCAGCGTATCTAGAGAACGGTGATGTGAACCCAAACAGGTAGATAGCTTTTCTAACTCTTGCAATTTGATTGTTTGGTACTTGATGCTTTGATGTGTGGAACAGATAATAGACAAATGGGACAAGATTATAGTATCCCCCAAGAAGTTTACTACTCGAAAGATGGCATTCGCTCTGGACAAAGTCTAAAGTGGACTTAATCGAATCGCAACATTGTGAAAAGTTATTCTTTATTTTTTGAACGTTAGTTTGCTTGCGCAGGAGGTCTAGGTCAAATTTTGTTCCAAGATCTGATACTGCAAATAAACAACGAATTACAAAATCAGCGTCTATCTCAAAAGAATTGCCTTCCTTAAGCTTGTCTACGAACTCAGGTAATGACTCCGCCGATTCTTTCCAACCAAGTTTGAGCATACTGAAAATTAAATCTGATCTATCAAGACGTGTCCCTTCACGGTTTATTCTAACGAATGCTTCTAGGATGTCAGACTCCTTTTTTCGATCTTGGCTTTCTCGTGGCAAATTCTCATCAATTACAGTTGCCTTAAGAATGTTCGGATTATTTGTTAATGCATCACGTAGTATGGACAAGTTAAGTTCGACTCTTAACCTATCCTTATCGTCTAGTTTAAGTTGACTTGCAATCTTCCGTTGAAATTCTTGCCTATCTTTTGCGCCTAGGGCTACCAAATCTTGCACTTTGCAATAGTAACTGTTTTCATCACCTTTGTCTTCCGAGTCCAGAATTACCTTCCCTGATTCTCCATTAATCTTGGAAGCCTCATCTTCTGAATAAAAATTGAAAAAGAATCGCTCTTCCTTAAAATCATCAGCTAACTCGCGTCCACTTAGAATATCAAAATATAAATACTTTCCTTCGTAAGTTCCATAAAGAGCGACATATAGTGATTGAAGACGTTGTTGCCCATCCAACACAAGTTTTAATCGTCTATTTTTGCTATTCGAAGAAAACTGGTATTTTGCATCAGACTTGAAGTCTCTAACAAAGCTCCTATGTTGAATGTCTTCGTATGTTTCCCAGAGTAATGTAATACCTATTGGATATGTTCGCAGCACTGAATCAAGCAATTTCTCAATTTGATATTCGGTCCAAACAAAATTACGTTGAATTGCTGGGAGTACTATCTCTTCATTCTTGATTTGTTCAGCTATACTTATTATACTCATAATGTTCTCTACCTTTTTGAATGATTGTTTACATTAAAGATTGTATTATTTCGCCTTATGTGAATGTTTAGAATATAACTCTTAATAGAAGTGGCGACTGATGTTTTTAAAAATAACTTCGATAAGTCGCCTTTTGTTCAAAGAATATATCCATTGTCATCATTAAATGCGATGAAAATGAATAATATAGTGTCTCTTGCCCGAAACTGAATCCCTCTGGCCCGACCCATTTTTAACATCAATTTAATGATCCCGGAGTGAAAATTAGGCGAAAGTAACAGATAATTCGATGGCGATCGGTGTGGAATATCCCAAAACCATCATTTATGGTGAGCTTTATTCAGGTCAAAGGAAGAAGAGACGAATGAGACCTAGAATTAGGCAACATCCTGATCAGCTACTGCTCATTAATTGGGATGACCTCCCGTGAGACACAGCCCCGCATTTTCCTTTTGGTATTTCGAATAAGAGAACATGTATTGTTTTGTTATAGTTTTATGGTATTATTTTGAGTTCAAGCTACGATTTTCATTTGGGATAGTGGAATTATGTTACCTGTTAATATAATCAATCTTACAGAAGATGAATTATGCCAAATCCAAGAATGATTACATATTTTTCCGTAACAGGTATTATATTGGTAATAATTGGAATTTTTTTCACAATCCTTGGTCCTGAATATTCGCTTACAAAAGACGTAAATACTTTTTATCTTTTAACGGGGTCTCTTATTTCGGCTGGATTATCTTGTGAATACTCTATTGTTGGAGTACTTTTAGTAAAGAGAAATGGAAAGGGGATTATTAGCTTTATTTTACTCGCTGTAGCTTTTTTGGTTGCAGGTTTTGTTATACTCTTTATGGGTGGCTCGCTAGCACAAGAATTAAAATATGTAATTGGAGGCTCATTAATATCAGGTGGATTTTCGGGCTTATTCACTTTGGCAGCTACAACTATGTGATCTCCTATTGCCAAGTCAATACCTCACATCTTCCTTTTTTTCAAAACTAATCTATTTATTTTGCAGCTTGAGAACTTTATAGCGATTAAGTCGAGGTAGCTATATAATAATAACCTTAATGTTATAGTTAACTATAAATTTTTATGTTATCATCCATAGTAGCCAGAGAATATTGGTATTTATTATAACCAACGACACAAATCAATTATGATTAATATGAGCGATTATCGTGCGAATCGACCAAGATTCGACGCTTTAGAAGAGATAAGGCAAAACGGAGATTTTTCAGAGTTCCTGATTGCAGCATGGGGAATTATTGAGACGTTATCTAATGAAGCGATCTTAAAAATAAATAAAATAACTTCTCATGATTCCAGGGCTAAAAAATTGCTCGCCTTGAAAGTTCAAAGCAAACTAGATATCTTTAAAGAATTGGGTAAAATTTCAGAAGATGAGTACCAAACAATAATCCAATTTAAAAAGAAACGTAACTACATGTTTCACGAAGGTGCGATTTTTATTCGTGGCCTAGGTCAAGATGATAAAGATGAAATAATGGATTTGGGAATGCATGCTGCCGATGTTATGCATAACCTAAACGATCGAGTGTCTTTAAATAATGGAAAGAGGCCTAGCCCCGATTCGGAATTGATAAAAAAGTGAGAGTGTTTTTTGCGTTGAAGTCGATTTATTGTTTGGATTTGAAGTTATGATAGCTTCAGGAATATTCTTCACTCGTTAATGGTTTTTCTGGGCACACAACCACTTCGCCTAAATTAAATTTATTACAATTAGTAAGCAATTTCAATTTTATCGGAAAAATGTTGTTTTGTTTTCCTGTTCCTAAAATACAATATACTTTTATCCTTGCAATAACCAGCTCAAGCCCACGACCTTTACTTGAATATGTTCTAATACACGCTTTAAAAGCTGAAATGAATAGCATACCCGTTTTTCCCTTTACTTGAAATTGTGCATTAAGTGTAGGAATATTACGAATCCTCTCTTCAGACATTAATGCGTTTATAATGTCAGGTGCTCTAAGCTTAGTAATCTCAATAAGACCATGTCCGCCTTGTCTTTGTTTAGAAAATAAATCATTATATTTTTGTTCATTAGTTGGAATCAATATTTTTTCTTCGACAAAGTCTCTAATAATGTCCTCAAACCGCTCATCGGAATAAAAGTCATAAATCATTTCAGTTTTAGGTAAAATTTGCCCTAAAGGTATCTCGACAAATATCATCAAAGACCTTACTGCAAAACTATAATGTCGATGTCTTTCGTTTGTGTTTTCAACAAAGTAATTCGAAAGAAGTTTACTACCAATATCCGTCATTTCATTTTTCTTTTCGGAAGGTTTCGCTGCTATATATTCAGATAGGATTATTGAAGAGGAAAAAGCAGCAATAATAAGAAAGACCCCTAGTTCAGGAAAGCTTGACACTTTCAATAATGTGTTATTGCCCGATAGAGTCGTAACAACTGTATTTAGAGATATTATTGAAATGATGACAAGGGCATAGAAAATAATTATTCTGCCAACTAACAGAGAACCCAGCCACAATACTTTCTTTCGATCAAATTGTTTTAAGTCAGTCAATAAGTCCCTATTATTTTCAATCAGATCTAAAAATAATTTTTTAAGCACTTCGCCACTTTCATAATTAGTGAATCCTTTACTGAAGAATCCAAGTATCGCTCCATTTGCCAAAATCAACAATATTGCTAAAACCAATAGGATTAATGACAGAATTAGGAGATCAGATGGTAATAATGGGAATAAAAAAAACGAAAAACCTAAAGCTAATAATCCAATTGGTAGCCCCTTCCTTAATGCACTTTCAGACAAGGCGGCTACAATTAATTCTTCAAACATTTAAGACACACTATCCCGCTCCCGCGTAACTTCCCTCATAAAACCTTTCATCCACTACTGTAAGACTTTTTCAGATTATCAACATATGTATAATAACTATTCAAAATCCTGTGACAGTCTTGACATATGTGCACAATTTTTCCATCGAGTTCTTTTGAGTGATGTGCAGTCAAATCTGTCACTTTATGACAACAAGGGCA
>Ga0187885_10002045_pt1 | contig 20627 bp, 19 predicted proteins | sample June2016WEW_20_1_3_FD_132970 | JGI IMG/M metagenome (GOLD analysis project Ga0187885, IMG submission 132970) | Peatland microbial communities from SPRUCE experiment site at the Marcell Experimental Forest, Minnesota, USA - June2016WEW_20_100 | ecosystem: Environmental > Terrestrial > Soil >... | reverse complement strand
GATCACCGCGCCCACCAAGCCTTGAGCCGGCTCTGAGCCGGGGATTCCTAGGGCGGCTTCAGCCGCAATCCCGACTTTCAGTCGAAAAGAAACCTACCGGCTTTAGCCGGTAGTGGTTGAGCCTTTAGCTTTGGTTCGTAGGGCTCCCCGATCTGAGCTAAGAGCTAACAGCCAAAAGCCAATCAGTTACCCGAATGTAGAATAGGCGTGCGCCCCATCCATGATATATTCGTTCACGAACTTTCAATTGGAAGGTTTTCCGCCGGAGTTTTGTCTCCTGGCTCCGAGTCAGAGAGAGGAATCGCGCACAATTCATGAAATATCTGGAATTCCTGCTCAGGAATTTGATGCGCAATCGCCGGCGCACGGTGCTGACGGTCACCAGCATCGCGGTATCGCTGTTTCTTGTGGCGACCATGCGCACGATTTTGACGCAGTTGGAAAGCCCTCCCGAAACTCCCGATACGGCCTTACGCCTGATTACCCGGCACAGGGTCTCCCTGTCGAACACGCTTCCCAGCGCGTACCGGGCCAAAATCGCGAAGGTGAGCGGCGTGGACAGCGTGGTCGGGGAGATGTGGTTCGGAGGAGTATACAAAGATCCTAAGAATTTCTTTCCCCAATTCGCGATAGACACCGATCAGTTTTTTGCGATCAATGCCGACATGCGTCTGCCGGAGAGTGAGAAGCTGGCTTTTCTCGCGGATCGGACGGGAGCGCTGGCCGGTGACAACCTGGCGCACCGATTTGGCTGGAAGGTCGGGGACAGGATCCACCTCAAGGGCGCCCTGTTTATGTTCGATCCGGAATTGACGCTGCGCGGCATTTACGGCGGCGGATCCGACGAAGGAAGCAGCCTTTTCTTCCACTGGGATTATTTCAACGAGGGAATGAATAACGCCGGCTTCACCGGCACTTTCTCGATTCGCGCCCGCTCAGCCTCCGAGGTGCCGGCCATCGCCCAGAGTATCGATGACCTCTTCCGCAACAGCACCGCACCCACGAAAACCGAGACTGAAAAGGCGTTCGTTCTGGGTTTCATATCCATGTTGGGAAACATCCGGCTCCTGATCACGGCCATCTCGTCGGTGGTCATCTTCACCATCGTTCTGGTTGCGGCCAACACGATGGCGATGTCGATTCGCGAGCGCACGCGCGAAATCGGGATTCTGAAAGCCCTTGGCTTCAAGCGAGCGCACGTTCTGGCGTTACTGATCGGAGAGGCGAGTCTGCTTGCCGTGAGCGGCGCTTTGATCGGCTCTCTCGGGGCGCGACTGGTGTTCGCGCAGGTGCGGATGTCGTCGCTCACAGCGGGGTTTGTGCAACGATTTGACGTGACGCCCGGCACCATGGCGTTGTGCGTGGCCCTCGGGGTGTTCGTGGGCGTCGTGGCCGCGGGCGTTCCCGCGTGGCAGGCGGCGCGCCGGAGCGTGTTGGAGGCATTGGGCGCGGTGGATTGACGGCGCGAGACTGGAGCAGAACTGGTGAGAATTCCGCTTCGCTACAACATTGGCAGCCTTTGGGCGCGGCGCACGGGGACGGCCATGACCGTTTTCGGCATAGGCCTGACGGTCTCAATCTTCATCACCATGACGGCCCTCGTTACCGGGCTGGAATCCACCTTCGTTACCACGGGTCATGACGACAATCTGATCGTGATCCGGCAGGGATCGCTCAATGAGACCAACAGCTATTTCGGACGGGACCTGCTGCAGGTGGTCCGGCTGCTTTCCGGAGTCGCGCACGACGCGAAACAGGAACCCCTCGCCTTCGGCGAGATTATCGTCAACATCAACCACACGCGCATCGGCGGCGAAAGCTCCAACATTATCGTGCGCGGCACCTCCGAAGCGGCCCTGGCCTTGCGTCCCGAAGCCAGAATCGTGGAAGGGCGAATGTTCCGGAGCGGATTCCGGGAAATCATTTCAAGCCGGGCGCTTTCGACCCGTTTCGAGAAATTGACCACCGGATCGACGATCCACTTCGGACGCAGCGACTGGCAGGTCGTGGGCCTATTCGACGCCGGCGGCACCGCCTACGATTCCGAAATCTGGGCCGATTACAATGAGGTCGCGCAGGATTGGGACCGCCCGATCTACTCGTCGATCCTGCTGCGCGCGGAAAGCGCGCAGGCGGCCGGGCAGATCCAGGCCCGGGTGGCCGACGACCGCCGCATCAATCTGCAGGCGATTCCGCAGAAGAAGTACTTCGCCGATCAGGCAAGCACGGCGGTGGGCGTCAAGATGCTGGGAGATTTCATCGCACTGATCATGGGGATTGGCGCCTGTTTCGCCGCCATGAACATGATGTACGGCTCGGTGATGGCTCGCTCACGAGAGGTCGCGACCTTGCGGGCGATCGGCTTCCGCAGGAGGAACATCCTGGCTTCGTTCTTGGTTGAGTCGCTGATCGTGGGCCTGCTGGGTGGAGTCGCTGGATGCATCCTGGCCTTGCCTGTCCACGGCCTATCCGCCGGGACAGCAAACTTCCAGACATTCAGCGAGGTGCTCTTTCATTTCAGGCTTACCCCGGGTGTCTTCCTGCGCGGGCTGATTTTCGCGGCCGCGGTCGGCGTCCTGGGCGGCTATCTCCCGGCGCGCCGCGCCGCGCGGATCAAACTAGTTCAGCTGTTGCGGGATTAATCGTCAAGAGGATCCAGATCATGGCCGAAGCGCTGATTGAAATCACGAATCTCAGCAAGACCTTCAAGCGGGACAGCGTAGAAATCCCCGTGCTGCGCGACATCAATCTTGGCATTTTCCAGGGTGATTTTATAAGCCTCATGGGCCCCTCGGGTTCGGGGAAGAGCACGCTGCTCAACATCATTGCCGGCATCGACCGGCCCTCGGGCGGCAAGCTGCGCGTGCTGGGCACCGACCCGGTCTCCATGACCGAGGACCAGCTCGCCACCTGGCGCAACATCCATGTCGGATTCGTGTTTCAACACTTCAACCTGATCCCGGTGCTCACTGCATTCGGCAACGTCGAACTGCCGCTGCTGCTGACTTCGCTCAGCCGCCGCGAGCGGCGGGAACACGTCCTGACGGCGCTCGAGCTCGTGGGACTCACGGACAGGTCGGAGCACTATCCGCGCCAACTCTCGGGAGGGCAGGAGCAAAGGGTCGCCATCGCACGCGCGATCGTCACCGACCCCACTTTCATTCTTGCGGATGAGCCGACTGGCGACCTCGACGCCGAATCCGCCATGGGAGTGATGGAAGTGCTGCAGGGCCTCAACCGGCAGTTCAACAAAACGATCCTCCTCGTGACCCATGATCCGAGAGCCGCTGCCTTCGCCAAGATCCGTCACTATCTGGATAAAGGAGTGCTGCTGGAAAAGGAAGGATAGCCGCCATGGCCCGCGGATCCGCAGGGGTGAATGCCGGCTAATGATGACTGTTTAGCCCCTTCAAAAGCAGCCACGGATTCCACGGATTTCACGGATCCATATGCATGTGGCATGCGCGTATCGAGGTGCACCAAGTGATGCCGGCGTCTTCGCCAGCATCCTGGAGGCGGCAAGAAACATCACCTTTTAGTAGTGCCTTCAAATCCGTGTAATCCGTGAAATCTGTGGCAGCTTTTTGCTTTTAAAGGACGTCTCGATGACCACAGGGCTAAACAGATACGGCTAAAGAATGAAATTCCTCGAGTTTCTTCTGAAAAACCTCATGCGCAATCGCAGGCGGACGCTGCTGACCGTATCCTGCATCGCGGTGTCACTTTTTCTGGTCGCGACACTGCGGACCGTGCTCACGGAGCTTCAAAGTTCCGCCGACACCCCGGAATCGGCGCTCCGCCTGGTCACCCGGCATCGAGTCTCCATTGCCGCCTTTCTTCCAATTTCCTATCGGGACAGGATCGCTCAGGTCGAGGGCGTCAGGGCGGTTATCGCCTCCGTATGGTTCGGTGGTGTGTATAGGGATCCAAGAGATTACTTTCCTCAGTTCGCGGTCAATACCGATCAGTTTTTTTTGATCAATGCCGACATGCGCATTCCGGAGGACCAGAAACAGGCCTTTCTCGCGGACCGGACCGGTGCCATTGCCGGAGACACGCTTGTGGAGCGGTTCGGCTGGAAGATAGGCGACAAGATCCATCTGCAGGGCGCGATCTTCTTGTTCAATCCCGAGCTGACGCTCCGCGGAGTTTACCGCGGCGGAGCGGACGGCGGCAGCTCGCTTTATTTCCACTATGACTATTTCGACGAAGGCACAAACCGCAGGGGGCGCACGATCATGTTTTCGATCCTGGCACGCTCGGCGGCGGACGTGCCCGCGATCGCGGAGCGTGTGGATAGTCTGTTTCGCGATTCGACCGCGCCCACGCGGACGGAGAGCGAGAAGGCCTTCGTGCTCAACTTTCTTTCCATGGTGGGGAACATCCGTCTTTTGATCAATGCGATCTGCGGCGTGGTGATCCTGACTGTCGTGCTGGTGGCTTCCAATTCGATGGCCATGTCGATCCGCGAGCGGGTGCGCGAGGTCGCCGTCATGAAGGTTCTGGGATTCAGGAAGGTCAAGATTCTTTCGTTGCTCGTCGGCGAGTCGGCCTTGCTGGGCCTGAGCGGCGCGCTGATCGGTGTCTACGGCGCGCGCGCGACCTTCTCCAGGGTGAAGATATCGTCGATCACGGCCGGCTTTGTGCAGCGGTTCTATGTGAACAATGACACAGTTCTGATTTGCGTGGGCATTGGGATTTTTGTCGGGGCGATAGCCGCTACCATCCCTGCCTGGCTGGTCGCGCGCAAGCCGATTGCGGATGCACTGCGTTCCGCGGAGTGAAAACCCGCGGCAGGTACCGAATCGCCGGGTAGTCGAAGAGCCTGATGCAGCCTGAAGTAGCACGGACGCCGGTCAGCGATTTTCCAGGCCCTTCAAGAACAACGACGACGTCAACAGCCTGCGTGCCGTTGCCCGCGGGATCCACGAGAATGTGTGCCCATCCCGGAAACACGGCATGGCCGGCTCGATGGATGCCTCGTAGACATGTGCCAGGATGTGCCGACGGGTAATTGCGTGCCGCAGGCAGCGGACGTAATGAAGCGGAGGGGTCCGGCCGAGCACACTGCGCGCGAGGCTTTTGGCCGCTGAATCCGGCTGCCGGCCCTTTGGAAGAACTTGCAGGGGCAGGCCCCATTTGCCGGGAATAAAATCAAGACCGGGCTGCCGCGTGAGCGCGATCCTACCGCTGCTTTCGAGTGCGAGCATCACTACTTCAACCGTTTCCTTAGCCCTGGCAGCGGCGGGCATTGCCGGCGGCGTAAGGCCATGAACTCCGGTCTCACACAGCGATTTAACCGGACATGAGCCGCAATGTGGGAGCGAGGGCACGCAGACGAGCGCGCCGAGCTCCATGAACGCCTGGTTGAAATCGGAAGCCCGATCTTCCACGAGCCACGATCGCGCCTGTTGCCAAAAGAACCCTTCGGGTGCATCGGTCACGCCGAGAAGCCGGCGGATGATGCGGCGCACATTCCCATCTACTACGGCTTCGGGCTGGTGGAAGGCGATCGAGGAGATAGCGGCAGCCGTGTATGGCCCTACCCCTGGAAGTTGCCGGATTTCCTCAAGCGTTTCCGGAAACGCACCACCCGACTCGAGGACGATTTTGCGCGCGGCAGATCGCAGATTGCGGGCGCGCCGGTAATAGCCCAATCCGGCCCAGGTTTCCAGAATGTCCGGTTCGGAAGCGGACGCCAGCGCCTGCACGTCGGGGAATCGCTCGAGAAAACATTCAAAATAGGGCAGCGCTGTCGTGACCCGGGTCTGTTGCAGCATGATTTCCGCGACCCAGACGCGATACGGGGATGGTTCGCTGCGCCACGGAAGCGCGCGCTTATGCCGCTCGAACCACGCAAGCAGCCGCTCCTGAAACCTCCGGACCTTTGCCCTTTGCCATTGTGAACGATTTCGGCCGCTCAATCGCGGAGCCCCAGCTTCCTGCGCAGATCCACCACATCGGGGCGCAGCTCGGGTTGGATTGCCGATTCGTTTCGGTACTCAAGCCCGATCAGCAGCGCCTCCAGCCTCTCCCTTCCTTCCGGGGTAAGCGCCGCACGGCGCGGCGTCTGGTTCTTTAGGGCGGGGATGGGCGTGTCGAGCCACGCATCCCAATGCGCCTTCATATGCTCTTTGACGGCAGCACGCAATTCGGGTGACATCGTTTCCTCGCGATATTGCGGCGGGCGCGTGTCGGCCAGGCCTTTCTGCTCCTGAAGCAGAGTCTCGATTGATTGACGCTCCTCTTTGGCAAACGTACACTGATTGCCCAAGCGCTTCTGGATCTCGCGCCGGATCTTCGCCGCCCGTTTTTCCGAGTTTACCTCGACCTTGAGGGTGTCGCCACGGATCTCGATCTCTCCGAGTGACGTGTTGTCCCACTCCGGATGCAAGCGGTTGCCTCTCTTTTGCCACCTGAAAAACGCGCGTACGAGTTTGCCCGAGTCGTCGAAATCAGCGCCATCGAGGATCCCGTCCTGAAATTCCGGAAGAACCAGGGACTTCAGCTCGTCCAACGCCTGCTCTGGAGTGCACCGGAGCTCATAGAAGAGCTTGATAGGCACGAGGGGATCGCCATCGGTGTTTTGCAGAACCGGAGGAGGGGGATTCATAGTTCGATCGGCGGCCTCAAAGTAGCGAGAGCGCAGAACGCCATCATCGGCCATGAGACACAAGGGATCGAGCAGACCCCTTTTCCAGGTTTCCCTCAGTACGTCCCTGAGGTCGAGGAGCATGCCCTGCATGTCGGGTGGCAACGGAATGGGAGCTACACCCAGGAGGATGGACTGGCCCGCAAGCGACACGCAGCGCGCATAGATGATGTTGCCGCGTTTCAGTGTTTCCGTCGCCGAGCGTTCCTTGACGGTCACTTCGCGCCCGAGCAATAGATCACGAAGCGTCAGGCTGTGGCCAGGATCAACAGAGGTGACAAGGAAGAAACTGAAGGGCTCGCTGCAGGCTGCCTGGATGAACGATTTTTGATAGTGGTCGAGAAGGGAGCCTTGCTCCGCGAGGAAGGTCACGGCCAGCGGTTCCGGCGGAGGCGCGATTTGGGACAGGGGCCGTTTGGCAGGCGCGGGCAGCCAGTTGAAGACGAACCAGGGCACGAAGATCGTCGCGGTTAACTGCTCCTCAGGAATCGTGCTGCCGAGGCTGAATTCGCGGAAGGCGCGCTCGATCAGATCTTCCCCGAAGCGACGTCGGGCGAAGAGCACGACGGCGTTTATGATCTCGCCCTCGGTCCTGCGAATCCGCTGCCAATCGGCGTCCGGAAACGATTGCCTGCGCCCGCCGGCAGCTTCTGCGTCCCGGCGATAACAGCAATTCTTGTACTTCCGTCCGCTGCCGCAAGGGCACGGCTGATTTCTCCCAGTCGGTGGATTCATGCCGCACTTATAGCATGGCCGCGGTCGTAGCAGAAGACGCGAAATTGGGGACAGTCACCTTGTCTCACCGGCAGAATCTCGGCAGATTCGAGAAGGGATTCAAAAACGGAAGATTTCCGAGTTTCTACACTGATTCTGCAATTCCGGACTCACGAAATCGCTACTGTTGTATAGAGGTCGGAACTTACTGACTTCCCTCCGATCGTAACCCGGTGTATCACAGCAGCGCACTGTAAAAAAGGAGGACTTATGTTGCTTCACAACAGCGAAGAACCAGGATGCCGGTGGCGCATCCTGGGATCCTTCTTGTTAGTCGTCACCATGATGTTTGCCTGGAGCATTTCGCCTGCAAGGGCAGATTTCAACGACCCCAGCATCAAGGTCATGACCCAGAACATGGATGCAGGCACGGACCTGGGGTTTTTCTTTTATTATGCATCTCAAGGAGATCCCGTATTGGGCGCTCAATTGACCTACCAGGAAATCACGACCCAAAGCCAGATTCCCGGGCGCGCGCAGCGGCTGGCCCTCGAAATCGCTCTAGAGCAGCCCGATCTGATCTCGCTTCAGGAAGTGACCAACTGGGGCATTCTGACCCCACAAAATGGGCAGACCAAGGTCTTGTATGATCAACTCGATCTGTTGTTGAAGGCACTGTCTGCACTCAGGCAGCACTACGATGTAGTCACTGTCCAGAGTCTGACACTTGCTTATGCGCCTCTCGACACTGACCAATCCCAATTGCTGCTTTTCAACGACCGCAACGTAATCCTGGCCCGCTCCGATGCCTGGCATTCCTTCACCCTATCGAATGTTCAGACGCATATTTACAGTACCCTTTTCGGATTCAGCGGATTTCAGGAATTGATGGGGTGGATATCGGTTGATGTCAAGATGCAGGGGAAGCAGATGCGCCTCTTCAGCACGCATCTCACAAGCCCCGAGGCCGGCATGCCGGACACGATTAAGATCCAGGTTGCTCAGGCAGATGAACTTATCCAGGCCATGAATTCAAGCTCCTTGCCGGTGGTCCTGGCTGGCGACTTCAACTCGGACGCGGAACAGGCTGGCATAGGTCCGGACCAGACCCCCACGGCCGCCGGCATTGCGGCCGCAGGGTATACCGACACCTGGCATCAGCTGCATCCGCGTGACAAGGGATTTACCTGGCCGATTTTTTCTGAGGACGTGTATCCAATCACACCGATACCACCTCTGGCCAAACTTAACGAACGTATCGATCTCATCTACGAACGCGATCTAAAAGTCCTCGATGTCGATCGCGTATTTCACATATTGCCACCCTGGGCATCAGACCACCTGGGCGTGGTAGCGACGCTGCGCATCGACAGATAGCGCCGTGGAGTTGTCTGAAAAGAAGATCCGGGACGCGGATGCACGCGGAAATGCGGGTTCAGAAACACAGTCATCAACCAGGAAGTGCCTCAGCCGCGGGCATCCGCGATTTTAGATGGGGTTCCGTCGGGACCAGCCGGCGCACCCCGCGCCCCATGCGCTCGTGGGAGTGGTGAGAAAGGTCAGGTCGGCCGGCCTGGAATCTGACCCGAAATCAGGGCACTAGAGTCTGCAGAATGCGCAGCAGCCTTGATTCCTCCTGCAAATCAATTGATGTTTCCTTTCGTCGGCGCTATTCTGAGCGCGTCCTATTTTCCCACTCGTAAACCCCCAACGAGCGGCCGGGTTGTTTTGAGCCTGGAGGCGGCTGCCTATGTCTCGCAACGACCAGGTAAAGCGCCAGTGGTATCTGCTCAGGAAGCTCGAGAGCTCGCGCGGCGCGACGTTGGAGGAGCTTGTCGTTTCCCTGCCACCCGATCATGCCTGCCATGTGCGGACGGTGCGCCGCGACCTCGATGCTCTCACCTCCGATTTCCCTCTGTACACCGAGCGCGTGGACGGGCAGACGCGCTGGCGTCTGGTGGAGGGCTTCACGGCGCCGGCTCTGGCATTTTCGCCTACGGAGCTCATGTCGCTGGTATTCAGCCGCGATTTGATGAAGCCGCTCGAAGGAACCCACATCAAGGATTCGCTGGACGCCGCGTTGGACAAAGTTACGTCAGCGTTGCCTCATGAGGCGCTGGCCTACATCCGGCAGATGCAGGGCTATCTCTCCGTGGGATTGGGCCCGCATAAATCGTACAAGGAACATCGCCACACGATCGAGCAGCTCACCCGCGCGATCGAGCTGAAGCGCACGGTGCAGATGCGCTACTACTCGGCGTCGCGAAACGTGACAGGTCGCCGCGATGTGGACCCATACCGGCTGTGGTATGCAGCGGGCGCGCTCTATCTCGTCGGCTACTGCCACAGGCGCCGCGACGTTCGCCTGTTCGCGGTGGATCGCGTGCGCGCGCTGGCGATCACGAACCGACCGTGTCAGCTGCCGTTGAATTTCGACCTGGAGGCATACGTGCGGGATGCGCTGGTCGTGATGCGCGGCAAGCCCGTCGAGGTGGAGTTGGTCTTCGATCGCCCGACGGCCGCCTGGGTGCGGGACCGCCAGTGGCACCCCAGCCAGTGCCTCGAGCCGATGGAGGACGGCGCCCTGAAGATGACCTTGCGCGTGGCCGACACCCCTGAGCTGCTGGGCTGGATCTTGAATTTCGGCGCCGGCGTTCGCGTCGTGTCGCCTGCCGGGCTTCGAGCGAAGGTGCGTGCCGAAGCAAAAAAGATTATCGGGGAGCCATGAAAAATGACCTCCGATGTCACGCGCCACCGGTAGGATTGCCTGGAGATCGTGCGGCCACCGAATGAGCATTGAAATCACAGGCACTTTCTGATTCAGCCCATGGGAGTTTCTGGCTGCGCCCGGTATCCAGGGGGCGCATGATCCAGATTGAAAAGGGATTCCACGAAGGGCACTTTGTCGCGACAACGTCGCGACAGTTGAAAGCTCCTTTAAGCTTAGGCGTTTCCGATGCCCGATAGCCAGGTACAATATGCCAGCTCCTCGAAAAAAAGCAGACCGACAAAGTGGTGAGGGTCCCATACCGCAACATGAGCATTGCTGGGCCAAAACCACAGAAGCCAATCAACCTGGAATCAATGTAAGGGACCACTGCCTCAATGTCGGCTGCGTCGCTGAGGCGATGCTTGAGAGACTCCCGGATTATGTAAAGTCCTCGCTCAAAGCAAACACCGCCCCGATACTCGCGGCGCTCCACGATGTCGGAAAGGTCTCGCCCGGCTTTCAGTGCAAATGCGTGAATTGGCTTGTCAAACAAGGCCTTAATGATCGCGCCTTGAAGGAGGGATGGGCAACGGAGCAGGATCACGCAAAGATCAGCCAATTTACCGTTCAGCAAATGCTCGGCCGCTCTCAGCTCTGGGATTGGGCAGCAATCCTCGGAGCTCATCACGGGAAAGCCAAGGGTGCGCGAGTATCAGTCGTTGCTGAGCCCAACCAAGACGCTTGGCAAGGTGAGAGGCGAAGACTTGTTGGGGAGCTTATCGAAGTCTTCGGGCCACTGCCGGATCATCCCGGCGAACCGGCATCAGTATGGTTCCAGGCGGGCATCGTGACGATTGCCGATTGGCTGGGCTCTAATGTGGACTTCTTCCCTCTGTTGTCAGCTTGGGACCTCAAAGAGCGCCGCCGTCGCGCACGACAGGCATTAGATTTAATTGGGTGGAGACTGCCGCGCGTAAATAGCGGCGTCTCGTTTGAGATTTTATTCAATGGCTACTCACCGAACAGTCTGCAGTTGGCGGCGGTCAAAAACATCCGTGAGCGGGGCCTCTATGTGATTGAAGGTCCGATGGGGAGCGGCAAGACCGAGGCGGCTCTTGCGGCCGCCTACCAGTTGATTGAACAAGGCAAAGCCAACGGAATCTACTTCGCGTTGCCCACCCAGATTACTAGCAACCGCATTCATCTCCGCGTTCAGCAGTTCCTGGAACGCGCCCTCGATTCACCCGCGCACTTGCGGCTCGCGCACTCTGCTTCGTGGCTTCAGGAAGACGGTCAGCCTCTTCATCTGAATGCCGCCGGCCCTGACCGGGAATCAATGGAAAACGCACGTGAGAGTCGTTCATGGTTTGCCTCCTCCAAGCGCGCGCTGCTTGAACCATTTGGGGTAGGCACGGTCGACCAGGCTCTGCTGGGCATCGTCGCGGCCAATCATTTCTTCGTCAGACAATTCGGCTTGGCAGGAAAAGTCGTAATCCTGGACGAAGTTCATAGCTATGACCTCTATACCGGCACGCTTATCGATGTTCTCATTCGTCGCCTCCTGGATCTCCAGAGCACAGTCATCGTACTGTCGGCTACGTTAACGAAGGCACGGCGGCACCAGCTTCTTCAAGCAACGGAGCAGCAAAGCCTCTCCAATGCGTATCCTCTACTCTCAGGGGTGGCTGGAAGGCAGATCGAAATTCCCTGCGACCCGCCCTCCGCAAAGACAATCTCGATTCGATGCAGGACAGATGAGGGTATTCTCGAAGAATGCCTTGATCGGGCTAAACAAGGCCAATGTGTATTGTGGATTCGGAACACGGTGGACGATGCGCAGAAAACATACCGCTCATTGCAAAGCGCGAGATCCGAGGGCGGACCGGAAATCGCCTTGTTGCATTCCCGATTCCCGTTTTTCCGCAGGGAAGAACTTGAAGATAACTGGATGACACGGCTGGGCAAGGATGGTGCGAAGCGGCCGGAAAGCTGTGTCTTGGCTTCTACCCAGGTTGTGGAGCAGAGCGTGGACATAGACGCCGACCTGCTCATCACGGACCTCGCGCCGACCGACATGCTGCTGCAACGAATGGGCAGACTGTGGCGACACACTCGGAACCGGCCGGCAGGCTGGAAACCTGAAGTCTGGATTCAGTCATCAGCTCTGAGCGACGACCAGCTGTTGCATGCGCCGCAAAACGAACTGCGTGGGGCATTGGGGAAAAGTGCAAGAGTCTACGCGCCTTATGTACTGCTGCGCTCGTTACAGCAGTGGCGAGGTCGCGAAACCATCACGCTCCCCTCGGATATTCGCGCAATCCTTGAAGCCACGTACGCCGAGTCTACCCCCGAGGAACCCGAGGCGTGGCAGGAATTGCGCGCCGAACTCGAACGGCAGAAATCGCAACTGGCTGCCAATGCCCTCTCCGCTACAAACATATGGACACAGCCGGCCTTGCCGGACGAGGAAGGAGTCCAGACCCGCTTCAGCCCGTATAGGACGGCTCACTTATTGTTGGTCCGGTCAATCGAAGTGATGGATGCACACGCCGTCCGGTTGCACCCGCTGGAAGGCGAGCCCGTAGAAGCCAGCGATCGCTACTGGAATTTCGACGTTGCGAAAACCATTTATCGCAACCTCACGCGCGTGCCGCACTGGGCAATATCCGCCGCTCTGCGAAATCCGCCCGGCTGGTTGATCAATCACGTTTCGCAGCCTACTGCTGTGGCATTGCTCCACTCCGGCGGCGAGATCCGCTGGTTAGGTGACGAGGCGGAAACCGGGCTCTCTTATCACCCGAATCTGGGAGTCATCATCAGCCACAAGCGCGTGCCGCGTGTGGTACAGGAGGATTTCGATGAATCTTGCGATTGAACCCTGGATTCCGGTTGTCCAGGTCGATGGAAGATCGGGAACGGTGAGCTTGCGGGAAATGTTCGAGACTGGCCATCAGATCCAGGACTTGGCTGTCCGCCCGCATGAACGGATCGCCCTGATGCGGCTGTTGATCTGCATAGCCCAAAGCGCGCTCGATGGCCCAGAGGATTACGATGACTGGAATGGTTGCCGGCCGCGCATCGCGCCGGCCGCGCTTGATTACCTTCAGCGTTGGCAAAACGCCTTCGAGTTGTTTGGAAATGGCCAGCGCTTCTTGCAGGTTGCCAACCTAAAAAGGCCCGCAAACAAGTCAAGCGGCGATGTCGATGATGAAGGAAACTCGACAAGCAAACTTGATCTTGCGCTGGCCACTGGCAACAACACCACGCTGTTCGATAATTCCGGTGGCTCGGAGCGTGCCTTCGCCGCCGGCGAACTCGCTTTGATGTTGCTGACGTTCCAGTGCTTCTCTCCCGGTGGTCGAATCGGAGTAGTACTGTGGAGTGGCCAGGAAGCAGCCGGTAGAGGATCGAGCGACCATGCGCCATGCCTTGCCGGCGGAATGCTGCATGCGCTGCTGCGAGGTGAAAACCTAGCTGGCACGTTTCATCTCAACCTTCTGGCCAGACGCCAGACCGAACAGCTTTGGGGCAAAGATTCTTGGGGGAAGCCGGTCTGGGAGCAAATGCCGACGGGCCTGACTGATGCCGCTGCTGTGCGCAATGCCACCCTCACCTATTTAGGCCGGCTTGTCCCGTTGACTCGGTTGATCTGGCTCTCAGATGATTGTAGGACGCTCGTCCTGGCCAATGGGCTTGAGTACGCACCTTACTCTGACAGAGGATGGCGTGAACCCACAGCAACAATTGTGACGCGAAAGATTAAAGGTCAACCGACCCGCATGGTGCTGCCAACCTCCGTCGGCAGGGCCGTGTGGCGAGAGTTGAATGCCCTTACCGTAAAAAATGTCAGCCAAAACTCCAACGGCGGTCCGGCCGCCCTCCAAAACGTGTCTGGTGAAGGAGCTTTCGACCTCTGGATAGGCGGTCTCGTGGCCAACCAAGCCAAGCCGGTAGATACCTGCGAATCGGTGTTCCACATTCCTTCAGAAATGCTAAAGGAGCCAAGTCAGGTGCGTTATGAGAAGAGCGTGCGGCATGCGGAAAACACTGAGTATAAACTCAAGCGGGCCGTATCTGCCTATCACAAGGGACTCGGCGACAACCTGGATCGGCCTGAGATGAAAAATCGCCGCCAACGAATCCAGAGCAATGCTGCCGCCCAGTTCTGGACAGACATCGAAAGCGCCGTGCCGCATTTGATCGAGGCCTCCGCTGCTCCAGAAGCTCTGGGGCTGAAAGAAGAATGGCACAAGACGACGTGGGGGCAATCCGTCCAGCGCGCCTCGCGCGCCGCGTACGAGTATGCTTGTCCGCACGAGACATCGCGCCAAATCCACGCGTACGTGCTGGGGTTGAATACCCTGTTTGCCGCACCGCCCGACCAATCCGAAAATGAAACTGAAAAGGAGCTTGAAGCATGAGTGCCAATCAATCCGATCCGAAAGAGACCGGCGCACGACTTTTGGCCTATCTCCGCCAACTCAAGAACAACCGTGGCAGCATGGCCGATCTGCGGTGCGCCCTAAATCCGGCCAAACTCCCCCGCGCCTGGCCGTTGCTCGGGCGCATCGGCGGCATCGGCAATCCCCGCATCGAAATCGTCGCCGGCCTGTTCGCTTACCACCCCAATGAAACCGATACCGGCAATCTAGGTACGACTTGCCTGCGCCTCCAAGGTCAGAACCAGTCGTTTGATGTGCGCTTCAAACGCCTTCTGGCCTGCGACCGCGACGAGATTTGCGACCGGCTTCGCCCCGTAGTATTTGCCGCAAAGGCCAAAGGCATTCCGGTGAACTATGAACAGCTGTTCGCGGATCTATGCTACTGGGGTGACACGGTAAAGGCCCGTTGGGCGCAGGGATATTGGGGCACGCCGGAAATCGCAGAAGCAACGTCTGCGACTGCTGCGGAGGCCACGCCATGACCTATCTCACGCAAGTCACTCTGGATTTCGCCGCCGCCGCGAGATTGCGATTGCACGACAACTATGATTGGCATCAGGCCGTGTGGAAAGCCTTCCCCGGTCGTGACGGCCAGCAACGCGATTTTTTGACTCGGCTCGACCAGCGTCGGGAGGGATTCCGACTGCTGATCGTCTCGCTTACGCAGCCAGTGCGGCCCGAATGGTGCCCGCCTGATGCGGAAAGCTGGAAGACTAAATCGATCCCTGAATCCTATTTCACCCGCAGCCGCTACGCCTTCCAGCTCTGCGCAAACCCGACGAAGAAAGTAGCGAAGGAACTTCCTGACGGCAGACTGACGAAGAACGGCCGGCGTGTCCCGATGCGCACCCGCGAAGAACTCGTGGAGTGGATTGCGCGCAAGGGGGAGAATGGTGGCTTTGCTGTGGACGAGGCTGCACTGCGTACGATTTCTCGTGGCCGCGACTATTTTGAGAAGCAAGGGATGCGCGGCCTCCATAGCGCGGTTGAATATCAGGGTGTGCTGACAGTGACTGACCCAGTCAAATTTCACGAAACTTTCACGCGCGGCATCGGCCCGGCCAAGGCATTCGGATTCGGCCTGCTGGTGATAGCGCCATTACGGTGACGCGATCAGATCGAGGTACTCGTCGTGATTCCCGATCCAAAACCAGACATAGGTCGTGCCATCGAAGGCAGCCAACGCGCGATAGTCGAGTCCGACTCTCGCCGACCACAACTGCGGGCTGACTTCCTTGAATTGCAGGGATGGATGCCCAGGATTGAGTTTCCAGAGGACAAAGTTCTTCCGTGCAAGCCGCCGAAGCCTCTCAGGCAGCCGCTCATAGCATTTCCAGAATCGCTTACTGGTGCTGCTGTTCATGGGAGCGGGTGCGTCTTGCCCTGGCGGTACTCCTCGAGCGCTTCCTCAACGAACTTATCAAGCTTGCCGGCGGCGGCATCCTCCTCGATCCGCTTATCCCAAAGCTCGGCCGCATATTCCTCGAGCCACTTGGCGACCTGGCGTACCTCGGCTGGCGCCAGCTTGGCGATCTCGGCTTCAATTTCTTCAACGCTTCGCATGACACAAGGATATGACAAATGCGGGGCGGCCTCAAGCGACATAACCGCAATGCAGTCATTACATCCATGAAAGGAAATTGCAATGAAATTGATCGAGCTTCACATACTTCAGTCGTTTCCAGTTTCGTGCCTGAACCGCGATGACGTGGGCGCGCCGAAGACCGCAACTTTCGGGGGCGTCACCCGCGCCCGCATTTCCAGCCAGTGCCTGAAACGGGCAATCCGGCTGCAGGCCAAGGAATTGTGTCCAAGCCTATTTGCCGGCGAGCGTAGCAAGCTCATCGTCGAACCAATCGCGAGATCCGCCGAGAAACATGGTGTGCCGATTGAGAAGGCGCTGGATGTTTCCAAAAAATTCTGCGATGAATTAGCAACATTTGATGAGAGTGCCTTTAAGAACAAGGGCATACTCAAGGTCAAGACGCTTATGTTCCTTTCTCCGGCCGAGTGGGAGGAGATCGGAAAGGAACTGGCCACGATCTTCGGGCAAAGCAAAGATGCGAAAGCCCTGGACAAGAAAATCAAGTCTGCAGCAGCCAAGGTTCAAAATGCAAAGCTGAAGGATGCTGCGGATATCGCGCTTTTCGGACGCATGGTGGCCACGGACCACTCACTCACCTTGGAAGGTGCAGCGATGTTCAGTCACGCGCTGTCGACGCACAAGGCCGAGAACGATATCGACTTCTTTACTGCCGTTGATGATCTCCAACGGGAAGACCCAACGGTTGAAGAGGAGGACCGGGCAGGCAGCGGCATGATGGGAACGCTGGAGTTTACATCGGCAGTCTATTATCGCTACATCGGTTTGAATCTTGGCTTGCTGACGGATCCTGATCATCTCGGGGAGTTTTCGGCGGACGACCTCCGGACGGTAGTGGACGCCTTCCTCCGAGCGGCCATTCTCGCTGTACCTGGCGCGCGCAAAAACTCGATGAACGCGCACACGTTGCCGGGCTACGTTCTCGGCCTAGTCAAAGACAAAGGCCAGCCGCTCCAACTGATCAACGCCTTCGAAAAACCGATATCCTCCAAGAATGGACTCATGGAGGTCTCCATTGTCTCGCTCAAGACGCACCGTGAGCAGCTGGAAACAACCTGGGGCATCAAGCCAGTGTTAGCGGTCGCCATTCCGGACAAACCGATAGACCAATTCTGCGAGGAGATTCTCAGCCATGTCTAACTCTGCCTACCTGGCGCTGTGGCTGGACGGCCCATTGCAGTCCTGGGGCTCCGCCAGCCGTTTTCAGCGCCGCACTACGGGGATGCACCCAACCAAGAGTGGTGTCCTCGGCCTCATCTGCGCGGCGATGGGGCTCGCCAAAGGCTCGGCTGAAGAGAACGATCTCTTGCCGAAGCTTGCCACGTTGAAGATGACAACCATCGCCATTCCAAGGTCCGTTGAATTGGGAGCGAGCATTTTGCCGGTTCATCGCTTAGATGACTTCCATACCACCGGTGGGGGATACGACAAAAAGACTCAACGGCAATTCATTCCGCGAAAGGCATCGGGGGGACCGTGCGATAACCCTACGGTGAGCAGGCGCCAGTATCTGGTCAACGCCAGCTTCGGCGTAATTCTTGACGGTGACTGCGTATTGCTGGAAAGTGTTGTCACCGCGTTGCAGGACCCGCGCTGGGGTATGTGGCTTGGGCGCAAGAGCTGCATCCCAGCCGAGCTGATGTATCGTGGCATGTTTTCGACAAAGGCCGAAGTACAGCGAGTTTTGATCGGCGACATGCCACTGGATGTTTTCACTACTACGACCGAAGTGGAACGATTCGAGGACGGAACAGATTCCTTTGACGATCAACCGGTCAGTTTCGGCGACGGCACAAGTAGCGGCCCCGACAAACGGCAGTTTGTGCCCCGCCGGATCTGTTTTCTGCCTGGCAGCTCCAAACTGGATTAGGAATTACGGCGAGAGAAGGTCAACGATGCCAATCTTTGAGAAACCTCCCATCGAGACGCTGGCGCCGGCGAAGGACCGATGGACCCCCATTTATCTTGAGCACGGCAGGCTGGAAGTCGACGATTCGAGCATCAAGTGGATCGGCGGCGATGGACTTGTTTATAGGTTGCCGGTGGCGACCATCTCGGCGGTCATGCTCGGTCCCGGAACGACAGTCACTCACGCCGCCATGAAGGCGTGCGCGGATTCCAATACGCCGATCTGCTGGATTGGTGAAGATGGCATGAGATTCTACGCCGTTGGCATCACCCCCAACCACGACAACTCGATGCCTCGCAAGCACGCGGAAGCATGGGCGAACAAGAAGAAAAGAGCGGAAATTGCCCGGCGCATGTTCTCGTTGCGCTTTTCCGTCGAGGAAGTGGAGGCGCATTCTATCTTGGAACTGCGAGGCATGGAGGGTCTGCGCGTGCGCGCCAAATATGCGGAACTCGGAGTCTTGTATGGAGTGACATGGAAAGGGCGCGATTATGACAAATCCAATTGGAAACTGGCGGATGGCATTAACCGGGCCCTGTCGTCTGCAAACGCAAGCCTCTACGCCGTTTGTGCCGCGGTAACTTGCTCGCTGGGTTACATCCCTTCCTTGGGATTCGTTCATGACGCGGGCACGCTCCCGTTCATCTATGATGTGGCCGACCTCTATAAGGAAGTCACCTCCTTTCCGGCGGCCTTTCAGGCGATACAACATGATCCAGAGGATCAAGGCGAAGTCGCACGCGCCTTTCTCAAGCGGAAGATCGAGGAGGAGCGCCTGTTGCAACGCATTCCGAAGGAACTGGAGGAACTTTTTGAATGACGGTCATTATTGCAAACGACACGCCTGACGCGATCAGGGGGATGCTTAAACGGTGGTTTATCGAGCCGCGCCCCAATGTTTTCGTGGGTACCGTCAATCGCCGCACGCGAGAAAAAACCATGGCATACATCAAGCGCAATGGTCTGAGCGCCGGATTTCTCGTTATCCATTCAGACAATAACTGCCAGGGTTTCATGATTGAAAATCTGGATCCCGGCAACCGAAAGGGAGTGGAAATAAGCGGGCTTTACTTGATTGCAGAGAAGTGGGAAGCATAATTCATAGCCCAATACATTGCGTATTGTCATGTGCCGTTGCACAAGATGTCAGGGTAATCCCCACGCGCGTGGGGATGGTCCGATTGTTGACGACTACAGGGCGAACCGGGAGCCGTAATCCCCACGCGCGTGGGGATGGTCCGCGTGATTACGTCGCCATTGCAACGCGATATGCGTAATCCCCACGCGCGTGGGGATGGTCCGCATTCCCTCACCCACAGCTGATCACCGATGGTGTAATCCCCACGCGCGTGGGGATGGTCCGAAAATATGATTGGATGTTCTTTCACGCTTCCCGTAATCCCCACGCGCGTGGGGATGGTCCGGCATGAACCCGTTGCCCGGTGAACAGGGCGACGTAATCCCCACGCGCGTGGGGATGGTCCGGAGCCGCTGATCATCGACACAAATGGAGCGGCGTAATCCCCACGCGCTTGGGGATGGTCCGCTCCAGCATCCGCCTCGGCGCCGGCCAATGGCGTAATCCCCACGCGCGTGGGGATGGTCCGGTCTTTTCGATACTGCACGTGGATGTGCGAATGTAATCCCCACGCGCGTGGGGATGGTCCGGCCCCCGACTTGTTGAACGGCGAGGCGAGTGTGTAATCCCCACGCGCGTGGGGATGGTCCGGCGCCCGGCTGAATCGTCTCCCGAAACCAGCCGTAATCCCCACGCGCGTGGGGATGGTCCGGTCAATCCCGCTCTTGGGGACTTTCTTCCCGCGTAATCCCCACGCGCGTGGGGATGGTCCGCCGGAACGCGCGAAGAGCGCGCTCCGGATCGAGTAATCCCCACGCGCGTGGGGATGGTCCGGGTGCAGGAGATGTTGGTACGGCACATGGAACGTAATCCCCACGCGCGTGGGGATGGTCCGAGTTGTCCGTCTACATGCACGACGTTGGAGATGTAATCCCCACGCGCGTGGGGATGGTCCGATTCTCGTCTTTGTGGTCATCATCATCTTCTGGTAATCCCCACGCGCGTGGGGATGGTCCGGCGTGGGAAGACACCGAAACACCATTGGTTAAGTAATCCCCACGCGCGTGGGGATGGTCCGACGCGACCGCGTTTATTCAACTCATAATACTTGTAATCCCCACGCGCGTGGGGATGGTCCGGAGCCGGTAAGATCCGCGTCTATCCATACTGCGTAATCCCCACGCGCGTGGGGATGGTCCGGAACGCATTGCGCCGATGATTCGGGACACTCCGTAATCCCCACGCGCGTGGGGATGGTCCGTCGTGATACCATAAACAGGGATTATTGAAGTCGTAATCCCCACGCGCGTGGGGATGGTCCGGTAAACATTGGGCATTCCTGGAGCAACAACTGGTAATCCCCACGCGCGTGGGGATGGTCCGTCATTCACGGATTTCATAAACGATGTCGAAAAGTAATCCCCACGCGCGTGGGGATGGTCCGTCATTCACGGATTTCATAAACGATGTCGAAAAGTAATCCCCACGCGCGTGGGGATGGTCCGCGGTCCTCGAATAG
>Ga0187885_10002021_pt1 | contig 20821 bp, 17 predicted proteins | sample June2016WEW_20_1_3_FD_132970 | JGI IMG/M metagenome (GOLD analysis project Ga0187885, IMG submission 132970) | Peatland microbial communities from SPRUCE experiment site at the Marcell Experimental Forest, Minnesota, USA - June2016WEW_20_100 | ecosystem: Environmental > Terrestrial > Soil >... | reverse complement strand
TCAAATTCGCACCACTTTTCACCGTGATATTGACTGTACTTGAAGTTGTTGCAGCGCCGTCATTGTCGGTCGCCTTGGCGGTTAAACTATAGCTGCCCGCGGCAACGCTGCCCCATGTGTAAGAGTAAGTCGGGCCCGTCGTATCTGTCCCCAGTAATGTAGCACCCTGATAGAAATCAACCTTACTCAAAGTGCCGTCGCTGTCGGATGCCGTGGCAGAAATGGTGATACTCGCAGGAGCGACAAACGACGAGTTGCCATCGGTCGGCTGGGTAATCGAAATCGTCGGCGACGCGTTTGCGCCTGTGCGGAGGTAAGCCCAGGTAGTATAAGTTTTATCCTTGCCGTTCGAAGCAGAGTTGTCAACCGTAGCATCAACCTTCACAAGGCGAATTAAATTAGTATCCGTAACAGGCGACAAAAGCGTTATGTTGGCATCGTAACAGGTAAACTTGAATGAGTTTACAGGCCCGGCCAAATCTGAGAGCGACCCTACCACGCCATATTCAACATAACTGTCCGAGGCGGCGACATCGTATCTGTCGTTAAAGTCGTTGAAATCAACAAACTGGATGTAGCCACTTGTAACCGTAGAAGCGCTGACGGCGGTTATCCTCTTGGCATTCGAGAGATTTCGGTTGATGTGGTCCATAAGCACCCTGCCGTTTTGGATCGCCTCGGCTGCCCCCTGTTTGCTGTCCCAACTGTGCAACATAAGCGAGAACGCCGGCATAACAGCGGCAAAAATGATGGTTATTATAACCATCGCACATATCACCTCGACCAGTGTTAACGCCCGCCGTAATCGGATTTTATCGTTTCTCTTAATCATATTTTTTAGCGCATAAGGCCCAGTTCATCCTTGGTATTTTTCGGCATAAAAAAGGGGCATCGTTCCCGAACCCAATGGGGCATTTCCTGAATTAAAGGGTGGTAATTTCCTGAATTCAAGGGAGGGTTTTCAGAATTCAACGATTAGAAACTCGTCTGAGAAAACACAAAAAAACAGCGATAAATCGCCATTTTGAACAGGTCCAACAGCTTTTATAGGACACAAAGGGGTATTCAACTAAAGATACACGAGGGTTATTTGAAAGGTTCTGTAAGCTTAAGAACGGTTGGCGATATAGGTGGTCAGAGTAACCTGGACCTCACTGGAAGACAGTACGCCGTTGCCGCTGTCATCGTATCCGACGGACACGGTTATCTGCTTCAAATAATTTGCGGTTATCGTGGTATCTGTAACATTGCAAAGATACGAACCGCTTAAAACAACGTTATTAGCTGTGAAAGAACCTGACGAACCAAAATTGTAGGCGGCATTGGCCCTTATGCTATCGAGTTTGCCCTGGGCGAGAACCAAGGATTGTGTCTTTTGCTCGATTTGAGTTGACCACAGATTGGCTTTTGTGAGCGACACAAGAATAGGAGCCATCGCGACAATTAGCAACGCAGAGGCCATCATCACTTCGATTATGCTAAGCCCTTTGCGCCGTCGATTTGCTTTCGAGTATCTGTGGTACATTACTTCGTCTAACCTCCCGTGCTTTGAACAATGCCCGTAGCGGATATAATTGTGATCGTATAAGTTCTGCCCTTGGATGAGACAGTAATTGGAGTTGCGCTGCTGCCGGTAAGCAGATTTCCCAAAGGCCCGAATTTAAAAATGGAACCGCCCGTGCAGCTTACCGGCGAACCAATGGTAAGAGTATCCACAGCCGATCCGGAATTGACATCCACTATATTATAACTGGTGTAAGGCGAAGGGCCAAGCATTTGCAGATTATACCCCTTGGTATTGTTCGCTGCGTGAGAAATGGCCAGAGTGCGTGTCCGGCGCAGGTCGGTGATAATCTGTTTGGCAACTGTATCGGCCTGTTTGTGATAAAGAGCAGCAAAATTCAACCTCGGTATCGCTATAAATACAAAGGCACCCAAAATCGCGACCACAACAATCATCTCGACCAAGGTGAATGCCGTTCTTTTCACAGCCATTGTTTCGTTCCCGTCAATATAATCGAATGGGATGGCCGACAGATGCCTGCAGCCATCCCAAGATTTGTATCTTTGTCGCCACCCAGGTTTAACTTAAACCTGATCCCCCGGCCCTAAATCAATGGGTATGGAACGCGACTCGGTTGGTAGTCGAGCTGAAAACATACGCCGTGCCAAATGGACAGGCCGGCGCGCCATCCGGGAAGTAGTTCGTATCGCCCGTGAGGACAGCTAAGGTAGCCGGATAGGCGCCTTTATCATTATTATACACCTCGATGGATGTATTTAGCGTGTCAACGTTTGTATTGCACGCATTTCTCTTGGCACTGGTGGCGCTGTTGGTGATTCTCGGAATCGCAATCGCCGCCAAGGCGCCGAGAATAATGACCACAATCAGCAGTTCGATTAATGTTAAACCTTTTTTGCTACGCATCTGTTTCTCCTTAAATAGTCTCGTTAACTAAAAGCATACAAGCTTGGCTAAACTAACTGATTTGGCTTCGACATAAAACGCCTTCGACTTAATCGAAAACCATTGTAAATCCACAAATCTCCGCGAATAATTTTTATCGCCCTTCGATTATGGGACCATTTCGCCGTTATATGCTACTTCAAATGCCCCATGTAATCGAACATCGGCAGATACGCGCCCATAAGAATCAATCCGACAACGGCACCCATAATAAGCGTCAAAATCGGTTCAAGCTTCACAAGCAGCGAGCTTACTACCCGATCGATATCTTTATCAAGAATCTCGACTCCTTTGCCGAGCATCTCAGGAAGCATCCCAACCTCTTCGCCTGAGGAAGCCATTTGTATTATCACCGGCGGAAAAATATCATACCTTTTTAATGACGCAGACATTGGAGTGCCTGCCTGTATCGCCTTCTTCATTTCCGTAGTAATCTCGGTTATTTTGTGATTATGGGCAACTAAACTTGCCATATCCAGCGACTTAACCACTGATACGCCGACCGAGGAAAGCATCGCGAATGTCCGCATGAAGTTCGACGCAACCAGCATCCTGTTAAGCTTGCCAAACACGGGCACATTAAGTTTGAAATTGTCCCACTTTGCCCTGAACAAAGGGTTGGCAAACAATTTTTTAATGACGAACACAGATATTCCAATAACAATAATTATTGCCCACCACCAGTGCCTCACAAACATACTTGACGCCACAAGGATGAGCGTGGGGCCCGGCATAGGCGCGTGAACCTGGGAATACAGCTTAGAGAAAACCGGTATAACGAAAGCAAGCAGGAAAGTAACAACCAACAGGCACATAACAGTAACCATTACAGGGTAAGCAAATGCGGCCTTGATTCTCTGCCTCAGCGCAACCTGCTTTTCAAGGTAAGATGCGCTCATTTCGAGGGTCTCGCTGAGTTTGCCGCCTAATTCGCCCGCTTCCACCATTCCAAGGAAGAAATCCGAGAATACGCCCTTGTGTTTGGCGAAGGCGACCTTCAAACTTGCCCCTGCCCCCACGTCATCTTTCACCTCTGTCAATACATTTTTAAAGGCCGGGCTATCCGCCTGCTGCTCCAGCGTTTCAAGACACCTTAGAATCGGCAAACCAGCCGAGTACATACCCGCAAACTTATACGCGAAAGCAGCGACATCCGACTGCTTTACTCTGCCTGCTGCGCGACGTTTTTTAACGTCCTGTTTTCCACGCCTAGCTTTGACCAGGACATACCCTATTTTTTCCAATTCGTCGCGAAGCGCAGATTGGCTTTCCACATCGGTATAGGTACCCGTAAGCATCACGCCCTTGTTGTCTTTCGCCACGTATGTATAAACAGCCATTAATCCACCCTCAAATCCACAACCCGCATCAGCTCATCAATTGTGGTATTGCCGGCAAGCATATCGGCAATTGCGGCTTTCGTCAGCGTCCTCATTCCTTCCTGTATCGCCTGCTGTTTTATTTGCCCATCGCTGCAACCATCCGCTATCATTTTGCGAATCTGAGGGCTGACTGTGAGTATCTCAAAAACGCCTCTTCGTCCGCGATAGCCGGTGTTTCTGCAGCCATTGCAGCCCGTACCCTTATAAATCTGTATATCTTTGTCGGGCAGGGACTTGTTGAAAACCATCGCCATTTCTTCCGCCGACGGAGTATATGGCTGTTTGCATTTGTCGCAGGTAGTTCTCACCAGTCGTTGCGCGACTGCGCCCAGCAACGCCGAAGCGACAAGGAAGGGAGCCACACCCAGATTTATCAAACGTGATACTGCACCTGCCGCGTCATTGGTATGCAGCGTGCTTAGAACCAGGTGTCCCGTCAAGGCGGCGCTGATTGCTATTTCCGCGGTCTCAGGGTCGCGTATTTCGCCGACAAGAATCACATTCGGGTCCTGTCGAACAATGCTTCGCAGTGCCGACGCGAAAGTCAATCCAGCGACAGACCTGACCTGCAATTGCGTGATGCCCTCAAGCCGGTATTCAACAGGGTCTTCGACCGTCACGATATTCTTTTCGGGGACATTAAGCGTTTGCAATAAGGCATACAACGTAGTGGTCTTTCCGCAGCCGGTGGGGCCGTTCAACAGAATCATACCGTATGGATTTGCCGCAAGCCGTTTGAATTTCTGATTATCCTCCACCGAAGCCACGACCGAATCGAGCGACCACCGTAAAGAATGCTTGTCTAAGATTCTCATCACAATTTTTTCCCCGCCGGTCGCCGGCAGAGACGAAACACGCAGGTCATAATCTCTGCTGTTATGCTGCACCGACATGTGTCCGTCCTGTGGCGCCCTTTTCTCGGAAATATCCATATCCGACATAATCTTGATATGCGATATAACCTCGAGCTGGGCCGAAGCCGGCACGTTTAGGGTATCTTGCAGAATGCCGTCGATGCGATATCGCACCCTCATATCCGAATCTCTGGGCTCAAGATGTATGTCGCTTGCGCGGGCGTCAATCGCGCCGTTTATTATTGACGCGACCAGCCGGGTAATCGGCGAATCGGAAACCTTTGCGGATTCACGCTCGACCTCGGTCAGTTTGCTTTCAAGCATCTTGTCGTCTTCGGTCCCCTGTCCCGGCTCCTGCTTAAGCCGCATCGAGACGATTGTCTGCTTGGTTACGTCGCGGACGCTGAAATGATAATTAATCGCCTGCTTTATAGCGTTCGGCGAAGCGGCAACCGGCGATATTTCATAGCCCGTCTTCATCTCTATCTGGTCACGAACCGAGAGATTCAACGGCGAGCTCATCGCGACAAACAGACGCTTACCTTCCTTTTTAATTGGGATGACGTTATTGTGGTTAACCATTTCATACGAAAGCAAATGGGCCGCCATCGGGTCTATCATATCCGGCGAAAGATTTACAAACTCGATATTGTTAGCAGCAGCAATAACCCTCGTGAGCTGTTCCTCATTCACGAGATTGCCCTTTTTGAGCACGCTTATCAAACTTTGCCCGGTTTGCCGCTGCTGGGCAATGGCCGTCTGCAAAGTAGCTTTATCAAGAATGTTCTCTTTAGTAATAAACGAAATTATCGGGTCTTGTTCTTCCATAATAGCCCTTCATCTTGACAGAGTTTCTCCAACGACAGTGTTTATCGACACCACCGCCAGGCGACTTAAAAACAAAGACAGGAAGGCATTGCGAAACCGTCAAATACGCCGGGACGAACAGCTAAAGACCTATAAAATTGGCATTTTCAGGGCGAAAGGAACAAGGTTAATTATTCAGATGCAGGATTTTGGCACCATCGAAGCCGTTGAATTTCGTCGAAGAAGCGGTACTGTACGCTCCTATATTTTCCGTGAAAAGGCAGTCGCCGATTTCAAGATTGCCCGGAAGTTGTTCCGAAACAGAAATCTTGTCGAAACTATCGCAGGTAGGGCCAACAACGGCACATACTTCTTTTTTACCCTTCCGAAATGCGCGGAAATTGGGAATCCAATGGTCATACACCACGCCGGAAAACGTGTGATAAACCCCGTCGTTTATGTGGTAGAAGATTTTGCCGTCTCTTCTGGCCTTTCCTATTATTTCAGAAATCAGTACCGCCGAAGTCGCTACCATAAATCTTCCCGGCTCAGCTATAATCTCAATGTCGCCGGGAAAGAGGCGTTGGCATTCCGAATTTATCACCGCCGCGAGCTTTCCGAACTTGGGAACCTGAGAGTCGTAGGGCACAGGAAAACCGCCGCCGATATCGACAATTTTAAGATTGTAACCATTTTGGCGCGAATGATTGAAAATCTGAGATGTTATTGTCAGCGCGGCCGTGTAATTATCGAAATTGGTACACTGGCTGCCGACGTGAAAACTCAATCCCTCAACCACCAGCCCCAAGTCAAACGCCTGTTTTATGAGGTTATACGCGTCTGACGGCTCTGCGCCGAATTTCGAGCTCATCTCCACCTGCGAGCCGGTATCGGGAACCTTCAATCGCAAAACCAGGCCCGCCGTCTCACAGTGTTCTCGTATCTTCTTCAGCTCATCTATGCTGTCATAGGTAACAAGAGGCCGGTATCGTTTTATGTCCCTCAAGGTCGGCTTGTCTTTTATTGTGTTGGAAAAAATTATCTTGTCCCAGATGTAAAAATCCTTGTCCTTCTCCTCGAAATGGCTGATGTATTTGTAAATCTGCATAAACTCATTGTATGAAGCGACGTCAAAACTGGCACCTTCATTGAACAGCGTCTTGATTATCTCCTGTTCCGAATTGGCTTTGACAGCGTAATAGGCCTGCACCCTCGGCAGATTCTTTTTGAAAGTGCGGTAATTTTTCCTTATCACGTCGTGGTCGATAATAAACAAGGGTGTCCCGTGCTTTGCCGCTAATTTGAGAAGTTCTTTTTTCATATCAATCCTGTTTTATCAGGCCATTAACTTCCTGATTAGCTTCCTGAGCTTTTCAACCTCTTTGTTGTTTTCAAGATAGGACTTTATCAGCTTTTTACGCAGTTCTTCACCGCGGTAATACAATTTTTTGAGTTTTTTGGGGCTGGTGGTCTGAATGGTGTACGCAACCATAATCGGCAGGGCGACGGTAACGTCAAGATAAGCGGTAACGGTTTCTTCTAATTTGGTCGGGTCAATTTTGCCCCAGCTTGCCGCCTCACTCGGCGGCGCTCCCGATAAGCCGCCCGTATCGGGCCTGGCATCTGTTACGTTTATATCGTAATCCTGCCCCGCCTCCGGTATCATCAGGACTTCCTGAATCTGGGGCTCGGTCTGGAGCATAAAATTCTTGGGGCTTCCGCCGCCAATCAGGATGACGCCCGTCTTGCCGTTTTCATACTTTTTGGCGTTCAGTATTATCGCCGTAGAATCATTAACGTCGATGCTCGGATTTATTTTCAGCTTGAATGCGTCCTGCAAACCCGATGCCCCCGCCAGAAGCTCTATGCCTGCGACGTTCATACCGATTGTCGAATCGCCCGGCGACGATGTAAAGACGGGTATGCCGTTTCTGTAGGCCGCCGCTAATATGCTCACCTGACCGAGTTTGTGTTTTTCTTCGAGGTCGTTTAGGATTTTGCCCAGATGATGATAAAATTCCCGTGTGCCCATTTCTTTCTGGAATTCAGGTCTTATAAGTATCTCTCTGAGCTGTCTGTCGGTTTCCATCAGGACATCTTCATAATCAAAAAGGATGTCGTAAATTCTCGTTACGCCCTTGTCTCTCAAATCAACGTCATCAACCGTATGGCTGCCCCTGAACATAGGCAGATTGAACGCGTAATGTATGTCGTGATACATATTCGCGCCGGTAGCAACAAGCCAGTCAACAAAGCCGTGGTTCATCAAAGGAATTATCGCCGATGGTCCGAGTCCCGCGGGCGTTAACGCTCCCGCCAAGCTCATTCCAATCGTAACGTCCTCCTGGGAATATTTATCTTTCAACAACTGGCAGGCAGCCCTTAATCTTCCGCCGTTGTATGCGTCCAGATTGTCTATCAGCTTCGCTATATCCGTAGATTTCGAAATCGGCTCAGGGAGAATACGTTTGCCTGATAAATACTTTGCCTTATGCGGACAATTTTCCTTATGTTTTGCCATTTTTATACCTGCACCTTCCACGTATTACACTTTTTCGTTCACAATAACATTGTTACCGTCAACCGCAGGCGGGCATTCTAATTTAACTATAAGCAAAAATCAACCGGCGACTCCGGCAATAACCGCCCCAAAGATTATGGGTAAATTTTCGGGGTTCGACCATATTGCCCGGTTTTTCAGATTACTTTACGCAACGGGAAAGAAGAATGGTCCTGCCTTCCTGGCAGATATTCTTTATGGCCATTGTCTCGCCGCTTGTCGATGGCCCAATAGAAACCATCGCGACAAATCAATAGTTATATATTGCAAAATTCCCGTCTTTAACGGTAAGTATCTCAAAGGCATCCAGCTCCAGCCCGTTGTGGTCCTGGGGCGAGAAGTTAAAGACGCCGGCTGTTCCGACGAGACCTTTGATGTTCTCAATAGCTTCGCGAACCTTTTCCTTGTCGAAGCTATTTGCCTTTTTGAGTCCCTCGACAAGAATCAGCACCGCATCGTAGGCGTAGCCGCCGAAGGCACTCACGTCCTCTTTGTACCGGCTCTCGTAATCCTTCTTGTATTCCACGAGGAGCTTTTTCTGCGGATTGTTATCAGGTAGCTGTTCAACAATCAGCAGGTGTCCGCAGGGGAATATAGTGCCGTTTGCCGCCTCGCCGCCCGCCCGGACGTACCTGATATTGCCAAAGCCGTGACTCTGGAACAAGGGCACGTTCAAACCAATCTGTTTCATATTCCTGGCGACCAAACTCTGTGCTGGAACTGTTGACCAGTTGACCACTGCCTGAACATCCTGGTTTTTCACCCTGGTCAGAATTCCTGTCAGGTCTGTTTCGTGCTCGTCATACGCCTCGGATATGGCAATGGTAACACCGGCAAGAGGTGCGAGATTGGCAAACTGTTTGCCGCCGGCTATTCCAAAACCGTCGTTGCTTGTTATTACACCTATCTTCTTAATACCTTTTTTCTTCATAACCTGGAAAATGCGCCTCACGGCATCGCTGTCTTTCTGCGGGGTTTTGAAAACATAACTGGCAACCGGGTTAACAATCTCCTCGGCTGCTGCACAGGAAATAAGAATGGTATTGCTATCCTGACAGATATTCTTGATGGCCATTGTCTCACCGGTCGTTGACGGCCCGATTATCGCGAGAACTTTATCTTCTTCAATGAGCTGCTTTGCGAGCGAAATCGCATTCTCCGGTTTGCTGCCCGAGTCCTTCAGAATCAGTTCAATCATCCTGCCGTTGACGCCGCCTTCCTTGTTTATCTTTTCAACAAACATTTCAGCGGTTTTCGCCTCTGGTCCTCCGAGATTCACTGCGTCTCCTGTTACCGCGAAGATGGCGCCGACCTTGATTGTCCACCGTAAGGTGTCCCCTTTGGGAGGCGCGTCGGCTGCCCTGGCAAGCCCCGAAACACACAGGACAACCGCCACAACCATGAGTTCAATAACTTTCATAAACCGATTTCTCATAACGCTCTTCCTTTCCCGTATCATATATAATAATACTTCGGCAGGACAGAAATCCCCCCGATATTCTGTCTAAACTGCCCTTTTCCGCCTTAATCTGCTTCAAATCCACAAACCTTCCCTTGATTTATTCGCTCAAGAATTGGGGCTTATCCTGCGTGCGTGACATTCTCCCGAACGAAATATCCTGAAAATACAGAAGGTGTATGATAACATATCGCTTATTTTCAGCAACTTAATATGCCGGAAAAACAAAATATCGTGTGCGTGAATACGAGGGGAAACCATCTATCATAAGTACTTACAAAGAAAGCACTTGCCGCAATAACACAGCCGTGGTTCAGGATAAAAGTTATTTAGAAATCGCGTTTGAGTATTTCGATAGTGCGTCGGCAAAGCTCACGACCATAGTCGGCCCATACGCCCTCGCCCCAGTAACGGTAACAACTCGTCTGCGTCAAAAGCAAATGGTAAAGGGCGTTGCGAAAACGTGGTTCCGACGGGGAAATATTCTTAGCGAGAACTTTCTCGTTGAACAAAACGCTCGCCTGCTCCATAGGCCCAAGCAGTTTTTCATAACCATGTACCCATGAGATATTGTTCGTCCAGCTACCACCTTCCATATGAAACCGATGGTCTTCTTTGCCTAACTGACTTATGACCTTTTCCATTACCTCGGGGCCGGAGCCGTCCTTAAACTTTTGCCATATCCGATGCTGGAATATCGGCTCTATTGCCGGAAAATCCTCTTCCTTCACGCCCAAACTGTCTAAGTATTCAAGATACTCCGTAACATTAACAGCCGGCGTCGGGCTGTTGTTGCATTCAGCAATCGCCTGTTTGTATTTACCGGGAAATTCGTTCATCATAACGCCGCCGTTTTCGCCGTCGGCAATCTGAGTTACAAGCGAGGGAACCGATTTTGTCCCCAGCTTTATCCGATTCAATCCGCACGCCTCGTAATACGGCTGCATCTGCCCGACAAGCTTCGTGTCGCTGCCCTGCGTCTTGATAATAGCGGTTATGGCAAGCGTATCGCCGGCGGAGTTTTTCGCTATAAGCCGATGAGGCCGATGCGGATATTCCAGCCCCCAGCCGTTTTCGACCCGCTCGACAGTATGCTCCTGAACAAGAACCCATCGGTAGCCGCAATCTTTTAATGTCTTAACGAACTGGTAAAAGACATCCGGATGGTTGGGCAAAGCCATCTCCGCAGGTGAAAACCCTCTGACTCGCCCCACCGCCTCAAGGCCGAACAGCCCAGCGAAGAAATGCTGCCATGCCCCAACGCCAAGCCGGTAATCCTGAATCGGCGTCGATGGCGCTACGGCGTGTCCCCACGAAGAACCCAGCCATTCGATACAGCCGCGGTATTTGGAATCACAGGTTATTTTTTTGAGCGATTCAAAAACATCAGTAAGACCCATTTTGTGCATACCATCGAGCAGCGTGCCCGAATAATCGAGCATACATCTCGGCTGGTTGCCCTCTTTAAGCAGCTCAGGTATGAAATCACCCATCCGCTTATAGCACTGATGAAATACACTGGCGTTATGATTGTCGCCGGATTCAGGATGTTCCATCATAGCTGCCAGATTACTGATTACGTCCGCCGTTTTGAGCGGCTCGTCGGGATTCGGTACGATTGGCTGGTGCATGTGAAGCGCTATGGCGAATGCGCTTTTGACGTTGTCCCAGTCAATCTTGCTTTGCGGCAAAAAAACCGGGTCATTGTTTCTGGCTGAGGAAATAAGGTCCTCCGAGCCGGATAGATTCGGAACATCATTTACATACGCAGGTAACTTAGTCATTTTTTTCCTTACCTTAAAAAATAAATCACAGCAATAAAACAAGCTGTTCTTTTCTGTCACTATCTCGTTTTATCGGCACTCTTGCAGTCGATACATTTACTTTTTGCTCAAAGTTCATTCACATCTTCTATTCCTTTCTACGGCGTTGCCGGCCATTATGCTGCTCAGCAATTTCCTGACCACAGTAAGGCAATTGCCTACAAGGTCTTCAATCTGATTCGTTATACTTTTTTTAGAATTTCCCCTTATTAAGCTGATTTCCAGGCAAATAGGCCGTTTTCAGGCCCAAAAATGAGGGTAGAAGGAGACAGCTCGCCCTGAGCAGAGTCTATGAGGGGTATTCTTTATATGTCCTGGCTCAACGCCTCGCCTTTTTTCTCACAATCGCCGCACCAAGGCCGAGAAACAATAATGTAGCGGGCTTCGCTCGCAATTACCTTCATTATGTTAGACGCTCTTACTTTATGGCGGTATTAAATATTCTTCCCCGCAAAAGCAATCCCGTGGTGGCAGCCTTAATCACTGTCGCCAGGGGAAGAAAACACTGTGCTCGCTCCTCGTCAATTTGCTCCCGGGTAAATACGATTAATACGATGAATGTGGCATCATGAATGTAACCTCCGCCAGTACCAAACACAGTCCTAACGTTGTATTTGGCCACAAAATCCTGTACTGGGATTATCTTTCGCCCTTTCTCGTCAACAGCAGTCCTCGCGTCAGACACATAGAAAATACCTGCCGTCTTGCCCATAATGTCCTGGGTAATCCCCGTGCCATTACCGGAAAGCCAGTCCAAAGAAAGCCCCAGCGATTTCAATAAATGCGATATCATTGGAATCTGGTCGATGAAATCCGCTGAGACCAATGGAATACCGACATGTCCGTGCGATTCGTGACGGTCGTTCCACGCCTTTTCTTCACCACTGGTTCCCAGGAGTGAAAGTATCGGTGTATGGTTATTGATTAGCCGAGTCAGCCCCTTCTTGTCCGTCAAGTTTCTGACAAACTCCTTGTTCGAAGCCGGAAGCTTTTCAAAAGGAACGGTCGCGAAAAGACGAGCCAATACAACAGAGTTCTTAAACTCCGTATATACTAAATCCATGACCTTCTGTGCCGCATCTTCGAGACAGCCGCACCCGGCGATGCTTTTCCCCAAACTTGCTGTAAAAGAAGGAATATTAACATTGGTTATACTTGCCGCAGCTGACATGACTATCTCCTTAAACAAAGCTTAACTTGCTCTATGTTTCAGTTCAAGCGCTTCGCCATTGCCGGACAAGCCGGCGGATGAACCCCGCCTGGTGTTACATTGCGTCTTCAATCACCATCGAATCGAAAACTTCCGCGGCCTTGTCGTTATCCTTCGCTGAGAAGACAATAGTCATCTTTTCCCCTGCCAGCGAACTTGTTCCGTAAACATACTGAAGGTCGATTGCGTGCTGCCGGAACTTCGCCGCCACCGCGGACAAAGAACCCGGACGATTCCACAGGTGCACCACAATCACTTCCGTCTCCACCACCTTGTATCCTTTTTTCTCCAGCGAATTTATTGCCTTTTCATTGTCGTTGGTCAGAAGATGAAAAACGGCCACGTCGCCGGCCGTATAGGCGCAGACATTCTCAATGTTCACTCCATCGTCTGCCACCACACCTGTGACCTCGGCGAGTGTTCCCGCCTCGTTCTGCATAACAACCGTGATTTGCTTTTCCTTCGTCACCTTTTCCATGATTTTACCTCTCGTTTTAAACCTAGCCTTGCATTATGCTATCGTGGGCCGGTCCAAAGATACAACGCCTGCGGGACGGCCACCTCATAAAGCGTCCTGCGGTCAATCTTCAGCGAAACATTCGTCTTTGCGCCGAGCAACTCAGCAATTAAAAACGGCTTTTGATATTCAACTACTTGCGCCTTTTTGACGCCCGCGAGCGATTTGGCCTCGGCGATTGCGTCCTTGAGATAGCCGACGCCGTCGATCAGCTTTTCTTCGAGGGCCTTGTCCGCCCAGTATATGCTTCCATCCGCGAGGCGTCTGACGTCCTCTTCGGTCAGTTTACTTCTGCCGTCAACGACGACTTTGACGAACCGGTTGTAAGCCGGGTCGATTATCCTTTGCTGCATATACTGCAACTGTTCTTCGGTAGGCGTCTGGAAGGGGCTTGGCCAGTCCTTTTTTGAGCCCGCCTTGACCACAACCGGCTGTATACCCAGTTTCTCCTCCAGGAGCTCCTGCAATACGAGATATTCCATAATCACGCCGATTGAGCCGGTGATTGCGGTGGGTTCTGCGATAATCTCATTGCAGGAAACCGAAGAATAATAGCCGCCCGAAGCAGCGACACCCTGCATAAACGCTACTGCCGGCTGGTTGGTGTCGTCGCGGTATTTCATTATCTCGTTATGAATCTGGTCGCTGCCCGAAATCGTCCCGCCGGGCGAATCGACGCGGATAATCACTCCTTTGACATTCTTGTCATCTCTGGCCGTTTTTAACTGCCAGTAAACTTCCTGCGCCTGCTTTTCGTCTATAATGCCGTCTATTGACACTATCGCGATTTTCGCACTCCGCGGGCCGTCTTCGATGACTTCCTCCGTGTACTTCTTTTCGCCCCTTCCCGCAAACGCTATAACTCCAACGCCTATGAGCATCAGGAAAAGCATAACGTTTCCGAGCATCGATAAGCCGGTGATTATGCCCCAGAAAATTCGCCATCCGCCGCCCTTTTGGGGCGCCTGTGCCGGCTGCGGCGAAGGAACACTGTTCAGTTGCGGCTGTGAATTATCGCCTATATTTTCGAAATCCATAAATTTGCTCCTTATGAGATTATCAATTCTATCCCTTGTTGATTAGCATCCGCCTAACCGTTACAATTATCAGTAATCAATTGGCAATAATCAATGACAAACTGAAAAAGGATTATACGGTGGCGGAGAACAAAGGTTTTACACATCTTCATCTGCACAGCCAGTATTCGCTGCTCGACGGCGCTATAAGATTCGAAAATCTTTTTGCGCGGTGCAAAGACCTGGGTATGGACTCGGTCGCCGTAACCGACCACGGCAATATGTTCGGCGTAATCGAATTCTACACCAAGGCAATCGCCGCGGGCATCAAACCCATAATCGGTATCGAGGCCTACATCGCCCCCAACAGCCGACACGACCGAACAAAAACATCAATCAGCGACGCCGCATATCACCTCGTCCTTCTTGCCCAGAATAATACGGGCTATCAAAACCTGCTCAAGCTCGCATCGACGGGTTACACAGAAGGGTTTTACTACCGCCCCCGAATCGACAAGCAAATCCTCGCGGAGCTTAACGAGGGACTAATTGTAACTTCCGCCTGCCCGAAAGGCGAATTGGCGATGCAAATGGCGAACGGCGATATAAAGGCGGCGCAGGCGGTCGCCGAAGGATACCTCAAAATCTTCGGCCCCGAAAGATACTTCATCGAAATCCAGAGCCACCAGGGCGACGACACCAATATCGCGAAATCGCTGATTGACCTGGCTAATAAAATCGGCGCTGGTATAGTCGCGACAAACGACGTGCATTTCCTCACAGAAGAAGACCATGAGGCCCATAACTGTCTCTGCGCGATAAGCACGGGCAAGAAGGCAGACGACCCCGACCGGATGATTTACCCCAAAGACGTATTTCTCAAAAGCCCCGCCCAGATGCGCCAGCTTTTCCCGGATTGTCCGCAGGCATTCGATAACACACTGGAAATCGCCAAGCGGTGCACCGTCGAAATAGACCTCAAAAGCAGGCACGCACCGCATTTCAGCCCCGAAGACGGCTCAACGCCTGAGAAATTCCTGACAAACCTTGTGTTTGAAAAAGCAAAGCAAATCTACGGTAAACTCGACGACAGGGTAAAAGAGCGTCTCGAAAGAGAGCTGCACGTCATCGAGTCGAAGGGCTTCGCAAGCTACTTTCTAATCGTCTGGGACTTCTGCAACTACGCCCATAAGAATAATATCCCCGTCGGCGCAAGAGGAAGCGCGGTGGGGACATTAGTCGGCTACTGCCTTGGCCTGTGTGACGTTGACCCGCTCAAATACGATTTGCTTTTCGAGCGTTTTATGGACCCGCACCGCAACGAGATGCCCGATATCGATATCGACATCTGCCAGACGGGCCGGGGACAAATCATCGATTACGTCCGCCAAAAATACGGCCACGTCGCGCAAATCATCACATTCGGAACGATGGGCGCAAAGGCGGTAATCCGCGACATTTGCCGGGTGCTGAATGTCCCGCTGACCGAGGCCGACCGGCTGGCAAAGCTCGTTCCCGAAACGCTTAATATGACCCTCGATATGGCCCTGGAAACAGAGCCACAGTTAAAACAGGCATACGACAAAGACCCGCAGACAAAAAAGGTTATCGATATCAGCAAAAAGCTCGAAGGTCTCGCCCGCCACGCGTCGGTTCACGCCGCGGGAGTCGTAATAGCCGATGAGCCGCTGACTAATTTTGTGCCCCTCTACAAGCCGCCCGGCACAGAGGATATCGTTACGCAGTTTGAAGGGCCTATGGTCGAAAAAGTAGGCCTGTTAAAAATGGACTTCCTCGGCCTCAAGACCCTTAGCGTCCTCGAACGCGCAAAGCAGTTAGTCGAGCAGATTCACGGCAAAAAAATAGAACTCGAAAAAATCAACCTCGAAGACCCCAAGGTCTTCGCTCTTTTCGCCGCGGGAAAAACAAAAGGCATATTCCAGTTCGAATCGGGCGGTATGCAGGAACTGCTGATGAAGATGAAGCCCGACAGGATTCAGGACCTCATCGCGGCAAACGCGCTATATCGCCCAGGCCCGATGACGCTCATCCCCGACTACAACGACCGCAAACACGGCGGTAAGTGGTCGCTGCCTCACCCGATTATGAAAGAAGTCCTCGACGAGACCTACGGCATTATGGTCTATCAGGAACAGGTGATGCAAATCTGCAACCGACTCGGCGATATCCCGCTGCGCGAGGCATATACGCTGATTAAGGCAATCAGCAAAAAGCAGGTTAAGACCATCACAAAAGAGAAAGAACGGTTCACCGCCGGCTCGATCGCCAAGGGGCTTAAAAATCAGCAGGCACAGGATATATTCGCGCTAATCGAGCGTTTCGCCGGCTACGGCTTCAACAAAAGCCACTCGACCCGTTACGCCTTTATAGCGTATCAAACCGCTTATATGAAGGTCTATTGGCCCGTGGAATATATGGCGGCGCTTCTGACCTTCGAAATGGGTAACACCGACAAAGTCGTTGAATATATCTCCGAATGTAACAATATGGGTATCGAAGTTACCGCGCCGGATATCAATGAAAGCGGCGTTGACTTTACGCCTTTATACAAAGAGGGCGACGGCAAAAAAGGAATGATTCGCTTCGGTTTGGCAGCGGTCAAGGGCGTTGGTGAAAAGGCAATCGAGCAAATCATCATCGCACGCGAAAAAACGGGCAGGTTCCAGAGCTTGTTCCACTTCTGCGAAAACGTCGATACGCGGGCCACGAACAAACAATTAATGGAATCACTGATAAAGGCGGGAGCATTCGACCGACTGGGGGGCAACCGCGCTCAAATGATAGCGGGACTTCCGTCGGCTATGGAACACGGGGCCGATACACAAACGGACAAACTCAATGGCCAGATGCGGTTCTTCGCACAGGCCGCCAAGCCGGATTACTCGCAGGACCACAACCGCCTGCCTTACGCGGACCCCTGGCCCGAACAAATGATGCTGATGTATGAAAAGGAAGTCCTCGGCTTTTATGTTACGAGCAATCCGCTGAGTCACTGTGCTGAGACAATAAATATCTTCTCGAATATCAATGCCGCCCAGATTGCCGAGACCACACAGGAAAAGGAAGTAACAATAGGCGGTATGATAACGAAAATCCGCTACAACCTGACCAAGACCGGCAAAAACGCCGGCTCGAAAATGGCTGTCTTCACCCTCCTCGACCTGCAGGGCCAGGTTGAGGTCGTTGTGTTCCCAAATACCTTAAACCAGTTCGCCTCGAAACTTGCCGCTGACGCGATTGTATTCGTCAAAGGCCGGCTGGACTTCAGGCGGGAAAAGCCGAACATAATCGCCTCTGAATTAATCACCCTCGACGAGGCAACCGACAAACTGGCGGGCAAGGTGCGAATCAATCTTAACGCTAATGAGGTTACTAAAGAAAAAGTCGCCGAGATAAAAAGTATCTGCCTGCACCACAGGGGTAAAAGCAGCGTTTATGTCGCAATCAGAACTGATAAGGGCAAGGTTTACGCCTCGGCTGACAGGCAGCTTTCCGTCAACCCCGACCCCGAATTTTGCCGTAAAATGCGCCACCTCCTCGGCCCTGAAAACTTACAATTGACAAGATAAGATGACCGAAAACAGAAAAACACTGGAAATCTTAAAGGCCCGCTGGCCAGAGGTAACACTCATCATCGGCCTTGACGTCTTGGCACACTTTATCAATATGTCGCGGCCAATACTGCGTCAAACAGGACATTTGATCCAAATATTGATAACGCTCGTGTATATTTCATTCACCATAATAATTTTTATGCTTATATTCGGTTTCCAGCGAACCGTTTACACAGAAGGCCAAAAGGGGCAATCTCCTCTTGTCTTGTTGCGAGAAGGCAAGCACTTTGTTTTGCGGTTAGTCGGTTTAGGTTTAATTTATGGTCTCGTCCTGGCATGTTTGCAAATCCTGGCTTTTTGGACCATAACGCATACAAATACTGGCTTTTTGGATACACGCTGGGGTACATCTTTAGTTTATCTTACGCTATCCACCCCGTTCAATTTGATTCTAATGAAGCCAGTCCTTCTGATATTTCCATTAATAATAGTGTTGGATTGCAGCATACTTCAGAGCTTCAAAATGCTCGGCCGATACCGACTAAGAGACGCAAGAGGACTTGTTATTTTATTCCTTATCTCATTAGGACTACCTTTTCTATGGCCATTGCTGCCATCTCAGCATGGTATGACAATTTCGCATTACCTTTTAACAGCAGCGCATATTATTGTAGGGCAATTTATTGACCTGATGATAGCGGTCATGGCAATAAGATTTGTCGCAGCTCAAAATTTAATATATGATAACAGCTTGAGACCTTTAGATTCACAGGATTTACTGAACCCTTCAATATAGTTGAGGATTAGCTTTGAAAAACAAATTATCAGGCAAATTTATCGCCCTTGACGGACCGGATGGATGCGGTAAAAGCACGCAGGTCAAATTGTTAGTAGATTGGCTGGCCAAACAAGGCGTCGATGTGGTCAGTTTTCGTGAGCCAGGCGCAACCGCTATAGGCGAAAAAATCAGAGACATTCTTCTCAATCCCGAACACAAAGCGATGGACACCGCAACCGAGGTGATGCTTTATATGGCGGCGAGGGTTCAACTTTGGAATGAGAAAATCGCCCCTGCATTAAAACAAAATAAATGTGTCGTTGTTGATCGCTGGCTATCCAGCACCTGCGCCTACCAAGGGCACGCGGGCGGATTCGGAATTGATAAGGTCATTAAGCTCGCAACCGACTGCCTTGAAAAGCCCTGGCCCGATTTGACCATAATTCTCGACGTCGATTCCGCAACCGCGGCCACACGACTCAAAAGCAACCTCGACCGTATGGAGCAAAAGGGCAACGACTATCATAAAAAAGTCCGTGATGGCTTTCTGAAGATTGCCAAACAGCAGAAAAACTTCGTAGTGGTCAACGCAACGGACAATATCGACGCCGTCCACAAAAAAGTAACAGAAACAATCGAAAAATTCGGGGCCGAATAATGCCGCTGAAAGACATTTTCTGCCAGGAAAAAGCAATCTCAGCGATTCAATGTTCCTTCGCTGGCGATAAAGTCGCACATGCATATATCTTCGCGGGGCCTGATGGCATAGGCAAATTCACTACCGCACGGGAATTCGCGAAGCTATTGCTTTGTAAAAACCCCGTAAAAAAGGGGGACTTCACTGATAGTTGCGGCAATTGCGCCTCCTGCAGAGCGTTCGACACCGGCTCGCATCCCGATTTTGAACACGTCTATAAGGAGTTGCTCGAATTCACAAAAGAGGGCAAAGACAGGGAACCGCCTATCGATTTCCCTATTTCCGTCGTGCAAGAATTCGTCCTCGATAAAGTCAACCAAAGGCCTGCCTTATCGACGCGCAGGGTCTTTGTCCTCACTGAAGCCGAAAAGCTCAATAACGAATCGCAAAATTGCCTGCTGAAGGTCCTCGAAGAGCCGCCCGCTTATTGCTGTATCATTCTTATATGCACAAGGCCCGACAAACTCCTGCCCACAATCCGCTCCCGTTGCCAGATATTGCGATTCGGCCCCATCAACGAGGAAAAAATAATCGAAAAACTGCGTCAGCCCGGCCTTGGCGAAAAACAGATAAAATTCTTCGCCCGCCTGACCGATGGCTCGCTGGGTCTTGCCGGCACATATTCACAGCTCGAAGCAGACATATATAAAACCAAGACGGATATTGTCAACGCCCTGGCTAATTTCGAATATAAAAACGCGATTGAACTGGCAGAAACCCTTCAAAAACAATCGAAGGAAATCGCGTCCATCTGGGCTAAACTCGCCCCTGCAACAAGCGCAAACGATATAAAACGCAAATCTACCGGAATCATACTTCAAATCATAATCACCGCCCTTCACGACGCAATGCTCGTAAATGTCGCTGCCGGCAGCCAAATCGTCAATTTCGACCAGCCCGAACAAATCAAAAAAATCGCCCTGCGATTCAACCCTGAGCAAGCAGCCCAAAAAATCGCCGAATGCTTCAAAACCCTCCACTATCTCGAATCATCCGTCAATGAACGGCTTATTTTAGAGCAACTGTTGTTAAATCTGGCCGAAACTGATAGAATCACGTCTGAACTTTAGAAATTTCACCGCGGAGCCCGCTGAGACCCCTTCGACAAGCTCAGGGCGGGCCGCAGAGAAAATCATATTGTAATCTCTGCGTTTTTCCGCGGCCTATGCGGTAAAAATAAGAAAACAAATGGAAGATACGTCATCAACAAAACCTAAACTGCCCAGAACGAAAAAGTATATGCTGGTTCGCTATGGCCGGATGAGGGCGCTGGGCCTGTTCGAACACAATGAGACGCAGATACCAGCCGTGCCGACGCGAGTCGTCATCAAAACCGAAAAGGGAATGGAACTGGGCAACATCGTGGGCAGCGCCGGCGCCTATCGCGCAGGCCAGCTCAAGCTGGCTGAAGAGATGCTCAAAAAATACTTCGAGGACTCCGAAATACCGTTCACCACTGAGCCGGCGGGCAGATTCATAAGGTACGCCACGCCCGAAGACGTCAACGAGGAAAAGCATTTCCAGAAAATATCCGTCGAAGAAACGAAGTTCTGCAAAAAACTCGTAAAGGAAATGAACCTGCCGATGAAAATCGTCGATGCCGAGCACATCCTCGGCGGAGAGCGCATCGTATTTTACTTTATGTCCGACGGCAGGGTCGATTTCCGCGACCTCGT
>Ga0187885_10002008_pt1 | contig 20911 bp, 19 predicted proteins | sample June2016WEW_20_1_3_FD_132970 | JGI IMG/M metagenome (GOLD analysis project Ga0187885, IMG submission 132970) | Peatland microbial communities from SPRUCE experiment site at the Marcell Experimental Forest, Minnesota, USA - June2016WEW_20_100 | ecosystem: Environmental > Terrestrial > Soil >... | reverse complement strand
GGATCTTCTTGCCGCGCGCGTCATAGTCTTTCTCTTGCGCGGCGTACCTGGCGACCAACTTTTCGGTGGCATCGCCCTTGGCGGCAAGTGCGCCGATGAGGCTCTCGCCGAGCTCCAGGTTGTGATACTTCACACGGGTGGACTGGTAGTGCGCCCAGGCGTCGTTGGCCGAGGATTTCTGCATGATGGCCTCCGTGTGGGTGCGGTGCGATGCAATCGTGACGATGGCCAAAGCCACCGCCAGCAGGGCCGCCAGGACGCCGACCCGTTGTCCCGCCGGATCGATAGCGTGCTCGCTTTCGTGATGAATCTCGAGTTCAGGCATAATTGTATTCCCTGTATTATCTCAATAAGGAGTCTGATATGCGAAACGATCCATTACGCCGCCGCTTCGTGCTGGGGCTGGTCCCCACGGGGGCTGTCGCGGCCGCCGCTCGACCGCAAGGCCGCCCGGCCACGGCCACTGGCCAGGCCGGCTTCAATGTACGCGACCATGGCGCCGTCGGCGACGGCGCACATCTCGACACCAAGGCGATCCAGGATGCCGTCGATGCCTGCGCGCGGGCGGGCGGAGGAACGGTCTTCTTTCCCGCGGGCGCGTACCTCTCCGGAACCATCGTGCTGAAGAGCCGGGTGACGCTCGATCTGGACGCCGGCGCGGTGCTGCTCGGCAGCAAGAACCTGCAGGACTATCCATCCTTCGTGCCCGCCTTGCGCTCTTTCACCGACACGTACACCGAAAGGAGCCTCATTTACGCCGAGGGTTTGCAAGATATCGGCATACGCGGGCGCGGCGTGATCGACGGGCAGGGCGCCGCTTTCAAAGGTCCGTACAAAGTGCGGCCCTATATGATGCGTTTCGTGAGCTGCCGCAATGTTTCGGTGACGGATGTCGGCATCCAGGACTCGCCCATGTGGGTGCAGCACTACCTGGCCTGCGACGAAGTGGAGATCCGCGGCATCCGCGTCCATAGCCGCGTGAACGGCAACAACGACGGCATCGACATCGATGGCAGCCAGCGCGTGCGCATCTCCGACTGCGAAATCACTTCCGGCGACGATGCCATCGTGTTGAAGGCCACCGCGGACCGCCCGTCGAAGGACGTGGTCATCACCAACTGCGTGTTGAGCACGGCGTGCAACGCCCTCAAGCTGGGCACCGAATCGAACGGCGGCTTCCAAAACATCGTCATCTCGAACTGCACGATTTATGACACCCGCCTAGCCGGCATTGCGATCGAAATGGTGGACGGCGGGGTGCTGGACCGGGTCGGCATTTCCAATATCGTCATGAACGGGGTGGCGACGCCGGTTTTCATCCGTCTGGGCGACCGGGCGCGGCCGTTCACCGAGGGCGGCGCGCGCCCGCCGGTTGGCAAACTGCGCAACGTTTCGATCGCCAACGTGCAGGCCGCGGGCGCCGGCGGCGTGGGATGCGCGATTGCGGGCCTCCCCGGCCATGCCATTGAAAACGTCGTTCTGGAGAATCTGCGGCTGACGTTTGCCGGAGGCGGCAAGCGGGCGGACGCCCGCCGCGAGATCCCCGAGAACGCCGAGAAATATCCCGAGCACAGCATGTTCGGCACGCTGCCGGCGTACGGATTCTATTGCCGCCACGTGAAGGGCCTGAGCCTGCGCAACATCGAGACAAGCTTCCTCCAGGACGACGAGCGGCCGGCGCTGGTCTGTGACGACGTGGAAGGTCTCGAGTTAGCGAGTTCGGCTCTTGCGGGCGCTCCCGAAGCCGAGCCTTCGGTGCGCCTGAAGCAGGTGAAGGGTGCCTTCGTGCACGGCTGCCGCGCGCCCGGACGCGTCCGGACCTGGATGGAGGTATCGGGCGACCGGAGCGAGCGTGTCAGCGTGATGGGCAACGATCTGGGCAACGCGCGCAAGGCGGTCGATATTGCCGGCGATGTCGCCCAGGATGCCGTGTTCCTGAACGGCAACCGCGTTCAGGGGCCGTAGGCGCGCGCGGCATCGCGGAACCAGACCAGGTTCTCCCAGGGCGTCAACAGGGGAGTCGTGCAGCTCGAGGCAAAGATGAAATGACGCTTGTCCCCCATGGACGCGAACAATGCGCGGACATATTCATGCAGGCGGCTCTCCGCGTCTTGCATGATCTCCAGGTGAGGCGCGTCCATGCCGCCGTTTACGGTGAAGCGGTCATACCCCGTCATGCGGCGCGCCTCCGCTAGCGGCACGTTGCCCATGGGCGGCGGCGTGAGCCCTTCCAGGCAGTCCACCCGGGACTCTCCCACCAGGGGCATGAGCGCCCGGTTATGGCCGCAGGCGTGGACCACGAAAATCTTGTTCCGGTTGTGAATGATTTCGGCCGCGCGCGTGAAAAAACGTCGGCAGAAATCCTTATAGAAACGGGGCGGATAGAAAGCCGAATCCAGGTTGTCGAGCGAGATGAAGACCTGCGCGTCGGGGTTGTCCACCGTGCTCTCGAGCAGCCGCAGGGCCTTCTTTTCATGGATGCGGGCCAGCGCCTGCATCTCCTCCGGGTGATCCGCCAGGAAGAGGCTGGCGTTCTCCGGGCCGGCCAACCAGTGGAGCGCCTTGAGGGGCGATTCGGTGATGTGCGCCATCATGACGCCGTCATCGCCCACGCCCTCCACCCAGCGATGAAATTCGGCGGCGTCGAAGGCGTATTCCCGAGCTTCCAGCAGAAAGCGGATGGCTCGGTACTCGCTCCAGTCCTTCCACCAGTGCTCGGATTCAAAGTCGGCGCCGGCCTGCTCGGTCAGGGTCCAGGTTTGAGTGAGCGTCCCGTATGGCGTCACGAACCTGCGCCGCCGTTGGCTGGTGTGCGGAGGGTAGCGATTGAAGGCGGTCACCAGCGGACGATTATAGACGCTTTCCCCGCTGTACTCTTCGGAGAACTCACCGGCCGTATAGACCTCGCGGGTGGCGTGCTGGGTGTCCCATCGCGCCAGGATGTCGGCGCCCAGCGCCCGCATGGCGTCGAAGGGATGCCGGGCGCCCGCCAGCGCCGGCGGCAGCGTACCGGTGACGAGGCGGTTGTAGAACCAGTAGTAGAGGTTGGGGCAAAAGGGGACCGTGTCCGGGCGCTCGCCGCGAAATGCGGCGAGGATGCGCTGCTTTCCGGTCATGCACCCAGTGTAGTGCGCCGCGCAGACTTCCAGCATCGTGATCATCGCCGAGACCACCGAGCCCGCCCTGGATTTGCGCAATGCCGAGGTGTTCAATCGCATCCTGTTCACGCGCGACGGACGGACGCCCACCGGCGTCACCACGCGCGCGGCGTGGTGCAACATCCCGAAGAACCGCGTCTCGCCACCACGGATTTCTACCAGGCCGGAACCTCTTCCAACTTCGGACGCCTCGGCCTGACGACGGATGTGTTCCCGATCGACCACTCCAACGAACAGGTCTACATTCCCGACGACGGCAGTTTCGAATTCAAGGGTCCCAGCCGCGCCTATGGCTACGAAGCCAAGCTCTCCATCGCCTTGACGCGTCATCTCGCGCTGAATGGCGGACTCACCAAGATCGGCAATGCGTTCTTCCAGGGAGGCGACCATCGCGTCTACGTGGATAGCGCGCCGCACTTCGTGGCCAACGCCGCACTTTATCCGCTGACGGCGGTTGCGGGCCTCACGTTCCGGTTGCGAGGCAAGTAGGGGAGGGCCGCCAGCCGGGTTGTCAGACCACTACGCGCAAGCCGAGGTGCCGGGCAAACGGATTAAAACCCCTGTCATTGTGCAGTAAGTCGAGCCCGCTCTCGATGCATCGGGTGGCAATCGCCGTATCGATGGTCTTGCGAACGGTCACGCCGAGGTTGCGCAGCGCCCGGAAATTCTTCGCCGCTTGAATCGCGATTTCCTGCCCGCCCAACTCTACGACCATCAACGAAGTCAGCATTTTTCGGGCTTGGTGGAAGTCTCGTTGGCCCGCGGCCCGGAGCCTGGGCCTGCGCGGCGAGGAACAGGATGAAAGAGCGCAAAGGACGACGATAAGCCGGCGAATGGGTGGCACTGTGGGCGCAGCCGCCTGCTACTCGCCAATCCGCTGGTAGATGGTGTAGCTGGAGTTGCGGAACGCGACGCGGTATTCGTCGCGCAAGAGGCGCAGCATGTAGGCGTGAATTGCGGGATCGAGCGCCGCCGAATGCTCCAGCCACCCGCTGTAGATGGCGTTGGCGGCAATGAAGGGAGGCCGCCGGCCGCTGAAATAACCAAGCCTCCAATCGTCCACCATGCCGGAGTCGAAGCCGAGTGCGAAGGCGAACTCTCCGGCGGCGATGATGCCGGGAGGCGACCCGGAGCGTCGCAGGAAGGCAAGGGCGTTTTCATAATCCCAGCGCTCCGGCGTTACAGAAAAGCTCCTTCCAAGAGCGGTGAACTGAACGGCGGCAAATAGGATTAGCGCGGCCACCAGAACCCGTAGCCGGGCGCGGCGCGCCCGGGAAAACAGAAAATGCGCATAGATTGCGAGCAGCGCGCCGGCGAGCGGCAGAGTGTGTGTCAGATAGCCGGAGCTCTTGAACCCGTCCAGGATCGCCAAGGTCAAATACTCCAGCAGCCCCACACCCAGCAGGGCACGATAGCCGCGATGATTTCGCAGGGAGGGCGTCAACAAGCACCCAGCCACTCCGAGCGTATAGATCAGAAGGGCGAAAAGCTGTGTGCGGCCGGCCGCGCTGGTTGCGTAGCGGCCGAAGGGAACGCCGTAACGCAAGAAATACTCGCCTTTCAGCGCCCTCAACGCTCCCAGCAAGGAAGTCGCTCCCGCCAGCCGGTTTACGCCGGTGAACTCGGTTCCAATTCCCCCGATGTTGCCGAGGATCTGCCTGGCGAACTGGGACGGAGCTTGCAATGCATAGAGGCCCCATGCCGAGAGAGCGGCGGCGTAAGGGGCGACGAGAAGCCAGAAGTTGCGCCAGCCAAGACGGCGGCGGTCGAAATAGAGTGTGAGGAGCAGCAGGCCGGACGCATACAACTCACCGCAGGGGTGGGTGAGGCAACTCGCCGCTGTCAAGGCGTTTCCGGCAAGGATAGCGCGGGGGAGGGATCTTTCGCGCAGGTGAAGGTAGGCGAGCCAACCCAGGGTTCCGAATGCCGCGCAGGTGGCGTCGGGGCGTCCCAGCGCGGCGAACATGAGGAAGCGGGAATCGGTGGCGGGGATCACGATCGAGAGCAGAGCGATGCCACGGTTGCCGGTGAGCGATGAAACGATCCCATACCAGGCCAGCAAAACCAGCGCATCCGCCACGATCGACAGGCAGCGCAACGGGAGAAGGCCGAAGCCAAACAGGCGGTACCACAGCGCTTGCAGGAGCGGATGTAGAGGCGGAATCCAATACGTATGGCGATCGATTCCCTCCATCCACGTACCCTTGGACTCAAGAATCGTGGTGCCCAGATAGCCCTTGTGGATCAGCGTGAATGCCGGGCTGGCAAACCAAGCCTCATTGTCCCAGATGTAGCCGGCGACGGCGGTCCAACCGGCCAGGAGGAGATAAACAATGAGTACGGCCCCAAGCAGCGCACCATGCCGGTAGCGGGTCATGCGTCCGCGATGGCGGCTTCCACCTACTTCTTACGCTTGGCGCGCCAAGCAGCGAAGCCGATACCGGCTAGCCCTGTGGCCAGCAAGGCGATGGTGCTCGGTTCAGGCGTGACCACCTCATCCGCGAGCGCAAAGGGCGCAAAGGCGACCAGCCCCAGGAGGAACAAGGAGATTTTCATTGGTTCCTTTCTCGTACCGAATATACAGCAGGCCAAATCATAGCACGGAGGAGCGGCGGGAGGGAAGGGCCAGGTGACACGCGGAATGGCTTTACCAGTCCACGCGAATCCCGAACTGGACGATGCGCTTTTCCAGCACCGTGCTGGAGGGCTGCAGGAACGAGGCCGAGGGCTGCGCGTTGCCGAGCGAATCCACCGCCACGGCGGTGTTTAGCGCGGTGATGTTCTCGCGGTTGAACAGGTTGTTGACCTCGGCGATGAACTTGGGCTTGATGCACTCGCAGATGACGAAGAAGCTCCGGGTGTAGCGCACGTCGAACTGGTAGATGTCGGGTCCGCGGACCGTGTCCCGGCCGATGAACAGCGGGCGGGTGGCGGCTTTCGTATCGTTGTTCAGGTTCTTGGTGGAGGTGACGTTCTGCTCGTCGCCCGCGGAGAAGTTGCCCAGCAGCGCCAGCTCGTTGTGGTTGGCCAGCCAGCTCCAGGCCTTGTTTGAGGAAGATGTGTGGGGCGCGAGGAAGGCAGTGAGGGTCAGCGCCGACGGCCGGTTCACGTGGCTGTTGCCGCGGTCGCGCTGGCGGCTGGTGTTGTCCTCGATGAACACGTTCTCTTCGAAGCTGTTGGAATCCGGCGCGTCGCTGATGGAGTGCGACCAGGTGTACGAAGCGCTCACCTGGAAGCCCTGGGCGATGCGGTGCTGGAAGTTCACAACCATCGCGTTGTAGCTGGTGATGGCGCCCACGTCCTGAAGAGTGATGTTGTTGAATCGCGAATCCAGGCGCGTGGCGGCGCTTTGCGTGGCGGAATAGATGGGCCGGCCGTCGGCCAGGTAGCCGGTGGGATTGACCAGGTTCAGGTTGCGGAGGTAGGTGAGCTCGCGCGCGCCGGTGTTGACGTACCCCACCGTCAGTGAGTCGTTCTTGGTCAGGGCCCGAGTGACCTGGAAGCTGCTGTTGATGGTATAAGCGTTGCGGAAATTCGGGGTGATGGTGGTGATGTCGGCCGATGGCGGAACCACGCCGGGCGTCAAGGTCAGGACCTTGGGAAAAGCGGGCGCCAGCGGCGAAGCGGCGGGAATCGACGCCGAATAGGCCTGGGGGTTGCCGCTGTTGATGAACGTGTTGTACCAAAGATTCGTAGGCACGGGCTCGTAGAACATCCCGATGCTGGCGCGCACCACGGTCTCGGGCGTGACGCTCCAGGCCAGGCCGAGACGGGGCGCGAAGTCCTTACCCGGTGTGCGGAAGTGCTGCGAGTAGCTGAAGGGCGCGTTGGGATCGGCGGCGGGACCCTGGAACCGGTCGTAGCGCACGCCGAAAATCAACAGCAGGTTGGGACGCGCCTGGAAGCTGTCCTGCGCGAACCAGTTCCAGAAGAAGGAGTGATACCACGCGCCGGGCAGCCCGATCACGGTGGCGTAAGTATTGTACGAAAACGGATTGCCGGCCTTGGCCGCGAGATACTGCGCCACCGAAGCGAAGTTGTACTGGCTGTAGACGTCGGCGGTTTGCGTGTCCTGGTTCTGTTGGAAGCCGAATCCGGCTTTGAGGGTGTGCGCACCGCGGATTACCGTGACGCTGTCGTTGAGGTTCGGAATCTTCTCCTGGTAGCGGTCGCCCACACCGGTGCTGCCATTGAAGATGGCCACGCCGCTGATGTTGATCTGCGGTCCCGTCCCGGTGAGCGGATCGGCGAAATGGTGTTCGTTGCGATAGGGCCAGCCGAAGCGGAGTTCGTTCAGGACCGTGGGGGAGAAGGTCGACAAAACCTGGGCGCCCAGCACGTGCGCGCGGTCCCGGAAATCGGAAGCGGCATCCAGGGCGTTCTTGCCTCCCACCGCGGTGTTGAACGGATACTCGTTGCGGAAATAGTTGTAACGCAGGAAGACCTGGTGCTTGTTACTGACGTTCCAATCCACCCGGAAGTTCAGGAACTGGGCGTGCTGCACGCTGGGCGCTACCACCAGCAGACTGGCGGGAAGCCCGATGGCGGCGGCGTCGGAGGCGGCGATGGTATTGGGCGCGGGCAGGCCGCGCTTCAGGTGCTCGTAGCCGCCGAAGACGAACAGCTTGTCCTTGACAATGGCGCCGCTTGCGTTGACGGCGTAGTCGGCCAAACTGAGGTCCGGTTTGGGCGAACTGAGGGCCAGCAGCATGGGCCGGGCGGCGAGGGCGATGGGCCGGCCGATGTAATAGAACTCGCCGTGCGGGGTATTCGTTCCGGAGTTCGTGATGACGTTGTAAATGTTACCGGCGGTGTCGCCGAACTCCGGCGCGAAGCTGTTGGAAACGGTCTGGACTTCGCGCACATAGATATCGGAGATGGGGAAGAGGCGCAAGCCATAGCGGTCGGTTTCGGTGTCCACCATGCCGTCCATCTGGTAGTTGATGCGGTCGAGCAGCCCGTTCATGTTCAGCGTGCGCGGGATGCCCAGCTCGGCATTGGGATGGCCGCTGACGCCGGGCTGAAAGATGATGAAGTTGTACGGGTTGCGGGAAGTGAGCGGCAGGTTATCGATCTCTGCGTGGCCGATGGTGCGGCCGGTGTTGACGCGCGAGGGTTCGACGATGGCGGCCCCGCCGGTGACTTCGATTTCGGTGGTGACCGCACCCACGTTCAACTGAACTTCCACGACTGCTTCGGCGCCGGCAGTGAGCGCGACTCCGGGGTGGCGTTCCTTCTCGAACCCTTCCTTCTCGATGGTAACGGTATAACTGCCTAGCGGCAGGTTGGGAAACACGTAGTAGCCGTTTTCGTCGGTGGCGATCTGGCGGGTGAAGCCGGTATCGTCGTTGAGAATAGTGACCTTGGCCTGCGGGACCGAGGCGGCCGCGACATCAGTTACGCGGCCGCGAATGCTGCCGTTGATGGCTTGCGTTTGAGCCAGTGCGGGCCGCCAGCTCAGCGTGGTGAAAAGCACGCTGGCCAGCAGCAGAAAACGTGGAGTCAGCTTCGAGGACTTCAACATGTTACCCTCCCCTGATTCAGTAGATTGAACTGCCTTTGGAACGAGTATCGCGCCTTTTCGCGGTTTCCGTCAAGAGCGCGCCAAGGTGGGGCACGCTTTAGCCTGCCCAGACCACATGTTGCATTGCGTAGCAGTCTTAGAAAACAATGAAGTCATGCCGCACCTGTGTTACCGGAGGGGTTTTGGGTCCGTGCCGATCATCGGCCTTTTGTTCGGTCTGCTGTATGCCCAGACGTCCGAATCCGTTCCCGTGGATGCGGACCGCGGAGCCGCGAGCCTGACGCGCTGGTTGCACGCCCTCAAGACGCGCGCCAGCCTGATCATGATTACGGCTCATCCAGACGACGAAGACGGCGGCATGTTGGCCTTCGAAACCCGTGGCGCCGGCGCGCGCGCCACGCTGCTCTCGCTCAACCGCGGCGAAGGCGGCCAGAACGCCACGTCGCCCGATCTTTACGACGCACTGGGGCTGGTGCGCACCCAGGAATTGCTGGCCGCTGACCGATATTACGGCGTCGATCAATATTGGACGCCCGCCATCGACTACGGCTTTTCGAAAACCCGCGAGGAAGCTCTGGAGAAGTGGGGCCACGACCGAGTGCTGGCGGACGTGGTGCGCGTGATCCGCATGACTCGTCCCCTGGTGATTACATCGGTATTCGTAGGCGCCCCGACCGACGGCCACGGCCAGCACCAGGTAGCCGGCCAACTGGCGCAGGAGGCTTTTGTGGCCGCCGGCGATCCGAATCGTTTCCCGGAGCAAACCCGGGAGGGACTCCGGCCATGGTCTCCGCTCAAGGTTTACGCGCACGTGCCCTTTTTTTCCGCCACGCCCCAGGGAATGTACGACTACGCCACCGACAGATACGTGCCGGTGCGTTTTTTCGATTACATCCACAAGACGTGGTCCAGCGAGACGCCTGCCACCAACCTGGAGATCGCGGAAGGCGATTACCTTCCCGCCATGGGCCTGACGTATTTGCAGATTGGCCGCCAGGGCCTGGGCTTTCAGAAGAGCCAGAATGACGGCATCGCCATTCCGCCGCCCGCGCCCTTCGCCTCCGCCTACCACCGTTACGATTCGCGCGTGCCCGCGGCCGCGCACGAGGAGTCGTTCTTCGACGGCATCGACGTTTCCATCAACGGCATCGGCGCCCTGACGCCCTCGGAGCCGGATTTCCTGAAGAGCGGACTGGCGGAAATCGCCAAGCTGGCGGACCAGGCCTCCAGCCAGTATCACCCCGACCGCCCGCAAGCGATCGCGCCAGCGCTGGCCGGCGGCCTCAACGCCACGCGCGCGCTCATCGGCCGGGTCCGCGCCGGCAACCTGCCGGAACCCGGCAGGTCCGACATCCTTTTCGAATTGGGCGTGAAAGAGCAGCAATTCGAACACGCCCTAGCGGAGTCTCTGGGGCTTTCGCTCCAAGTCACGGTGATGGCGGATCGCCCGCAGGGCCCGTTCGGACCGTTCGCGCCGGCCTCGCCGACATTTACCATCGGGATTCCCGGGCAGACTTTCGGAGTTCAAGTCATCTTTCTGAACCAGAGTCCCGAAGCCGTGAATGTGGAAGCGGTGTCGCTCGAGGCCTCAGATGGCAAAGCTTGGAAGATCGAGAGCCGCGGCGATGCGCGCTTTTCGGTCACCGTGCCGCCGGATGCGGCCCTCACCCGTCCGTACTTCACGCGGCCCGACGAGGAACAGGCCTACTACGATTTGACCGATGCGCGGTACCGCAATCTGTCGCTGGCGCCGTATCCGCTATCCGCAACCGTGCGGGTCTCGTACCGGGGCGCCGCCGTGCGTCTTTCGCAGGTGGTCCAGACCGTCGAGCGCATTCCGGGCTTGGGAATGGAACCCCAACCGCTGCTGCTCGGTCCCGCGATTTCCGTGACCGTGGCCCCGTCCGCGGGCGCGGTTCCCGTGGGAGCCGCGTCCTTCGCTTTCGCCTGCGCCGTGCACAGCAACGTGAAAGGACCGGCGCACGGCACTCTTCGATTGCGCCTGCCCGCCGGCTGGCATTCGACGCCGGAGGCCGCCGCCTTCTCGATGGATCGCGATGGCGAAGACCAGACCGTGGCCTTCTCGGTTCTCCCGGATGTGGTGCAGCCTGGAGAGCACCGCATCACGGCGGTCGCCGAATATCAGGGCAAGAGCTACGAGGAAGGGTATCGGCTGGTTGGTTATCCGGGTTTGCGCCCCTATCCTTATTACCGCGCCGCCGTCTACCGCGCGGTCGGCGTGGACGTGAAGACGCCGGCGGGCTTGCGCATCGGCTATCTGCCGGGCACCGGCGACGACGTCCCGCGGGCTCTCGAGAATCTCGGGTTGAGCGTCCGCATTCTGGCCTCGAGTGACGTCGCCCAAGGGGATCTCTCCGGCTACGACGCCATCATTCTTGGCACGCGGGCCTACGCCGTGCGTCCCGAGCTAAAAGCCGCCAACAAACGCCTGCTCGATTACGCCAGGGCCGGTGGCGTGCTCATCGTGCAATACAACTTGCAGGAGTTCGACCAGAACTACGGGCCTTACCCGTTCAGCCTGGGAAATAATCCGCAGAAGGTGGTGGATGAAGGCTCGAAGGTGCGCTTCCTGAAGCCGGAAAGCCCCGTGTTCACGTGGCCCAATCGGATTTCGGAAACGGATTTTGCGGGCTGGGTGGAGGAGCGCGGCCATGGTTTCATGCAGTCCTGGGATGCGCGTTACGAAGCCCTGGTGGAAACCAACGATCCGGACCAGGACCCGCAGCGCGGCGGATTGCTCCTGGCGCGCTGCGGCAAAGGCGCTTACATTTACGATGCGTTCGCCCTCTACCGCCAGTTGCCCTCCGGCGTGCCCGGAGCCTATCGCATTCTGGCGAACCTGGTCAGCCTCGGCAAGAACCCCGCGTGGATGGCGGGAAACCAATGAGCCACAGCCCAGGCGATGGCGGCGCGTTTCCCGCGCCTATCTACGCCGAGACCGTCCTCGGCCCGAACTTCGAAGACGCCAAGAAGCACTTCCTCGATGCGCTGATCGAGATTCATTACGCGCACACGCGCATGCTGGCGGCGCAGGGGATACTGACCGCCTCTGAGGAGCGGCTGCTCCGGGAAGCGCTCGACGGGCTCGACCTGGAAGAGATCGCGCGCGCCCGCTACGACGGCTCCTGCGAGGACCTGTTCTTTTTCATCCAAGGCCTGTTGCGGCGCGCTTGCGGGGACCTGGCGGGCAAGATGCACACCGCGCGCAGCCGCAACGATATCGACATCACTCTCTTCCGCATGGCGCAGCGGCGGCAATTGCTGGGCCTCGCTTCGGCCATTGCCGAACTGCGGGCCGTGCTGCTCCACCTGGCCGCGCGGAACCTCGAAACCGTGATGCCGGCGCACACCCACACGCAACCGGCTCAGCCCACTACCCTGGCCCATTATCTCTGCGCCGCCATTGAATTCCTGGGACGCGATTCGGCCCGCATCCAGGCCGCGTTCGCGCGCGTCAACTTGTGCCCGCTGGGCGCTTGCGCCATCACCACCACCGGCTTCCCCATTGACCGGCGCATGACCGCGCGCCTTCTGGGCTTTGAGGGGCTGGCCGAAAACTCCTACGGCGCCATCGCGTCCGTCGACTACCTCACCGAGCCGGCCGCCTCGGTGGCCGTGGCCATGGTCAATCTCGGCAAGTTTGTGCAGGACCTGCTGCTGTGGTCCACGCACGAGTTTGGTTTTCTGCGCCTTTCCGATGCGTTCGTGCAGTCCTCGAGCATCATGCCGCAGAAACGCAACCCCGTCTCTCTGGAACATGCGCGCGTCCTGACCAGCCGCGCGCTCGGCGAAGCGCAGGCGGTATTGCTGTGCGCGCACAACACGCCTTTCGGCGACATCAACGACAGCGAAGACACTCTCCAGCCGCTGGTCTTCACCATGTTCGCCGACGCTTTGCGCGGGCTGCGTCTGCTGGCGGGCCTTCTCGCCACCGCCCAGGTCGATCGCGACCACCTGGCGCGGCGCGCCGCCGCGGATTTTCTCACCGTCACGGAACTCGCCGATTCGCTGGTCCGCCACACGGGGATGAGCTTTCGCGAGGCCCATGCGCTGGTCGCCCGCGCGGTCGAGGCCTCCGGCGCGGACGACCGGCCCGCCGCCATCGCCCAAGTGTTCCTGAGCCAGAATCCATCGCTGGGCGTGGACCAGGCGTTTGTCGAGCGCGCTCTGGACCCCGCAAATTTCGTGCGGATTCGCCAGGCGCCGGGAGGGCCGGCGCCGGAGGTGGTTGCCGAAGCGCTCTCGCGGGCCGGCGCCGAGCAGCAAGAAATCGAAGAATGGATCCGGTCGAAGCAGGAGATGCTCGACGCCGCGCGGCGCGAGAACCGCGCGACTTTGGGTTGAATGGAACACTACAACGCCCGCTACGTCTGGCTGATCTCGATTGCCGCCGCGCTGGGCGGACTCTTGTTCGGCTACGACTGGGTGGTGATTGGCGGCGCCAAGCCGTTCTACGAGAGATATTTTCAGCTCAACACCGAACAACTTGTCGGTTGGGCCAACAGTTGCGCGCTGCTGGGCTGCCTTCTCGGCTCCCTGCTCGCGGGCGGGCTGAGCGATCGATTCGGGCGCAAGATCCTGCTGATTCTCTCCGCGTTCCTGTTTACGGTCTCCTCCGTTTTGACCGGTTGGGCGTCACCGTAACCTTCAACCTTATTTCACCTGTAGTGCCCTCTTCTCAACCGAATAGGCAGGAATCTGCTGCCGGCCGCCGGGCTGATGAGGGAACGCGCGGACACACGATTGCGTCAGTCGAGCGGAGGCCAAGCCCATCTCCGCGCGGCCGAATCAAAGCGAATCAAAGTGTTCGTTGCTATCCCGCGCGGAGCCGCCTGCGCATCGCGGCTAGTCCGATCAAAGCGGCGCCACAAAGCGTCAGTGTCGCCGGTTCCGGCAGTCCGCTCTGCTGGGGCGTGCCGGAGAGATTGAACGCGAGTTCGGTTACGTTATCAAAGAACAAATCCGTCCTCGCGCGGTATGCGGAGGTGTTAGGGTAGTTCGTGACCACCCAGTAGGCTTGGACCATATTGCCAGTGGCGCCGGTCAACTCCAGCCAGTACTCGGTCCCGCCGGCTGCGTTAAAAGGGGTCTGTAGGTCGAAGATCACCCGCCAGGCATCGCCGCTGCCGAACCATGGACGCCCGGAATCGACTGCTGCCAGGTTCAAACCCCACCCGCTGGCTAGGATTGCGCCGGGGGCGCCGCCGCTGTCGGCACGAAGCTGGTAGGTAACGTCGTTGTCCCAACCTGTGATGCGGGATATACACATAGCTTCGCACACAGGAACCAAACGACTGGCACTTCGTCAACGTGAGGCTGGCCGAAGACGTGGAGAAGCGAAAGCTGTTCCGGCGAGTCGCCGTTGGGCCCATTCAACCTTGTTGTTTGCGCCTCCTGGCTAGGAGGAAGATCGCCCCGCCCAGCGCAGTCACACTGATAGTGGTTGGTTCCGGCATGCCCGAGCTGGGCACGGTGAGCACCGATGAAATGGCGTAAGCATGGTAATAGTCAGATGATGCGACGGATTGACTGGCGGAGATCCACGTTGCGTCGTTCATTCCCGTTATTCCCCACCACACCCTTGCCGATCCGAGGGTATACCCGGTAAATGAAGTTCCATCGGCGTTCGATCCGCTCCAGGCATAGTAGCCGGGGATCGCTGAGGAGCCATCTTGGAAGGTGTCGATACCATGCGCGTCTAGGAGCGAGCCGGAAAACAGTCCTGCAGTCCCGTTCGCTACCAGATTGCCGCTGAGATCGTAGATCGGAGCCGTGGACGACCCAATGTTACTGACTACGTTGGTTGTCGCCGTGGAACCAATGACAAGCCATGACGCACTCAAGTTTTGCAATGCGGTTACAGTGTTTGCAGACGTAGTCACAAAACTGTTGTAATCGGCAATATTGGAAGAAGTGGCATAGGTGCTCTCGTGTGTGACGAACACAAGACGGTATTGGTCGCCTGGATTGAGACCAGGAGGGACTGTGACGACAGTCCCCGCAGTCGAGCGGGATGCCATCTCTAGCACGGCGATCACCAAGACCACCGTTTCCTTAAAACTCGCACGTAATCTCATAAGACCTCCGTCAGATTGGAGAGGCTACCGTAGGGTCTGAAATATGTCAATCTGGGTGCAGATCCTGCCAGATCCCTCACTTCGGGGGTGCCCGCTCTCATGATTGCCTCGCGCAACCGCATTTCTGCAAGAGTTCGTCGTTTATGCGCCAATGTAGCGGCGTGGTACGAGAAACCGGGCGACGCTTTTCCGATGGGGTGTGCTGGCGTGATACCATTGAGGTTCTGAAAGTAGAAGCCAACCGAACTGATGGTGGTGTTGCTTCCCAGCAGGAAGTCGTCGGCTGACCAATTAGAACCAAGGATCAAAAGTCCGCCGGTGTTGGGATCAGCGTTGGGGCCACCATTGTTGTAAACTACGCCCGCGCTCAGGCCGGCCGCCATGCACAGCATGAGGGATAGCACCCGCGCTGCCAACCCCGCATGAAGTCTCATAAGAATAAACCGGACTTTATGGATGTAGTTTCCCTTTTTTGGTGACCTTGCTCTAGCGTCCAAGGCGCCGACGACCGCCAGAAGCTGAGTATGGGCGCAAGCCTCCCGCCCTGGAAAGTGACACACGGTGTGACACATCGCCTGTCGCGTTCTACAATGAGGCGTTATGGTAAGCGGCGGCCCGGCGGGAGAAGTTTCATCCGAAGGCGTTGCGGAACAACTGGGCCGCGTCCTGTCGAGCGGCTCGTTCGCGGGTTCCGCAAAACTGCAACGCCTGTTGGCGTTTTTGGTCCATGAAGCCCTCGCTGGCCGTCAGGAAGATCTCAAGGAGTACAGCATTGCCTTGGCTGTGTGCGACCGGGACTCCTCGTTCGACCCCAAGCTGGATACGGTGGTGCGCGTTCAGGCGCGCCGTTTGCGACAACAGTTGGAGCTCTACTATGGAGGCGAGGGCCGCTTCGACCCGGTGCTGATAGAACTTCCCAAGGGCCGGTACATCCCGGTCTTCAGCGTTCGGGCCCGCAGCCCTGGCGAAACGGCCGGAGGTCCCCCCCCAGGCGGCCGCTGGAGGCGCCGGATTCCGTGGTTGGCCGCGGTGGCGATGGCTATCGGCGCCGTCTGGTTATTCCTGGACCCGCCGGCCGTCTTTCTCCATGGCGACCCGGCACAATGGGTCTTCGAGGGGACGAAGCTCAAAGTGCTGGACGACCGGGACCGGATCTGCTGGGAAAAATGGTTCCAGGACCTTAAGCTCATCGATGAGCCCGACGACCCCCGCCGGGCGATTGTCGAAGACATCGACGGCGACGGCAGGAAGGAAGTGCTGGTCAGCGTCAACAGGGTGAATCCGGAGGAGAACCGGAGTTCCCTGATCTGTTTCGACGCGCAAGGGCGCAAGCGCTGGGAAACCTTCTATGGCTCGCCCAGGACTTTCGGCGGCCGGAAATTCAGCGCCGCCTACTATGGCCACGTGATGGGTATCCTCCGGGTCGGCGGGAAACCCCTGATTCTGGTCCTGACTTCCCATCACATCTGGTACCCCAGCGAAGTGGCCCTGTTCGACGCCGGCACCGGCAAGCTCGTCGGCGTGTACGTTCACCCCGGAATGGTCTACCTCGCGGTGGCCCGCGATATCGACGGCGACGGCGTTCCCGAAATCCTGTTCGCCGCCTTGAACAATCCGGGCGAAGGCCTCGGACATCCGGCCCTCGGCGCGCTGAAGCTTCCACTCCCCGGGGAGCGGGCGACCCCCGGGGGCGGAGAGCTGGCCTACGTGCTTTTCCCGCTGCCCGACGTCAACCGGGCAACCGGCCGATATCCCACGCCGTACGGTTTGGAAGTGACTGGCGACGGCCGGATCGAAATGAAGTATATGGTGGAGGGCGGAGGATCCATTTTCGACCTTGATTTCGGTTTCCGGGTGCTCGAACATCATCTGGCAGACTCGTTTGCCGCCGTGCACGAGCGCTTGTACCGCCAGAGAATTCTGGATCACCGCCTCGGCAGCCGCGAAATCGAAGAGCTGGGTGTCGCCGTGAGATTCCCCTCGGCGCCGGACGGCAACTCCCCCCAAGTCGCGCGCAACTGGAGGTACTGATTGAATCGGACGCGAGTACGCGTCGTTCTTCCTCGGCACATTCGATCAGCGGATCCAATTATGAATTCCTCCGGCGAGACCGGCTCCGCGGAACACTTCAACGCCCGCTATGTCTGGCTCATCTCGATAGTCGCCGCGCTCGGCGGACTTCTGTTCGGCTACGACTGGGTAGTGATTGGCGGCGCCAAGCCATTCTACGAGAAATATTTTCAGCTCGACACCGGGCAGCTCGTCGGTTGGGCCAACAGTTGCGCGCTGCTGGGCTGCCTTCTCGGCTCCCTGCTCGCGGGCGGGCTGAGCGATCGGTTCGGGCGCAAAATCCTGCTGATTCTCTCCGCGTTTCTGTTTGCGGCCACCTCCGTTCTGACCGGTTGGGCTCCGGCCTTCCTGTGGTTCGTGGTATGGCGCATGATGGGCGGCGTGGCCATCGGCCTGGCGTCCAACGTGTCGCCCACTTACATCGCGGAAGTCAGCCCGGCTCCCTGGCGGGGCCGCCTGGTGTCGTTGAACCAGTTGACCATCGTGGTGGGCATCCTGGCCGCCCAGGTGGTCAATTGGCTGATCGCCCGGAAGGTCGCGGAAGGGGCCACCGCCGAGATGATTCGCCTGTCGTGGAACGGCCAATACGGCTGGCGCTGGATGTTCACCGCTGTCGCCGTTCCCTCCGTGGTGTTCTTTGTGAGCGCGTGGTTCGTTCCCGAAAGCCCGCGCTGGCTGGTGAAGAACGGCAGGCGCGACTTGGCCCGCCGCGTTCTGGCGCGGATCGGCGGCGAGCCATACGGCGGCCGGGCATTGGCGGAAATCCAAACCACGCTTGGCGACGAGACCCGCGCGCGCGTGCGCTGGCGAGAGTTGCTGGCGCCGGGAGTGAAGCGAGCGCTGGCCGTGGGAGTGGTCCTGGCGGTCCTCCAGCAATGGAGCGGGATCAACGTGATCTTCAACTACGCCGAGGAGATCTACCGCGGCGCCGGTTACGGGGTGAGCGATATTCTCTTCAACATCGTGATCACCGGCGCCATCAACCTGGCGTTCACGTTCGTCGCCCTGGGCCTGGTCGATCGGTTCGGGCGCCGGGTGCTGATGCTCGTCGGCTGTGCGGGAATCGCCCTCTCGCACGGGTTGCTCGGGCTGGCTTACCACTTCGGATTGAAAGGCCTTCCCGTGCTTGTTTTGACGCTGTGCACGATCGGGTGCTACGCCATGTCGCTGGCGCCGGTGACGTGGGTGCTGATCTCCGAGATCTTTCCCAACCGCGTTCGCGGCCGGCCGTCTCGGTCTCGGTCTCGGCGCTCTGGATCGCCTGCTTCGTGCTCACCTTCACCTTCCCGGTACTCAATTCCGCTCTGGGGTCGGCCGGCACGTTCTGGGTGTATTCCGGCATCTGTTTCGGCGGCTTTCTATTCGTCCTGTTCCGCGTCCCGGAAACCAAGGGCAAGACGCTGGAACAAATCGAAAGGGATCTCGCCCCGGCTGATCACTGAGACTTCGGTAGCAGCGGCCTCAGCCACCTCGGAACCGGCCGCTGCAACTTCAGCAGGCGTCCACCTTCAAAGATGGCGACCACGCGGAAGGGAGTCCGCAGGTCGTTGTTGTCGAAGACCCACACGTGGGGCAGTTCGCGGAGGGAGGCCTTCAGGTTGGCCAGAATGCGTGGAAAACGCTCGACCAGCTTCTCCGCCGGAACATCGTGCCCGCCCTGCGAGACACGCATCGCCACGCGTTGTTCGGACACTTCCGGCCCGGCAGTCCCGATAAAGCACAGAATCGTGTTGTAGCCCGCCTCCGCCGCCCTCTTGAGGAAGGCGAGCTTCTCGCCCACGGGGTCTGAAAAGACCGTCTCGAAAACAAAGCTCTCCCGTTGTTTCACAAGCTCCTGCCGGACGGAATCGGCCACCCGGGCGGCGGCATAAGGCTCGATATGGAGCTCCTGGGCTAACACGTCCGCATTGACAAACCGCAGCCCGGCGGGTTGGAGGTGGGCGTAGTAGAACGTCGTTTTACCCGCGCCATTCGGCCCAGCGAGAGCGACGATGACAGGTCGCTGGTCGAGCGGCAGGCTCATCGCCGCTTGGCCGTCACGGCGATGGGCTGGAACTGGCGCTTGACGAATCGACCCACTGTGCGCCTCCCGTTCGCATCGATACGCACCAGCAGGCCGGGACGATCCGGATGCGGTTGGTAGTGAGGGAAGGGCCGGCTCTCGAGGAAGTCAACCACGCGCTGCCGGCCTTCCGCGGTATCCACGGACTTGAGGCACCCTGAAAGCGGCCGAGCGGTGGCGTTGCGGCATAATGCCAACACTTGCTGCCCTTCCAGCAGTAACTCAACCGACCGGCCTAATCGCGCCCAGAATTCGACCTGCCCGGCAATCGAGCGCGCGGCCACTTCCCCGGCGAGCCGGGCATCGAGCACGAGGCCGTCGGAAAGCTTCACCGGCTGACTCATAGTCATAGGGTAGCATATTGCTACCGCACGCCCGCACGCAGCCTGCGAGCCGCCTGCGCGGATACTTCGCGTGCCACGCGGCGGATGTCGTAGTAGTTCGCCAGCATGTAGGCCACGGTGGAAAAGCAGGATTCACTGCATCGCTGCTTGATCTCGGCCGGTTGGCACGTGTCGAACTTCGGGCAGCCAACGCTCCCCCAATCGTGGCCGGACTCCCGCCACGGGTAGCAGGGCGCCAGCGTGCCGTCGGTGCGGCACACCACCATGTTCTGCCCGGCGCGGCAAGGCCAGGGCGCCGCACCACCGCGCACCAGGCTCTTCATGGCGCCAAGATGCTCAGCCGAGTTGACCATCGCGTAGCCCGCGCGACGGCTCACACAGGTGATAGGCCGTGGCGACTCCGTTCTGGCGGCTGAACTCAGTCGGCAGCCTGACGTCCTCCAGGTTGAAGCGCGTGATATGGATGCTCAGCAAGACCGTATAGCCGTGACGGCTCTGGAGCTTTACCAGGTAGCCGAAGTTCCCTCGAATGTGCTCGAGCGCCTCGGGCAGGCCGGGTTATTCGCGGACGCAGTCGATGGCTACGTTGAACGTGGCCACCCCGGCATCCCGCGGCGTGAAGCCAGTCGATCACCCGCCGGCGCTGCCGCCGCTACTCATATTCCAATGCGGAGATCAGCGAAGCGCGCACCGCGGCCTCGGCCGGCACGATGGCCGCGACCAGCGCGGCAGCCACCAGCATCGGCAGAAGCTCCGCGGCCAGCAGGCCGGGAAAGCGGAATTCGAGTGCGTGGCCGGAGAAGATCGAGAGCGCATAGAAGATGTTCACCAGGCCGAACGCCAGGCCCAGGACAAAACCCACCACGGCCACGGCCGCGGCTTCCAGCCACACCGCTACCCTCACCTGGCGGCGCAGGCCGCCCACGGCGCGCAGGATTCCCAGCTCGCGGCGCCGGTCCGTGATGGAAACCGTCAGCGCGTTGGCGATGCCCAGAATCGCCACCAGCAGGGCAATGGCAAGCTGCGCGTAGGTGATCTCGAACCACCGCCCCGCCAGGCCCAGAACGTGGCGGCGCAAATCCGCGCTCGAGAATACAAACAATCTTCGGTTCGCTCCAACACGCGCCACCACCTGCTGGCGGACGGTTTCCGCGGAAGCGCCCGGACCGAGATAGAGACGGAAGAGGTTGACGGTGTCATCGTGCCAGCGGCTTCGGTATAGGGAGCGATCCATCACGATGGTGCCCTGCGGATCGGTGAAGTCTTTGTAGATCCCGAGCACGGGAAGGCGTAGCGCGCCATCGGGCGCGGGCAGATCGAGAGCATCGCCCACGCGCAGCCGCTCGCGCGCCGCGAAGTTGTCGGAGACAATTACGCCGCGGCCCTGGGCGGCCAGTTGGTGGACCCGCTCGCTGTTCACGGGGATGGCCCGCCGGCGCGCTTGCGGGCTCAGTCGGACTATATCCACGGCAAAAAGAATGGGTTGAGAGTTCCGGACGGAGACGCGCGCCGTCCGCACCGGTTGCACCACCGCCAGGCCCTCGATGGCGCCCAGGTCGCGGTCTATGGCGCTGGGGAAGCGCAGCGTCAGGTCCTTCAAATTTTCCGAAGGCGCCACCAGGAAATCGGCATCCAGCGTGCCTGTGACCCAGTCG
>Ga0187885_10002007_pt1 | contig 20925 bp, 20 predicted proteins | sample June2016WEW_20_1_3_FD_132970 | JGI IMG/M metagenome (GOLD analysis project Ga0187885, IMG submission 132970) | Peatland microbial communities from SPRUCE experiment site at the Marcell Experimental Forest, Minnesota, USA - June2016WEW_20_100 | ecosystem: Environmental > Terrestrial > Soil >... | reverse complement strand
CAAAGCCAACGGCTCCAAAGGTGACAACACCAAAGCCAACGGCTCCAAAGGTGACAACACCAAAGCCAACGGCCCCAAAGGTGACAACACCAAAGCCAACGGCTCCAAAGGTGACAACACCAAAGCCAACGGCTCCAAAGGTGACAACACCAAAGCCAACGGCTCCAAAGGTGACAACACCAAAGCCAACGGCCCCAAAGGTGCCAAAGCCAACGGCAAAACCAACGGCAGTGCCAAAGCCAACAGCTCCAACACATAGCCTTTTAGATATACCAGGTGTTACGGTTCTAGCATCTGCTTTTCCTACTGTTCCTACTGGAGGAGCTTTAAAAGTAACAGCTCCAACACATAGCCTTTTAGATATACCAGGTGTTACGGTTCTAGCATCTGCTTTTCCTACTGTTCCTACTGGAGAAGCTTTAAAAGTAACAGCTCCATCACCAACAAAACCAGCTGCACCAACAGCTACGTCACCAGCTGCTACACACTCTCCTTCTCTTAAAAAATAGACTATCTATTAACTACCAACCATTTAAATAAAGATCCATATTTTTTTTATCATTATCTGATGTAAAAGAAGAAGTGAGAGCCATTTTGGCAGCATGATATCCTAAATAATAATCTCTTTCCCATGCTAGAACACATAAAATCACCCATCGCCAATAATCAGAAATATATGTATCCAAGAAATAATAATTATGGTTTGGTTTTAATTCACATGCGCTACGCGCAAAAGCAAAAGCCAGTTCACTATTTTTTTGTAATCTATAATAATCGGCAATTTTAACTAATGGTTCTATTCTTGTTTGATGATATAATGATTTTTCATATAATGGAAAAACTACAGACCAAGGTTCATTTAATTGTGTGCTACATAGGGCCATATTATAGTATGCTTCAAACAATCTAGGATTTCCATTTTTGTCATCAGCAACATAGATGTCGTAATGTTTTTTAGCATTGGTAAAATCACCTAATTGTTGATAACATACTGCTATATTATAATTTTGAAAATTATTTTGTACTTGTTGAGATTCATTTTTTACAAAATCAATGTAATTATTAAGTCGTTCATTTTGTAAAATTAATTGAGTTTCTGTTGGATAATGAAAAATTTCTAGTTCGGCAACTGGTAAATTTTCATCAAAATCAACATCAATTATGCTAAAATCTATAAAATCTTTTTTATTTTTTATACGGTAAACCAAACATTCTTTATGAATATAACCTGTAGTACTATTAGTGTTTTTTACGGTAAAAACAGGGGTAGATGAAGTGAGTAGAGAGTTTTTTAACCATAACAAGTTTGTTTTTATTTTATAGTTAAAATCCAATATTAAAGCAAATTTACATTTTGATACACTATATACAATATGTAGCATGTCATTTTTTATGTTACAATGATTATGTTTATAGCTATGGATAGTTGCCTTGTGGCCCCATGTTTTGTTGGAAATGTTAGAAACTTCATGTTCTATATTAAAATCGCAAAAAATAAAAATTTCTTTACATAAATAAGTTAATTCTAAAATTGACGGATCAACTAATTGTTCTAACAAACCATCATCTTCCTTCGTTACTATAATAATAACAGCTATTTCATAGATATCATTCTTTTTTTCTTCAGTTTTATCATTATATTTAATGTTTGTTTTTTGAATACAAATAATTTCTCTATCATCGCCAATAACACAAGACAACACCCCGTCACCAACGTATTTTTTTTTGGCTAAATCAGTATTAACAATAAACCGATCTACAATTTCAAAATTAAATAATGGTAGGAGATCAATAATTGGTTGTAATTGGTAATATTTTATTGGTTCTTGAATAATAATTTTTTTTAGTTTATATTTTTTAAAATAATTATCTAGCAAAGAAAATATTTGATGGTAATCAAAGTGCTTAACACTTGTTTTAAGGGTGCCAAGAATGCCACCGAAGTAAGCTAAGTCATATGTATCTGCAGGAGCCGGTAAATCCATAAAGTTACCGCAAATCATATTAACATGAAATGCTTTTTTGAAAGCAACACAATTTTCTAGTGCTATATTAGAAATATCTATACCGCAATAATACGCAATATTTTGCATTTGATTAAGCAGTACGCCATCCCAACACCCGACATCTAATATTTTTGTTGCATTATAAGAAACAATTTTTTGTACAATTTGATTGTACATGTTAGAAAACGATTGGTCTTTAAAGTAATTGTATGCTTGGGAGTTATATCTCGTGTTTGTCTTGCTATTTAATTGTCTATGATCAACCAGTATATCAAGATGTTTTTTTGTTGTTAAAATAGCTAAAAATATTTTTCCGCAACCATTATCCGTATTCAACAATGTTTCTATCATTTTATTGTATTCGCACGGAATAAAATCATCAAATATATTTGAAAAATGGTAAATAATTTTATTTTTATATAAGGCTGGTTGTTGATCGTTGGCGTAAATTATACTTTTAGCATCACAAATACTATATTCTAAAACAGTATTTATTACTTTATTGCGTACTTGTGCGTAACATAATTGGTCTAGTAACCATCCGTGATTGTAGTATAAAGTTGCAGTGGAAGGGAAATTTTTACCCTTTAATCTACCAGAATATATTATTCCAATTCCCGTGTTATCAACTGGTGGATTGCTAAATTCTTCTAACCAACAAGGAAGTAAATTTTTAATTCTACTTGGGTTGTTTTCTGTAACTTGCGAAAAATGAAATGGTTTTATAAATGTATTATAACAAATCAAAGAATCAGGACTTAATTGTGATATACAGTCATAATAATACTTTTCAATATAAGGCATAGATAAATATTTAAATTGATTAAAAAAATTTAATTCGCCATATTTACTGATAAATGTATTAATATTTCTACAATAAATATTTTGTATAAATTGTTCTTTGGTTGGAGAAATAGTTATTAATTCTACCAACAAACGAGTGTACTGAATAGCATAAGGATTTATATCAAAAAGAACTATTTTTTTTGGTTCTAATATAGACAAATAATGTAACCAAGTTCCGCCGCCACAAACAGAATAAAACCTATCTATATTTACAATATTATGTTTTGTTAACAAGTTTATATTGTCGTTAATGTTGTTTAAACCGTCAGTAATTCCAGTATATACTGTGTCTCTACCGGTCCAACCATCACTTAACATTTTATTGTGCAATATTTTTTGGTTTGTTGTTATGTTTAAACCGCAACTATTACACCAACTGCAATTATCTGTTATTGGCATGTTGCAAAAATCGCAGATTTTAACAGCTTCTATTGAAAGTTCGTTTTTGTCAATCAGATCTAATTCATTTTGTGGTATAATTTCAACAGGCAATAAAGATTGTAAATGTTTTTTTATATCGTCCAGAAATGGTCGTTTATTTTGTTCATCTTCACACGCAAAATAAATTATATTCTTAAACGCATCATCAACATTTTTATCAATACCAAAAAAAGTGAGTAGTTTTCCGATATACCAAACATCTGTTTTTTGTGAAATATAATTATATTTCGTTCCAGATATTGATGAAGTTAATTCTGGAGGCATAAGTTCGTTGTTGTTATAAAATAATTCTGTTTGTTCAGGAAAATAGCAATTTTTAATAATAACAGATGTATCATAATCTATAATAAATGCGCTTAAATTTTTTAAAATAATATTGTTTGCTCTAAGATCAAGGTGTAATAAATTTTTTGCATGCATTAAAGTAACCTGTTCTATTATTGATAACAAAATAGTAACTTTATCAAAAAAAGTTAGTTCTCCTATTGCAACTTTATATAACGGTGTTCCCTCTATAAATTCATAAAACAAATAACAATCTTGATCACAACAATAATCATATTGAATGTTTAATGCTTCATATGCCCTTATTTCTTTAGTAAACATAAAATTAAATGATTTAGAATATTTTTTAGATATATAAATCTTATTAGGGTTATCGATATTGGTTGCGAAAACGGCTTTATAATTAGGGTGTAGATGAGAATTGTTGTGGTCATTATGGATTTTATTATTGTTTTTGGAATTTAATAAATAAATATTATTGTTATTACTTACTACATAAGTAGGTATATTATTTTTTGTTATACCCAAAGACATAGTTAAATTAGCCCAATATGGCGTTTTGTAAGAAAAAACGCTATTTTTTTTAGCTAAAATTTTAATTATTTGAGACAGGGTGTAATTCACATCATTCATATATGTACAATTATGGGAATAATATAATTTTATGGTTGTTTATCTTATTTACTTCTGCACAAAACTAGATAACTTTAATTTAGTACACACTATTTTTGTAATGATCCTAAAACTTAAACCTACGACAAAACAAGGGTGGCCTTTTACTGTTAACAACCCGTAAATCTCAAAATTGGAACCAGCTAGGTCGTTGAGCTGTTGTTATCAACATTTTTCCAAATATGTAGTTTTTGTAAAACAAGTCTGGTTTAATTTATAGTGAAATACTATTTTTATTTAATGATCGTAAAAATTCTTCGCAAGGCATACATAGAACATTATTAATCATAAAACGTTCTGCCCCGCGATAAATTAATATTGGTTTTGCCATAGGATAATCTTCTAAAAATGCTTTTAAACCACGTATATCTTGATTGCTAACACGTTTAGTATTTTTAACTTCTATTGCCCAAAAGATATTTTCTCCATACACTATAAAATCTACTTCTAATCCTGATCTGGTGCGCCAAAAAGAAATTTTAGCTTGATAATTATTATAATCATTCCAAGCAACTAAATGTTGTGCGATTAGCCCTTCTAAAGCTGCTCCTTGAATTTCTTCTGGACGATCTAGTGGCCCGACAGGGCGTAATGCTCTAAATACTCCGCAATCGAATAAATAAAATTTTGGGTGACAGCTTAATTCACGTTGTGCTCGTTTTGAAAAAATTGGTAGTTTAAAGCTTAATAGTAAATCTTCGAGGATCGAAATGTAGCTTTCTACGGTTTTTCTTTTTACTTCGCATTCTCTAGCAATATTAGTAACATTTAAAATAGATGCATGAGAAAAACTAACAATCTCTAAAAATCTTGTAAAATGTTCTAAATTACGTACCAGCCCTTCTAGTTGAATTTCTTCTTTCAAGTAAAGGCTAACATAAGAGTGTAAAGTATTAATTGGATCTAAAGCAGTAAATAATAAAGGTAGAGAACCAAATTTAAGCATTTTTTCTAGAGAAAACTGCTCATTTAATTCTGCGGCCATAAATGGATGTAAAGTACATTTAAGTGCTCTTCCAGCTAATAAATCGACCCCTTCTTTTTTTAATTTGCGGGCACTAGATCCAGTTAATATAAATTGCCATCCAGTTTTATTTTCTATTATAGAATGGATCACCGTTAAAACACTAGGAACTCTTTGTACCTCATCAATAACAACAATTTTTGAGTTATTAAGAGGTTGTCCATTTAAAACATCCAAAATATACTCAGGATGTGCTTTATATTTTCTTTCTAAGTCTGGTAATAAAAAATCTATCCATAATGCTTGCGGATATAGTTGACGTATTAAAGTAGATTTACCGGTTCCTCTTGGGCCAAATAAAAAATAAGATTGTTGGGGTGGTGAAAAAAACCTTTTAATTAAGTGCATATACTCCCTTTTATCATATTGTGTGGCAATATGGAGATTGTTTTGCCTATTTGAGTCTCATTATGGCAGATCAGATGCCATTTTTAAAGAAAATATTACACTCAGTATATACTGAACACACATATACCGAAAACTCATATGCATTCAGGTATATATAGGTTCTGCCACACAACGTCTGTAATAGGTCGCTTGTTTACATGTTTTTATGATTATTTTTAGTGTTAGATGGTAAAGCCCCACGCTTTTTAGCGCAGTCCTTAAAAAAATCGATAATATCCTTGTCTAAGCTAATTGTGATTTTAACTTTTGCATGTTCTATATCTGAATTTTTTAATTGAACAGGGATCCCTTTTCTTTTAACTTTTAAAGTATCCAAATTATATTCTTTTCGCATAATCTTGACTCTCTTTTTTGGTAGCATAAGAAATTTGTTAGAATAAACTATATTTTTTAAATTTGATTACCTAAATCTTCTATTAAGTAAGTTACAAAATCCCATAAATTTTCTTGATTCAAGGTGTTATTTATTTGTTCTGCTGCTAAAAAACGGCGCATTTCCTGTTTAAATTCCAATACCGTTTCACTTCTTTCTGTTAACAATTTTTTGCGTTGATCAAATAAATTTAAAAAATAATCTATAGTATATTTTCGATCTTTAAGCTTATTGGGTATTAATGCAAATCTAGGTTTTAATCCTTGGCCATGAAGCCATACTATATCCCATAAGTCACGGTATTTTATGCGGTTTGGTCTGAAGGCAAATGCGAGTAGTTTATCTGTATAAATTTCTTCACGACTTTGTGCTTGTATAACGAGTCCATTCGTGCCCATATCAACACCATAGGGGTTTAATAACATCATTGGGTATTTTTCGTAGGATGGTAATGCACAAATGTCTATATTTATGCGTTGAGCTGGTAAGTTTTTTTGTTGTGGTTTGGTTTCTATTTTTATTTTCCAGGTATCGACATTTTGTTTATCTTTTATAGGTTCGCTTACTTGAACTAATAGTCCGTATTTATTATTAAGATTTTCGATTAATACTTGCCCCATTGTAGCTAGACTATCTCGTGTAAAGTTGCTGCCGCCAGTAAAATCTAGATCTTCGCTTAATCTTACACCACCATAACAACAGCGTAAGCATGTTCCTCCTATAAAAGTAAGATTTTTTAGTAAATTGTTATTACTTAATACTTTAAGTATGTCATGATGTAACAATTCTTTTTCAACCACTATTCTTAAAGTAGATAAATTTGGTTGGTTTTTTAGAGCTTCTGTAACTAATTTATCAAATAAATTCATTAGCAATGTCCCAATCTATTAAATCGCAATTTCGATGTGTTGCCTTCATGTCCCGCAGTGCTAGGGCTACGCTAGCGCGCCATAATTTACAATTTGTATCATAGGATAGGTGCTCCATGATATTAGTTGGTTTTCTTTTGGTATGGATGAATTCTATTGTGCCGAATTCGCTACAAGATATTATGTTACTTCGCCCAGACGACATAATAGAGATCCAGTTAATAGGGATCTGAGAAATAATACCAGCATCACTTAAAACAGTCTCAAGGCTTATATAATTAAATTCATTAGCCCTAAGGTGTAAAGTAGCGTGAAATAACAATAGCCCATCTGGTGGAATAGCTTTTCTGTAAGTATATAGTCCGCGGCATACTCTCGTTAAATCACCAGCATGTACTGTTCTACTTAGCAGTGTTTTAAAGGCTGAGTCAGATAAATCAGGATAAAGAGACCTAAGGTCTTGTAGCGAGAACAAATAGTGTTCGTTGTTAGCATTTTGTTGGAGCCAATTAGTCAAGTATTTCATGGGTTGCATAGACGGATTACTCTACATTTAGTTACATTAAGTGTAACCTAATGTAGACAAAAATGCAAGAAATCTTAAGCCATTATCAAATATATAAATAACACATTCAGGGCCTTGCAATAAGTTATAAATTATTCTATAACTATTTTTCATGAAAACAATGATTTATAAGTGTTTTTCATGAAACAAAAGCATTTTTCATAAAAGTTAAAAATTATATGCAAAATTCAAACATCGTAAAAAATTTTCATGAATTGCCGTTACCAGAAGAAAATTGTTTGTTAGTTGGTTATGCGGCTTTAATAGATTCATATCAATTAGAGGTTCCTTTACCTAAAAGATTATCAGTTATAGGACAGAAACATAAAAAATACGAAACCGAGATGTGGTTAATTTTTACACCACGCCATAAACCCAAAGAAACTTTAGCAGGCCATTTAACTTTTGCTTTAAAGTATGAAGGGATTGATCTAGCAATATTACACGCGTTATTTAAGAAAATTGATCCTCTTGATTTAACATCTTGGATAGAATTAGAGCCTATTGGACAGTATAGCCGTAAAATTTGGTTTTTATATGAATGGTTAATGGATTTAAAATTTTTATTGCCTGATTTAAAAAAAGGTAATTATATTAATCTTATTGATGAAAACCAACAATTTGCAGGTCCTGTGGAACTTTCTAGACGTCATAGGATTAAAAATAATCTTCCTGGTGTACGAAATTTTTGTCCGTTAGTACGAAAAACAGAAAAATTAAAAAAATTTATTAAACTTAAATTAGACAAGGTAGCTATTGAAAAAATAAAAAGTATACGTAAAGATATAATAAACAGAGCAGCATCATTTTTATTATTAAAAGATTCGCGTGCTTCTTTTGAGATTGAAAAAGAACATCCAAATAATAATCGAGCTGAACGTTGGGGAAAAGTTATTAGTGAGGCTGGTATTCATGCATTATCAATTGATGAAATAGTGCGTTTGCAAAGTATACTAATTGAAGATCATCGTTTTGTTTTTTTGGGGTTACGTAATGAAGGCGGTTTTATCGGGGTACATGATCGAACAACACAATTACCAATACCGGATCATATTTCAGCAAATCCTAATGATCTTTGGTTATTAATGAATGGGTTAATCGATACTAATCGGCGTTTTATTAAAACAAAAAATATAGATCCGGTTGTATTAGCTGCTATTATTTCTTTTGGATTTGTATATATTCATCCTTTTATTGATGGTAATGGACGGATCCATCGTTATCTTATACACCATATACTTGCTGAACAAGGATTTTCTTCTAAAAATTTTATTTTTCCTATATCTGCAGTTATGTTGGATCATATAGAAGAATATAAGCAAGTTCTTGAATCTTTTTCACGTTCGCGTTTACAGTTTATCTCATGGCGACCAACTAAAAATGGAAATTTAGAAGTTTTAAATGAAACAATAGATCTTTACAGGTACTTTGATGCTACTAAAGAAGCAGAATTTCTTTATGATTGCGTACTGCAAACTATAGAAGATATTTTGCCACAAGAAATGGATTATCTAGAAAAATATGATCGTATGAAAACAGCTATTATCGAAAGATTTGATATGCCAGATCAATTAATTGATTTATTAATTAAATTTTTGCAACAAAATAACGGTAAAATATCAAAAAGAGCGCGTCAAAAAGAATTTAAAGCGCTTTCAGAACAAGAATCTCAAGAAATAGAAATGCTTTTTACTGAAATTTTTTATAATATGAATTATGGACATCAAAAATTATAAATTTTATAAAGATTTAATAAATTTAGCTTTTATTAAAGAAATTTGGATTTTTGGATCTCGTGCTAGAGGAGATAACCAAGATAGAGCCGATTTAGATTTGGCTGTATTATGCGATAATGCTAATTTTGAAGATTGGTTAAAAATTAGATCAATTATTGATAATGCTGATACTTTATTAAAAATAGATTGTATAAGACTAGATGAATTAGCAGAAACCTCTAGTTTAAAAATAGCAATTATGCAGCAAGGAATAAAATTATATGAAAGATCATGAAAACTATAAATATAAAATAGAATTAGGATTTTTAAAATTAGGTAAAGCATTAAGTTCTTTAGAACAAATTGTGGTTAAGCCGAATCAAGACGATAGAAGTAATATTGATGCTAGTATTCAAAGATTTGAGTTTACTATAGAATTATTTTGGAAATTATTAAAAAATATTCTAGAAAGTAATGGGGTAGAAGTACAATATCCTAAAAATGTTCTTCAAGAAGCATTTAAAGGACATTTAATTGATCATGAACAATCTTGGCTAAAAATGCTAGAAGATAGAAATATGACTTCTCATACTTATGATGAAGACTTAGCTGATCAGATTTTTACGCGTATAAAATCGTATATACCTGTTTTAAGAGAAACGTATAATAAATTATTCGAAGATTTTCGTTGATCATGAGTTGTTATTATTCTAAAAGTAAGCCACTGTAAGTCATGCAGATTGCAAAAACGCATAATTTCCAATAGTAACTTGTCTAATTATTAGTAATATGTACTATAATTTCGTGGCTATTATAAAATAGTAAATTTTTTATTTGGAATGTAAAATTAATATGCTTTTAATTTTTGTTATAAATTTTTTGCTAGCTATTTCTACTACTATCGGGATGACTATTATCCCTTTTTTAGTAACAGATTCGCTTGGTTTGTCTTTATTGATCCTTGGTTTAATAGAGGGTAGTACTGAATTTCTTTCTAATGTACTTCGATTAACTAATGGTGTTTTATTCGATAAAATAAAAAATAAACGGATGATTTTTGTTAGTTCAATAGGCATGGCTTTTGTAGCAAAAGCTCTACTTTTGCTCCCCAACGTATGGACAATAACTTTTTCTAAAACATTAGAAAGAGTGGCTAATGGTGCTTTTGCAGCTCCAAGAGATGCTTACGTAGCAGAAAAAGCAAAAAATAAAGGCTTAGCGTTGGGTTTACTTGCGTTATCAAAGTCAGCAGGATGTATTTTAGGTCCGTTAGTGGTTAGTGTTTCTACATTATTTCTTGGTAATCTTCAAAATAATTTAGATTTATTTATTACATTAAGTTGTACGCTTATAGTGTTAGCTTTTGTTTGTTCTTGTTTTTTAAAGGTTAATGCACTAGAAAAAGCAAAATTTTCTGTTGAAGAATTAAGATGGATCTTTAAAAAAATAAAACCCACTTTATTGTTAACCTTCTTGTTTTTTTGTGGGCGATTTAATGATGGGCTTTTGATGATGTATTTAAAACAAAAGGGTTTTCCTGAGTGGTTTTATTTGTCTACCATTTCTATCTTTAATTTTATCATGCTAATTAGTTCACCAATTATAGGTAACCAAATTGATCGTGGGTACCTTAAAGAAATGGTGTATGTTAGTATTGGTGCTTTAGGCGTTTTTAGCGTTGCTTTTTATCAAATTAATTTTTTAGGTTGGGCTTTTGCAATTTTGGGTTTGGTGGGCTGGGGAATACAAAGAACTGGTTCGCAAATTGTTTTTGCTTCGCTTATCTTTAAGGGCATAGATAAAGCTAATTATGGGACTGCTATTGGGATCTATTATATTGTTAGTGGTTTTGCAACTATGTTAGCGTCTTTTTTATGTGGTTATTTAGCTAAAAATCATTTTTCGGCAGTTTTCATTTTAAGTGGTAGCTGTTCATTGTTAGCGCTAATGTTTGCGAGCTATATCTTAAATAAGAGATTGTCTTTACAATATGTTTAGAGAGTGGTTGTGTTACAGCATCCACCCGGCGCTTTGCGCCGACCTCCTTCGAAGCGAAGGAGGTACGTTACCTAATAAATTTATGATTATTATACTAATTACCATTTTAATATCATATTACATGCCTATAGTTAAGTTATTAGTAAGATTATTACGTACAAGTACCTCCTTCGCTTCGAAGGAGGTCGGCGCAAAGCGCCGGGTGGATGTAATAGAAAATTTGTTGAAGATAATGGTAGAATCTACTTGTAGTAAATAAAAATTTAATAAAATTTGACAATATACTTAAATAGTTTTTATCATTCGTTATTTAATATTGATTATTTATTAATAGGCGCGTAGCTCAGTGGTTAGAGCATCACCTTGACATGGTGGTGGTCGGTGGTTCGATTCCACTCGTGCCTATATAAAAAATTTATTTTTGAGGGTTAAGGTTTTGGACGTAAAAGAACAACAAGATTTAGAGGTATTAAGGCATTCGTGCGCTCATTTATTAGCACAGGCGGTAAAACAGCTATACCCTAAAGCACAAATTACGATTGGTCCATCAATAGAAAATGGGTTTTATTACGATATTTATTATACCGAACAATTTACTAATGCCGACTTAGAAGTTATAGAAGAACGTATGCACAAATTAGCGGCTGCTAATTTTCCAATAACTAAAAAAATATTGTCTAGAGACGAAGCAATTAAGATTTTTAGTGATTTAGGTGAGCATTATAAAGTAGAAATTATTAAAGCTATTCCAGAAACAGAGCAACTATCTTGCTATCAACAAGATGATTTTATTGATTTATGTCGTGGTCCACATGTTCCGTCGACCGGATATATTAAAGCTTTTAAGCTTATGAGCTTGGCTGGTGCTTATTGGCGTGGTGATTCTAAAAACGAAATGTTGCAACGTATTTATGGTACTTGTTGGTCTAGCAAAAAAGAACTTGAAGATTATTTATTTAAATTAGAAGAAGCTGAGAAAAGAGATCATCGTAAATTAGCTAAAAAGTATGATTTATTCCATATGCAAGAAGAAGCACCAGGTATGGTGTTTTGGCATCCTAAAGGTTGGATTGTTTTTCAAATTATTGAAAATTATATAAGAAATAAAATTAAAAATAATTATCAAGAAGTACGCACTCCGCAAATTATTAATCGTAGTTTATGGGAAAAATCTGGACATTGGGACAAATTTAAAGAAAATATGTTTACTATCGAAACAGATGAACATGATTTCGCCATAAAACCAATGAATTGTCCGGCACATATACAAATTTTTAATCAAGGAATTAAAAGTTATCGAGATTTACCAGTTAGATTAGCAGAATTTGGTTGTTGCCATAGAAACGAGCCATCTGGATCATTGCATGGTGCTATGCGAGTGCGTAGCTTTGTTCAAGATGATGCCCATATATTTTGTACTGAAGATCAAATAGGTACCGAAGCTAAAAATTTTATTGATTTATTATTTTCGGTTTATAAAGATTTTGGTTTCGAAAATAATATAATAATTAAATTAGCAACCAGGCCAACTAAACGGATTGGTAGCGATGAAATTTGGGATAAAGCTGAAATGTATTTGAGACAAGCTTTAAAAGAAAAAAATTTAAATTATGAAGAAAATCCAGGAGAAGGATCATTTTATGGTCCAAAATTAGAATTTTCTTTGTTAGATTGTTTAGATAGGGTTTGGCAATGCGGTACTTTGCAGATTGATTATTCTATGCCAGCTTTATTAGATGCTAATTATGTGGATGAACATAGTAACAGGAAAAACCCTGTTATGTTGCATAGAGCAGTTTTAGGGACTTTAGAGAGGTTTATAGCTATATTAATAGAACATACTGCTGGCAACCTACCAAGTTGGTTAGCTCCCGTACAGGTAGTGGTTATGAATATAACCGATGCTCAACAGCAAACAGTACAAAATATTACTAAGCAATTAGTCGATTTAGGCTATAGAGCTAAAGAAGACTTGAGAAATGAAAAAATAGGGTTTAAAATTCGTGAGCATGCGGTGCAAAGGGTTCCATTTATGCTGGTTATTGGCAATAAAGAAGTAGAGAGCGGTCAAGTAGCAGTGCGTACTAGGGATGGAGACAATTTGGGCAATATGTCTTTAGTAGAGTTTATTGATAAATTGCAATATAGTATCAATAACAAATTAGGGTAAATATATAATGGAGGGGCAATAATTATTAAGTCGAATAAAGAAGATAGAAATCGTGTTAATGAACAGATTAAAGTACTACAAGTACGTTTGATTGATCAAGATGGTAAACAATTAGGAATTTTAGGTATAAGAGAGGCGCAAAGAATAGCGCATGAAGCACATTTAGATTTGGTGGAAATACAACCAAATGTTGATCCTCCAGTAGTTAGGATCATGGATTATGGCAAGTTTTTGTTTAAGCAGAATAAAGATCGAAATACTGCTAAGAAAAAACAAAAGAAAATTAAACTTAAAGAAATAAAATTTAGAGTTAATACTGATGATAATGATTATGATATAAAAATGCATAGTATTAGTAAGTTTTTATCCGAAGGTGATAAAGTTAAAGTAACAGTTTGGTTTAGAGGTAGAGAAGTATCTCATTATGAATTAGGAATGGAATTATTAGTAAAAATTAGAGATGAATTAAACGATATCGGTAAGGTTGATCAATTTCCTGAGCGATTAGAGGGTAAACAATTAGTTATGGTTCTTTCTTCTAAAAAATAGAAAAAGACCTAAAATAGAAAATTTGATTTATAGGAGTATAATTACAATGCCAAAAATTAAAACACATAAAGGGGCCAAGAAACGGTTAAAAAAAACTGGATCTGGTAATTATAAACATAGAAAAGCTAATAGTTGCCATATATTTACTAAAAAGTCTGCTAAAAGAAAACAGAGATTAGGTAGTCTAGGTATGGTTAAAGCTTGCGATAAATATAGAATAGATCAAATGTTGCCAGCATAAATAAAAGTGCTATAGGAGAAGAAAGTAATGGCTAGAGTAAAACGTGGGGTAATGGCTAGAAAACGCCATAAAAAAGTATTAAAAGAAGCAAAAGGTTATTATGGTGCTAGAAGTAAAGTATTTAGAGTAGCTAAACAAGCTGTTATTAAAGCTGCTCAGTATGCTTATATTGGTAGGAAGCAACGTAAAAGACAATTTAGAAGTTTATGGATTACGAGAATTAATGCAGCTGCTAGACTGTATGGATTATCTTACAGCAATTTTATGAATGGTTTAAAAAAGGCTAATGTTCAGGTTGATAGAAAAATTTTAGCTAATTTAGCTATTTTTGATGTTAATGCGTTTGGTGAGTTGGCGGCAAAAGTAAAATCAGATTGTTTGCATTAATACTTATAATATGCAAAAACAAGCTAAAGATATAATAACCGAGGCATTAGAGGCGGTTGCTCACGCTACTAGTGAGCCGCAATTAGAACAATTGCGGGTTAATTTTTTAGGTAAAAAAGGTAGATTAACTGAATTATTAAAAACCATTGGTGAAATACCTGCCGATCAAAGAAAAACATTAGGAGAATTGTTAAATAATTATAAAAATGAACTCCAAGACAAAATTACAGAGCAAAAACAATTATTATTAAATAACGAATTAAATAATAAATTAACTGCTAGTGTAGATGTGAGTTTACCTGGTTGCGGCATAGAGCGTGGAAGTTTACATCCAATAACTAATACTTTAGAAACAGCTTGTAGATTGTTCGAACAATTAGGGTTTGATCTTATAGAAGGACCTGAAATTGATAATGAATATCATAATTTTGAAGCCTTAAATATTCCATTTCATCATCCTGCTAGAGCGATGCATGATACTTTTTATTTCCCTGATGGTAAATTGCTTAGAACTCATACTTCAAATGTACAAATTAGAGTTATGGAAAATAATAAACCGCCATTTAGATTAATTTCTATGGGTAAAGTATATCGTTGCGATTCGGATCTTACTCATACGCCAATGTTTCATCAATTAGAGGGATTATTAGTAGATTATCAAGTAAATTTTGGGCATTTAACCGAAATTCTTACGGAATTTTTGCGGTGTTTTTTTGCTAAAAAAGATTTAATGGTTAGATTTCGTCCATCATATTTTCCGTTTACTGAGCCGTCTGCGGAAGTTGATATTAGATGTGTTAATTGTAACAGTAAAGGCTGTAAAGTTTGTAAAAACACTGGTTGGTTAGAGATTTTAGGTTGTGGTATGGTACATCCAGAAGTTTTAAAAAATTGTAATATAGATGGTGAATTATACAGTGGTTGGGCGTTTGGTTTGGGTTTAGATCGATTAGCAATGTTACGTTATGGTATTACTGACTTAAGATTAATGTTTGAAAATGATTTACGATTTTTGCAACAATTTTAAAATAGAATTTTATGAAATTTTCTCTTAAATATTTATTAAAATTTATAGAACATGTTCCTTATGATATTACTAAGATTAGCGAACAACTTACAGAATTAGGTTTAGAATTAGAAAGCTGTACTAAAGAAGCTGACGATTATATTTTAGAAGTGGCTACCGCACCTAATCGTGCTGATTTGTTAGGATTGATTGGTATTGCTAGAGAATTAGCTGCACTTAATAATGCCAAATTAAAATATTCTGAGCTGAAAGATGATATTACTGATTTAATTCTAGATCATTATAATAAAAAACATGTAGCTGATATTGATGTAAAAGTAACCGATCCAAAAGCTTGTCCAAAATATTTAATTAGAATAATTCGTAATGTAAAAACAGAGAAAACTACTCCAGAGTGGATGCAACGAGTGTTACATCATGCTGGTATTAGTTTGATTTCCCCAATAGTTGATATAACTAATTATGTAATGTTGGAATTAGGCCAACCATTGCATGCTTTTGATTTGTCTAAAATTACCGGGGAAATAGTTGTTAGAAAAGCTAAAATTAATGAAGAAATAACGTTGCTTAATAATGAAAAAATTACTTTAAGTAATCAAGATTTAATTATTGCTGACTCTAAGCAACCATTAGCAGTTGCTGGAATTATGGGTGGTTTAAATTCGGCCATCACTACTGATACTACAGATATTGTATTGGAATGTGCATACTTTGAACCAATCGGTATTCGTATGACGACTAGGCAGCATAATTTAACTAGCGATTCTGCTCAGAGATTTACTAGAAATATTGATCCTGCATTGCAGCATATAGCAATGTTGCGTTTTACTGAATTATTGCACGAGATTGTTGGTGGTGAATTTTTTCCAATTATTTCGGTAGTTAACGAGCAATTTTTACCTAAAACAACAGTAATTGTTTTAAGTAGAACAAAAATTAAAACGGTATTAGGAACTTGTTTTTCTGATCAAAAAATCATATCTATTTTGCAAAATTTAAAAATGAGTTTATTAAAAAAACTTAATATCGGGTGGGAAGTTACTATACCATCTTGGCGACAAGATATAACAATCCAAGAAGATTTAATTGAGGAAATTGCTAGGTTTGTTGGATATAGTAACATTACAGGTCAAAAACTTTCTTTACCGTTAAATTTTAAATTTCCAGATAGAGCTTTAACTTTTACTAACGAATTACAATATAAGCATTGTTTAGTTAGTCGAGGGTATTTTGAAGCAATAACTTATAGTTTTATAGATCCAGACTTTGCCAATTTATTTTATCATGAACAGGATTTTTATAAATTAAAAAATCCTATGTCTCAAAATATGAGTATAATGCGACCAGGATTATGGCCAGGATTAGTTACGGCTTTATTACACAATCAAAATCGTCAACAAACAAGAGTGCGATTATTTGAACTAGGCACCGTATTTTTATTTAATGCTAAAACTGGGATTGTAGAACAAAAGAAAAAATTAGCTGGAATTGCCAGCGGAAATTTATTAGTAGAAAATTGGCAACATTTACAGCAAAAAGTGGATTTGTTTGCTATAAAAAGCGATGTTGAAGCAATATTGCGTTATTATAGTCATAGGATAACAGTAACATTCAAAGCAACCAACAAACTGGTTGCATTACATACATCGCAAGCTGCTGAAATATATATAAATAATACCATGGTTGGTACGGTTGGGGCTTTGCATCCTACGTTAATTAAAAACTTATCGATAATAGAACCAGTATTTTTGTTTGAATTAGACTTAACATTATTGGCCGAATTAGCTGAATTAGCATATTTAGAGCTACCTAAATTTGTAGAACTTTCTAAGTTTCCTGCTATTCGTAGAGATTTTTCTATTATGGTAGATAATGCAACTACTTGTGATTATATACAAAAAACTATACAAACTAGTTGTGGAGAATTATTGAAAAAAATAATTTTTTTCGATCTATATAGTAGAGATCAATTATCTGACAACAAAAAGAGTATGGCTTTCGGAGTAATTTTACAACATTCAACTCGTACATTAGAGGCTACTGATATTCTTAACATCGAAACTAATATAGTTAATAGTTTAGAAAAAATTGGTGCGACTTTAAGGGGATAATGTGAGTTTTGGTAAAACTTTGACAAAGCTAGATATTGCTGAAAGTGTTGCCAAAAAATGTAGATTAAAAAAAAAATTAGCATTAGATTTGGTAAATGCAACCTTAGAACAAATAGGTGTTTTTTTAGAAAATGATATTGATGTAAAACTTAGTAAGTTTGGGAATTTAAAAGTAAAATATAAAAAAGAACGTTATGGTCGTAATCCTAAAACCAAACAAAGAGCTGTTATTACTGCCCGTAAGGTTGTAGTATTTAAGGCCAATAAAACATTAAAAAACAAAATAAATTCTACGCGAATTTAAGAAACTTTATTGTAAAGTTGTTGGAGATATAAAATTTTGAGTAATAATAAATTAAAAACTCGTTCAAACTGGTTGTTTTTTTCTTTATTTATTTGTGCGTTAGGCACAATATTTTATTGTTATGAATATTATTTACGAGTAGCGCCAAGCGTATTACGTCCAGAACTTAAATTAGCGCATAATATTGGTGAAGCAGGATTTGGATTTTTAGTATCATTATATTATTGGGCGTATTTTCCGTTGCAAGTGCCCGCAGGCTTTATTATGGATGTTTGGGGGCCACGTAAAGTATTAACTATAGCTTGTTTCATTTGTGCTGTTGGTACTTATTTTTTTGTTAGCAATAATTTATTGATCGCTCAAATTGGTAGATTTTTAGTTGGTTTTGGCTCAGCGTTTGCTTATGTTGGAGTATTAAAATTAAGTAATATTTGGTTGCCAAGAAAATTTTTTGCTTTTATGGCTGGTTTTTGTTCAACATTGGGTATGTTGGGTGGTATAAGTGGACAAATAGTTATTGCTAAATTTTCTGCCACGGTTGGTTGGCAAACAACTTTGTATGTTTCTGCGGTAGTTGGAATTGTTTTGGGATTAATTTTATGGATTTTTATTAAAGAACATAGTACTAAATCCATATCGCAAAATTTATCAATAAAAAATAATAATTTATGGCAAGAATTAATAGAAATTATTAAATTACCTGATTTATGGTTAAATGGTATTATTGGTTGTTTAATGTTTGCAGCTTTAAGTGTTTTTGCTGACACTTGGGCGGTATCTTTTTTAATGGCCACTGGTGTTGATGAAAATGTGGCAATAGTTGGTTCATCGATGATATATTTAGGTTTTGGTGTTGGTGCGCCAATTTGGGGTATATTGTCTGATGTAGTAATTAGTCGTAAAGTTCCATTAATTTTAGCCTCAATAGTTGCTGCAATATTAATTTTTATAATTTTATATGTACCGTTATCATCATTTTGGATTAACATATATATGTTTTTATTTGGGTTGTTTGTTGGAGGAGAAGTTTTAGTTTTTGCTGCAATTAATGATCTTTGTCATAAAGAGATTAGCGCTACTGCAGTTGGTTTTGTTAATATGTTAGTAACTGTTGGTGGTTTATTAGTGCAGCCAAGTGTTGGTTTAATATTAGATTATTTAGCTGAGCAATATAATTTTAATGAATTAATAAATTTTAAATGTGCATTAGTAATTTTACCAATTGGTTTAATTTGTGCGGCGATTTTAAGTATGTTTTTAAAAAACGGCATAAAAATTGTACATGATTAAAACTTTAGGGATGGAAAAGTTATTCTTGCACAACCCCTTAGTTTCTGGCATTTTACATAAAATGCAAGTTGTTTTGTCTACTAAAAATAATCTAGTTGAATATTATTTAGTGTTAGATGGTAAACCTCAAGTAGCTCTTAATGCTGTTTTAGGTAGAACTATTTCTTTAGAGTTTTCTGGATTAATAAAATGTATTTATTGTCAGCAAAAAACCAAAAATAGTTATAGTCAAGGTTATTGTTATCCATGTGCTAGAAAATTAGCTAGGTGTGATCTATGCATTTTGCATCCTAAAAATTGCCATTATCATTTAGGGACTTGTAAAGAACCAGAATGGGGTAAAGAACATTGTTTTAGTAACCATATAGTTTATTTAGCAAATAGTTCTGGTATTAAAGTCGGGATCACAAGAGCAAGTACTCTACCTGTTAGGTGGATAGATCAAGGAGCTATCCAAGCTTTACCAATTATTAGTACTCAATCTAGATATCAATCAGGATTAGTGGAAGCTATTTTAGCAAAAGTTATTCCAGAACAAACTAATTGGCGTAAAATGTTGGCTTTCGATATATTGCCAATAGATTTAATTGGTATTAGAGATCGTTTGTTAAATCAATGTAAACAAGAATTACAATCTATAGAAGCTGAAAATTTAAATTCGAATGAAATTATAGAAATTAAATATCCTAATAGTATAAGTACTGAATATAATATAAATTTAAATAACCTAAGTAATTCTGTAAAAAAATCAGGAATAATTTCTGGTAAATTATTAGCAATTAAAGGTCAGTATTTAGTTTTTCCCCAAGGGATTATCAATATACGAAGTTTAACTGGTTACGAGGTGTGTTTTAAAGAATTATAATATTGTACATTTATTTGAATTTATTGTCCTGTTCTGTCTATGTTTAGGGCTGGTTGATTGTGTAGGTGCTTCAAAAGGATTAACGTAGTTGTTGGCGATTTGTTCTAAAGCTTGTGAGGATCTTTTTTTGTGGAATTGGCAAGAGGTAGATTTTTTAGGTGTTGTTTTGGAGGTGGGTTCTTTTTGGTAAAGGTTATCGGCACTAGAATTTTCTAAAGTGGAACTAGAAGATGCCGCAACAGTTAATTTAGTAAATCTAGGGGTGTATAAGATTATTTCGGATGATGTTGGTTCAATGGATGACGCGCTATCTTTTACTAAAATATGTTGTTCGATTAATTCAAATAATTCTTTTGGAGTATATGGTTTTGCTAGGTAGGCATTCATACCGCATTGTAACGCTAGATTAGCTTTTTCAGATCCAAGAGAATAACCAGATACTCCAATAATAGGTGTGTGACGACTTAACAACGATTCTTTTTTACGAATTTCTTTAGTTGTATCAAATCCATTAAGTCCTGGCATTTCAAGATCCATAAAAATTAAATCAAAGTGAGTTTTTTCATGTTCCTCTAATGCTGTTATTCCATTAGATGCTGTGTAACAAATGCAATTAGTTGATGCTAGTTGTTTAAGAAAAATTGTAGTATTTATTTCCCGCATTCCTAGACTATTTAAACAATTTTTTGAATTAACATGAAAAACAAGTTATCTTACTTCTTTTTGGTTAAAGGAAGTTTAATCTATGTTAGAAGTTGCAGGAGATGAAATTCAAACAT
>Ga0187885_10001986_pt1 | contig 21088 bp, 15 predicted proteins | sample June2016WEW_20_1_3_FD_132970 | JGI IMG/M metagenome (GOLD analysis project Ga0187885, IMG submission 132970) | Peatland microbial communities from SPRUCE experiment site at the Marcell Experimental Forest, Minnesota, USA - June2016WEW_20_100 | ecosystem: Environmental > Terrestrial > Soil >... | reverse complement strand
CTGGTCATGCGGACAAATGTTTCGAGGTAGTCGATAGAATGCGGGTCTACAAGTGAGACCGCCGTCGTCCCAGAATTTCGGATATACTTCCCGCCATCCTGCCGCTCTCGGGTCACGCAGGTAGGGAATAGGAAATCTAGTAATGATAAAGCCCTCGCAGTACTCTATTTACTACAAACTACTTGCCCTCCTCATTGTCGCCGCATCCTGCTTTCGAGTGTTCATTTGCTTTGTACACAACCCGATGGAATATCTCTCGTCCGATATGCTGCGGCACTGGAACAATGGGATCCATTTCCCGAGAGGTGGTTATACAGGCGCCGGGGACCCAATCGTTTATCAAGTGTATATATGGTTGCTACGCCATCTCACACGGGACAATAAGTTACTAATAGCTTTCGCATCTGCACTTCTTTCCGTGCTTATGCCCTGGACTTACTACCGTGCTGCACGGAATGTCGGACTGCGGAAAACATCGGCTCTGTGGGTTTGGGCCCTGATCGCGTGGACTCCGTCGCTGTTCGTAATCTACCACTTCATTATGATGGAGACACTACTGCTTCTCCTCGAAGGCGCCGCTTTCTGGATGACAGCGCGCTATCTACGGAAGGGGGGAACAGAAGCCTTCCTGACATCAATATTCTTTTGGACACTAGCTGCGCTCACCAAGCCAACTGTTGTTCCCTTGGCAGTAATTTGTGTCCTATGGAGTTGGTGGAAGAAGTCCACCCCGCTGCGAGACATTGCGGCAGGGGCTTTGTTGGCGATCATCATGCTTATACCGCAGGCGATACGCAGCAAGGTAGAACTAGGATTTTTCGCGCCATTTGGCAATCCCTGGCTGACGCGAATAATCCTTCGGTCAGGAACGCGAATGACCTATTTTCATTACTACATCCCTTCCGATCGGCCTGGGCGGTTGGATCCCAAGGTCTACGATATCAATTTGGTATTCGCCTCGCCAAGTTGTTTCATAAGGCCTCTGGAGCCCGTAAGCTCCTGGGCCATGCGGCGGGCAATCGGAGATTCCAAAGCTTACATCACCATCAATGGATCCTATGGAGAACGAGACTGGAAAGCCGCTTATGAGCAGTACAATCATGACCCGGACGAGTGGTTGGCCCAGTGGCGCGAGAATATCATCCTTTTCTTCTTCGCTCCCTCGTGGCCGGAGACCGGCACAAGCGAGTGGGACGGACATCTGGAATATCGTACCCGCTGGATTTGGGCGCCATTAATTCTCTTCCTCTTCGTATGCAATGCACGCGAATTCGCACGCCGCCGGTTCGATCTGATTCCGGTCGCAGTCACGCTGTTTACGCTGGTCATGGCGCTGCAAAACGCGGTGCTCACCGAGGGGCGTTATCGCAAACCAGTTGAGCCTGTGCTGCTGCTCAACCTGGTTTGGGTATTAAGCCGGAAGCCCGTTCGCAGTGGGGAACTCGAAGGTGAACACGAAGCACCGCAAGCTGCGGTGTGAAATTGCCGGGTGAAAAAGGTTCAGATATACTCCTCGCAACCCATGGGGAGGAGTTGTGACTTCCGTCGACGTCAAGCCTCAAGTAGGGATTCCATCGTCCAACAAGTTTTTCCTGGCGGACTCTCGCGCCCGCACGTTTCTGCTCGGTGCCTTGCTGGTGGTTATCACTGTCGCGCTCTATGCGCCGGTGCATAGTCATCCGTTCTTCAATCTCGATGACAACCTTGACGTAGTTGACAATGTCCATGTTCACCACGGACTGGACTGGAAGACCATAAAGTGGTCTTTCACCGCCGTGAACATGGCCAACTGGATTCCCTTGAGCTGGATGTCGCACGCGATCGACTATCAGATGTTTGGGCGAAATCCCGCCGGCCATCACGATATGAACGTGTTCTTCCACGCCCTCGACGTGGTCCTGCTCTTCTGGGTGCTGAAGCGCGCCACTGGCTATACGGGACGAAGCTTCATGGTGGCGGCGCTATTTGCTGTTCATCCCATGAACGTGGAAGCTGTCGCCTGGATAGCCGAACGCAGAAGCGTGCTGAGCATGGTGTTTTTCCTGTTGGCCCTGGGGGCGTACCGCTGGTATGCGCGCGACCCCACCGACCGCCGCTACACCGTAATTGCCGTGCTGTTTGCCTTGGGGCTGCTGGCCAAGCCGCAGGTGATAACCCTGCCATTTGTTTTGCTGCTGTGGGATTACTGGCCGCTACAGCGAATGTTTCCCAATGCTCCAAGCTCTTCGCCTTCGCCCGAGCCGAGTATCTTTCCTCCACAAACTCTTCCCCAGCTAATCAAGGAGAAGATTCCACTCCTGTTTTTGTGCATCGTAGACGCGATGTTCACCGTCATGGCTCAGGCTTCAGTTCGTCCGGGCCTTATGCCGCCTTTGTCGTCGCGCCTGAAGAATGCCGTGTTCTCTTATATTTTGTATATCAAGAAGGCATTTTGGCCATCGGGCATGGCTCCGGAGCTACCCCATCAAGGCGCTTGGCTGACGCCCTGGCAGGTGATCGGATCTGTCGCTGTCTTGCTGGCAATCACAGCGCTGGTGCTGGCGGGCCGGCGGTATCGCTACCTGCCAGTAGGATGGTTTTGGTTCCTGGGAATGCTGGTACCTATGATAGGAATTCTCCAAGCCGGTAGACAAGGTATGGCTGACCGGTTCGGCTACCAGCCGTATATAGGGCTGTTTATCATGGTTTGCTGGGGTGTCGCGGACTGGGCCGAGCGGCGCCATATTTCCGTGGCCTGGGTGGCGGCTACGAGTGCCATTGTCCTGTTGGCGTTGACTACAGTCGCCTACCGCCAGATCGGCTATTGGAAGGACGACCTTACACTATGGGAACATGGCGCGGCCACTGTGCCTAACCATTGGGCGGCGGAAGTCAATATTGGTATTCAACTGATGGCGCGGGGGAAAAAGGCTGAGGCCCTGGAGCATTTATATAAAGGTTCAGCTATTAATCCCGATGAAGGCTACAGCGGCATGATCATCGGCTATCACGAACAGTCGCTTGGGCATTTGCAGGAAGCTATTTCAAGGTATCAGCACGCTCTTCGTGACTACAACGTATCGAACGAAGATAGGGCGCATATTTTGAGAAATATGGCCGCCGCGTATCGCGATCTTGGCGATCTTCAAAAGGCAAATGAATGCTACGCGCAAGCGCTTAGCTTGCAGTCGCAGTCAAAATAGGCGCCCGATTGCCGGCAAACTTGCAAACGGCGCTATACCGTACGAAATCACAAGGTAAGCGCTCAATCGCAAAAAGTATTTCCTGCCTCGCACTGCGGACTGCTCTCAACGATTGTGCGCAAAATCGGTGACCCAGTGCATACCGCGGTTGAGCAGTAGGAATTTGACTGGATCGGACAGGTTCTCGCGTGTAAGCTTGAGCGTCGCCGGATGTCCGCCGATCTTGCCTACGAGAGTCATATGATTCGCATCCGGCATGTCGTAGGTAAGCGTGGTCCTCCACTGGGTATTATCCACATCCCAGAGATTGAAAGCCTTCCCGTCGGACTTGAACTCCAGATAATATTTTTTGAAAGTGCCGTCCATCCTCTGAACTGTAATTTTTTTCGGCGCATCGAAGATCGCACGCTGCCAGCGATCAGTGTCGGTGAGTAGCGGCAATTTCGGCGCGCCGTCGAGAACGTAGTCTTCCACGGACCAGATGCCGCGAAGGGCGGGCGGTTGAATATATGTAACGTTATTGGCCGCGTCGATGTAGGCCTGGTTCGAGCAAACGATAATGGCAGCCACTCCGATTCCCAACTGTAGGGCCCACACTCCATAGTTCAAGAATTTCTCTCTAAAGAGAGCAACTGTAGGTGTAAGTCGGGTGGTGCGGTTTAGCAGGAAGAAGTCCGCAATTCGCCGCATATCCGGAAATAGCAGGAAAAGACAGAAAAGTATGAGGTGAATCGAATAGATTTTTCTGGGCACGTCATAACATAGGTTGAGCATGAGCACATTGCTCATGACGGCAAGCGTGACCAACGATCCCAGGGCGGCGAACTGAGGAATAAGGAGCAGAACTCCTCCCAGCATCTCGCCCACACCACCAAAAAAGCTGTAAGCCCGCGACATGCCCATGAATGTCCAAAGAAGGCCCATAGGAGTGGTTTGTCCGAAGGTATCGACGTACCTCGAAAGCGCCGGTTCGGCAAACTGCATGCGAAATAGCTTGTTTGCCCCGTAGCTAATCATGGCGACCGCGACAACCATGCGGACGAATATACGAAGCCACTGGTAGAGCACCTCATAGTTTGGACGCTTCCGGTCCAGCCAGGACCAGATAACGGTGGCGATCAGAGCGGTTATCGCAATGCAAAACAGCAGGACATAGTCATAGAGCTGGTCGCCGCTGCCATTGGCCACCTCGGTGAAGTTGCCGCTCAGGTGAAGCACATGGGCTCCCACCCACGGCACAACGGCGTGCCACAAATCCCGCAAGGGATTGTTGTATTTGACCAAGGCCCCGAGTGATCCTACTGACCGCGGATAGACATAGAGGAGGAAATAGCAAAAGCCGAAGCGAAAGGCGATGCGTGCGGCCAGTGACCATTGCGGCGCAGTGTCCGGCGACGAAACCGGAGTGTTCTGCTGCAACTGCGGTATCATAAAGCCCTCTTATGGAAGATGAATTCCCTATCTACCGCGCGAGAACGCTGGAGCAGCGCGGAGGCCAAGCTGAGGCATTTTCGCTCGAATGAGGGATTTGTGCAACCAGAAGCCATCTCACCAGAAGCCATCTCATAAATTCTTGTGTCAGGGCACGGCTTCACAAGCTGCTGAAAAACTCAAAAGCAGATCCCTCGTCGGCCTAAAGGCCTCCTCGGGATGACAAATTCAAAGGACTTGTGGCGGCGCACCTAAAGGTGCGCTCCTTCAAGACTTGCCGAAATCCACTTTTTCAGCAGCCTGTTCAGCCGTGCCGACGCTGGGCCGTGATTGCCTTGGGCTTTTAGCCCCTGAAAACTCTGATGGTCAGGGGCTAAAGCCCTGATCCTCGATGTAGTCGGGTTCGGCACGACTAAAAAGTCGTGCCCTGACACAACCGAGAACGATTTATGAGATGACCTCTTATCCGTGAAGATTGGACGGCTCGCCGCGGTTAGCTGATATCCCCGACCCGCATCAGTGCAGACCGCGCAGCTTTTTCATTTTGCTGAAGGCGTCCGCCGATTGCGGAATCTCGCCGGCGTCGCGATACGCTATCGACAGATTTTGATAAAGTTTGGCCTGCTCCAAGGGGTCGTCCATCTCGATGAGGGCCCGGTTGTACCGTTGAATCGCTGCCTGCAGGTTTCCACGCTGTTGCTCGTAGATGGCAATAGCCAGATTACTCCCGGAGTCAGTTGGGTTGAGAGCGGACGCGACATAGTAGTGAGCGATGGCCTCCTGGCGATGTCCCGAGTTGAACAGGATGCCAGCGACCATGTCTTCGGCCACCCAGTTGTCGGTTGTGACCTGCGCGGCGTGCGACCACAGGGTCAGGTTGTCGCCCCAATAGCCAATCTGACGATGAGAAATGACGGCGAGCACCAGCAGGATTGCGATGCTGGCGGCGGGTAGGACAGCCTTGGGCCACTGCTTTTGCCGGGCCCAATCCGCCGCACCCCAGCAGATGAGAATGAACAGGCCAAGAAATGACTGGTAGGCGTAGCGGTCAGCCATCGCCTGCCTGCCCACCTGCATTAAACCAATGGTCGGCACAAGCGTTCCCAGGAACCAGAACCAGCCAACGGGAAGATAGCGATAGCGCCGGCCCACGATCACCAGCGCGGTGATTGCCAACAACACCAAAGCGGCCGCGGCCACCTGCCAAAACCTCAGCGAGAACCCGGGGTGGAGATACATGATGGCGAGGTGCGAGGGCCACAGGGCCTTGCCGATATATCGGACGTAGGCAACGATGGAGTTGCCGACCCGGATCGAGGTCGAGTAAGGCCAACGCTGCGGCCGGCCAACGCGTTGCGCCAACATGGTAATCAGGGCGCTGGCCGCGCAAATTATGAAGAGCGGAATCTTTTCCTTGATCAGCCAGAAGAGGCTCTTGCGGGGAAACTTCGACGGCGGACCGGCGGCAGCGGGTTCGTGCCAGGGGGTATCCATCCGTTGCAGCGGCCAGTAATCCCATAACAGCAGCACGCACGGCAGCGTGATGATCTGTGGCTTTGACATCAGGCCCAGAACGAACAACAGGGCGACGACCGCGTATCGGACAAGGCCAGGCTGGCGCGCATACCAACGGTAAGCACCCAGCGCGAGCAGAAAGAAAAAAGTGCTCAACAGGGTTTTGCGCTCCGCCATCCAGGCCACGGATTCGACGTTGATGGGATGCAGAGCGAACAACGCAGCCACCATGAAGCTGCGGCCCAGATACCCTGTCGCCAGCAGCAACACCCAAAACAACACCACCACGTCAACTGAATGCCAAAGGGCGTTCATCAAGTGATGGCCCGGGGGGTCGATGCCGAACATCTGGCAATCAAGCGCATGCGAGAACCAGGTGACGGGGTGCCAGTTGTTGTCATCAAAGGTCAGCAACGCCCATTTGATGGTGGGCCAACTCAAGCCATCCTGCACATGCAGGTTCTCGTAGACATATCCCATGTCGTCCATGTTGACGAAGGGATGATGAATCACAGGGAAGTACAGGGCGAAGGTGGCAGCGAGGAGAACCAGACTGAGACCCAGTGCCTGTTTGTGGGTCACGGAAAGTCGACGCGGTTTGTGCTGCGATTGCGCCACCGGCGCAGGATCTAAAGCAACCGAATTCATCAGGCCCCCTGCGAGCGCGATTATAAGCGAGCACTGGCTTGAAACTTTGTGACGCGCTTCACAATCCGGAGGAAGTGTTGGGGGCACCGATTAAGAGGCTCCGCGGAGGGTGTCGAAAGCAGCGGTTTCGGGTAGTGCGGCGCTTCAGCGCCGCGTCAAGCACGTGCCGGGAAGCGGCCCTCAGGCCTTGAGGTACATGCCTTTGAGATCGTGGAACAGTCCTGGATTGGCGGCTTCCGAGGAAGTACCTGAGGGCTGAAGCCCAATTCCTCAAACTGCGCTTGCCGCTGGCCTGAAGGCCAGCACTACCCGATCCCTCAGTGCCCCAGGAGTTTGTCCGTGTAATGCTGTGCGGTAATGAGATTGTCCGAAAGCCGGGCGGCCTTTTGCCGGGCGCTGGCCGCTTGAGTTCGATCGCCGCTGGCTTCCAGCGCTCCCGCGAGCAACAGGTATCCGAAGTCGGACGGATGGATCTGTATCGCGCGGGAATAGGAACTGATGGCCAGAGGCAAGTCTCCGGCTCGTTGCGCCACCAGGCCAAGGCTGATCCATGCGCCTACAAACTCCGGGTCGACAGCGACGGCACTCTGAAGGCTAGACCGGGCATCGGCCAAATCGCCAATGTCTTTGTACGCATAACCGAGATTGTTGTAGGCCCGGGCTTTGACTTTCGGATTGCGCGCCATCTCCGCGGCCTTCCTGTATAGCTCAATCGCCGCGGGAAGATTGCCGTGCGCCTGCTCGTACGTGCCGATGTTCATGGTGCTGTTGGGATCGGTGGGATTCAACGCGGCGGCCGCGCGGAAATGCGGTATCGCCTCTTCCATGCGGCCCGTCTTCAGCAGTGCCGTTCCCAGATTGTTCTCGCCGACCCAGTTATTGTTGGTGACCTCCAGAACGTGAGTCCACAAGGTGATGTGATCGTTCCAGAAGCCGACCTGGCGATGGCTGACCAATGCGAGCGACAGCAACACCACCATACTGGCAGTGCGCAGAAGGACAGGAGACAAGTGCATTTGCGCCACCCACTCCGCGACCAGCCAGCAGACCATGATGAACAGTCCGACGAACGGCAGATAAGCGTAGCGGTCGGCCATAGCTTGCGTCCCAACCTGGACCACGCCGATCATCGGGACCAGGGTGCCGAGGAACCACAGCCAGCCGACGGTCAGATAGCGTCGGCGATACGCCAAGGCAACTGCCAAAGTGATAGCCAGCAGGATGAATGCTGCCCCGCATAGTTGCCAAAGCGGATACGGTTTGAGCGGGTAGGGATAGAAGAGCGCCAGCCGCGATGGCCAGAAGGCCTTCCCCAGATATCGCGCGTAGGAGACGAGCGCGTTCTCCAGGCGCAAGACGTGTCCGTAATAGCTGGTTGCACCGCCGCCAGCCTGCGCGTTCACAGTAAGGACGGCACTTGCCGCAGAAAGAGCCAGCAGCGGAAGTTTCTCCAGGAGCAACCATCGCCATGCGCTGTTCGCTGTTCGCTGTTCGCCAGAGATTGCACCTGAGCTATTCTGGCGAAGAGCGGAGGGCGAAGGGCGAAGAGCGAGCCTTCCCAGCGGCCAGTAATCCCACAGCAGCAGGACGAACGGCAGCGTGATCACCTGCGGCTTCGACATCAGACCCAAGGCAAACAGAACGGCCACGACGAGGTATCGGCTGAGTTGCGGCTTGCGGGCGTACCAACGGTAAGCAGCCAAGGTCAGCAGCAAGAAGAACATGCTGAGCAGGTTCTTGCGCTCGGCAATCCAGGCCACGGTTTCGACGTTGACGGGATGAAGCGCGAAAAGCGCGGCCACCATCCAACTGCGGCCGACGAAGCCGGTGGCGCGTTGCAGCATCCAAAACAGCAGCAGAACGTTCACAATGTGAAACAGAACGTTGACGTCGTGCGGACCGGCGGGATTCAAGTCGAACATCTGGGTGTCGAGCGCGTGCGAAATCCAGGTGACCGGGTGCCAGTTGGCCGCATCGCGCGCAGTCAGCGCCCACTTGACGGTGGACCAGTGCAGGCCGGCTTTGACATGGAAGTTGTCGGTGACGTAGTCGGCGTCATCGTAATTGGCGAAGGGCTGCCAGTGGACGGGATAGTAGACAGCAACAACGGCGACGGCCAGTACCACGCCGAGAAAGATCTTGTGCGTGAGGGGTGAAGCGAACCGGCCTGGGGTGCGGGTCTGTTGTGCAGGCTTCAGATCAACAGATGTCATACGTTCCCCTCTTTTCGGCGACGGCGGTGCGCCTCAAGATAAGTGAGCGATGGGTGGAGCACGCCTTTCAGGCGCGCATCGCGGGCGCATATTGGCGGTCCGCGCTTTAGCGCCTGACGTGAGGTCTCCCTTTACCTCAGCGGCTAAAGCCAATTTCATTTTCCAAGCGCGCATGCACCGCTGAAGCGGTGCTCCACCCTATCCACTCGAGTGAGTTTTCCGTAAATCGTCAAAAAGCAATGTAGCGCTGAGTTCAAGAGTAGAACGTTACGCAGGAGGGTATAGCAAGTCAAACGATGCCGATTGATTGGGACTACGGCGGAAAAGTGTCGTAAAAAACGAAAGCCAGCCGATGGGCTGGGCTCTCTCAAACTTCATTCGACTCGCGGCCAAAAGGCGGCCCGCTCGCTCAGGATGACACTTGAATTTCTTCTGGCGAAAAGCGAAGGGCGAACAGGGTTCCGTTACCGTCGCAGTTTCGCCGCCGCATCTTGGCTTTGCTGGGCGTCCGCCAAATCCCCGAGCTGGCGATACGCCGCCGCCATATTGTTCCACGCCGCGGCCTTCAGTTCGGGATCGCGCGTCAGGCTGATGGTTTTCTTGTAGCGCTCGATGGCCGCAGAGAAATTTCCCCGCGTCTGCTCGTAGATTCCGATGTTCAGGTTGCCGACGGGATCATCAGGGTAAATCGCAACCGCTTTGTAGAAATGCGAGACGGCCTCGTCGGCTCGTCCCTCGGCCACCAGCGCCTTGCCCAAATTGTTCTCGGCGAGAAAGTTTCCGTCCGTAACTTGCACGGCGTGCGACCACAGGGTCACATTGTCATGCCAATAGCCGACCTGGCGATAAGCGACTATTCCCAGCGCCAGCAGTACGGCAACGCTTACGACGCGCAGCACGGCAGCCGGAAGATGCTTCTGCTGCGCCCATTCCGCGACAGCCCAGCAAATCATGATGAAGAGACCGATGAACGGCAGATACGCATACCGATCCGCGATGCCCTGCTTTCCCTGATAGCCGACGCCTTCCAAGCCGACCATGGGTACCAGCGTTCCCAGAAAAAACAGCCAGCCCACCAGCAGATAAGGCCGGCGGCGGCGGTTTGCAATCGTCAGGGCCGTCACCAGCGCGACGACCAACATTGCCAAGGCCGCTTGCCGCAACGGAACGTAATCCGGGTGCGGATAAAAAGCGGACAGCCGTACAGGCCACAGCGTTTTGCTCATGTAGTCGACGTAGGAGACGAGCGCATACTCCACACGCAATCCGAGCGGATACCACGTCTTGGTGCCATCGGCGCGCTGCGCGCTCATGGTTACGGCAGCACTGATTCCAGCCAGCGCAAACAGCGGGGTCTTTTCCCACACCAGTTGAGAAAAGTCGGAGATGGTTCGACCACGGGAAGGCTGATCGGCTGCGGGCGAAAGCCGCCGCAGTGGCCAGTAATCCCACAACAGCAGGACGAAGGGGAACGTAATCACCTGCGGCTTGGCCATCAATCCGAGGGCAAACAAGACGGCGACTACGGCGTACCGTGCGACTTTGCGATCGGACGCGTACCAGCGATAAGCTCCCAGCGCCAGCAGGAAAAACAACATGCTGAGCGAATTCTTGCGCTCCGCGATCCACACCACCGACTCGACGTTGATGGGATGCAGCGCAAACAGCGCCGCCACCATGAAGCTACGTCCGCTGAAACCCGTTGCCCGCCGGAGCACCCAGAAGAGCAAGAGGACGTTCAGCACATGCAGCAGTAGATTCACGTCGTGCGGGCCGGCGGGATCCAGATCGAAGAGTTGGCAATCGAGAGCGTGAGAAAGCCACGTGACCGGATGCCAGGTGCCGACGTGATACGTGGTAAAGGCCCAGCGCACGGTGACCCACGTCAGGCCGTCTTGCACGCGCGCATTCTGCGTGACGTAGAGAGTGTCGTCGTAGTTGACGAACGGATAGTGATTGACCCGGAAATAGATCGCGACGGTGATGATGACCAGGACAAGGATCAGCACGAGCTGCTGCTGTCGCGACGAGGCGCCGAGCTGCGATGGGGTCGTCTCGTCAGTCTTGAGGCGAACCGGATTCAATCGTCCTCCAGCATCGCCAGTTCTGATTCGAAGGGTGGAGCACCGCTTCAGCGGTGCAGTTGCGGTCCGAAGAAAAATTGGCTTTAGCCACTGGGGTAAGGAAAAGCATTACCTCAGGCGCTAAAGCGCGCTCCAATCATTGCGCTTGTATTCCTGCACGCCTGAAGGCGTGCTCCACCCGTCGGCCACACCCGAAGCGAAACTGCTCTACTGGCCTTGCAGCTTCTTTGCCGCCTCGAAGCATTCGTGCGCCTGCTGCGAATTGCCCAGACTGCGATAGGCGAAACCCATATCGTTCCACGCCTGGATCTTCACCGACGGGCTGGTGGTCAGGATGATCGCGCGCTTATATTGCTCGATCGCGCCGTAGAAGTTGCCATGCTCCTGATCATAGAAGCCAATGTTGAATGTGCTGATCGGATCGACCGGGTGAATCGCCTCCGCCTCGCGGAAATGTACGACGGCTTCGTCCAGCCGCTTGTGTCCCATCAGCGCCCCACCCAGATTGTCCTGCGCAACGTAGTTGGGCGGCGTCACTTGTATGGTGTGCGTCCACAGGATTACGTTATCTGACCAATAACCGATCTGCCGTCGGGCTGCGATGCTGAGCGCCAGGACCACGACAATGCTCACTGCCGGCAGCAACGCCGACGGCAGGCGCTTTTGTGCGGCCCATTCCGCAACGCCCCAACACACCATGATGAATATTCCGATGAGCGGCAGATAGGCGTAGCGATCAGCCATGGCCTGCCGCCCAACCTGTACCAGGCCGATCATCGGGACCAGCGTCCCCAGGAACCACAGCCATCCGACCAGCAGGTAAGGACGACGGCGGCGTTCGAGGACCAATAACGAAATGGTCAGCAGGATCAGCAGCGCCCCATAGACCTGCCAGGCGCGCAGAGAGTCTCCCGGATGGGGATACATAGGCGCGAGCCCGGTTGGCCAGAACGCGTTCATCAGGTACTTGACGTACGAGACCAGGCCGTTCGACAGGCGAACCGAGAGCGGCGTCGCGCCCAGTGAAAGCACCGCGCCACTGGCGCGCTGCGCTTTTATCGTCAGCACCGCGCTGGCGGCGGCAATAGCGAGGAGTGGAAGCTTCTCCAGGAGCAACCGCCGCCATTCGCCGGACGATCGCTGCTCGCTGTTCGCTGTTCGCTTCTCGCCAGAAATTTCACGCGAGTTCTGGCGAAAAGCGAACAGCGAATGGCGAAGAGCGAGCCTTCCCAGCGGCCAATAATCCCAAAGCAGAAGGACGAACGGGAAGGTAATGATCTGCGGCTTGGCCATCAGCCCGAGCGCGAACAGCACCGCGACCACGGAATAGCGAAGCGCGTGCGGCTTCGCCGCATACCAGCGCCACGCGCCCAGCGCCAGCAGAAAGAACGTCATGCTGAGCACCGTCTTGCGCTCGGAAATCCAAACCACCGATTCGACGTTGATGGGATGGACAGCAAACAGCGCGGCCACCATGAAGCTGCGGCCCGCGTAGCCGGTGGCGCGCAACAGCACCCAGAACAGCAGCGCCGCGTTCAGCGCGTGCAACAACATGCTGGTCTGGTGATGGCCGCCGGGAGTCAAGTCGTACATCTCAACGTCCAGGGCGTGGGAAAGCCAGGTCAGAGGATGCCAGTTGCCGCTGTGGTCGGTGACAAACGCCCATGTGACCGTGTCCCAGGTGAGGCCATTCTGGATGTGAACGTTGTCGGTTACGTAGACATTGTCGTCGTAGTTGACGTAGGGATGGGTCCTGACCGGATAGTACAAGGCAACGCTGAGGATAATGAGCAGCAGTCCCAGAAGGTAGGCGCGGTTGCCGGACCAAGTGAATGAGCTAGCCGGGTGCGATTGCACTTTCTCATCAGGTTGCAGGCCGACGGAACTCACCTTATCCCCTTCGCTGGACGAGTATAGCTGATAGGGCGCTTTTCGCTCCTCGCTTTTCGCCAGATGAAATCAACGTGTCAACCTGAGCGAGCGCAGCGAGTCGAAGGACCTGCTTTTCGCTCTCTTTCGTCAAAACAATCCTTCTGGAGAAGAGCCGAAAGCGACCAGCGACCTGCCGCTATAGGGGTCCTTCGACTCGGACTAAAGTCCTCGCTCAGGATGACACGGCGTTAATGAAATTTCTGGCGAAGAGCGAAGAGCGAAGAGCCGCCTCACTCCGCCATTGCGTAGTAACCCTTCCGGGCGTGAATCTCCAGCTTCTGCGCGGGACGAACCTCTATGCGCAGAGCGTGGTATCCCGGCGTCGACTGTTGCGGAGGAAACGAAACATAGTATTGCGTGCGCAGGTCCTGCTCGATCTGCGCAAAGGCTGCGCCCAAATCCCGGCTTGACGGCGCGACATAGAGTCGTCCACCGGTCGCATCGGCCAGGCGCTGCAATATCCGGTCGCCTCGATCTACAGCTCCCTGGGGATGAATGGTCAACGCATAGATCTGAATTTCGCTACGTTGGGCCGCGGCAATTGCGTTGCTCAGGCTGCGAAAACTCTGCGTATCGTCGCCGTCGCTGAGAACCACGACGGCACGGTGGACCAGTTTGCCATCGCCATTGTTTGCAAGCTGGCCGTCACAGGCGGAGTACAGCGCGTCGAACAACCGAGTACCCCAGCCCGGTTGCTTCAGGCGGCCAATGGCATCGATCAACTCCTGCCGGTTCGCAGTCGAGTCCTGCCACAGCTTTATGTCACCGCCAAATCCCATGATGAAAGCGATGTCAGTTTGCGGTCGCATGATCTGCTGCAGGAAATTGACTGCCGCAGCTTTCTCATCGGGGAGCACGCGTTTGACGGAATCACTGGTATCCAGAATGAGGCCGATGTGCAGCGGAAGGTCCTGGGCACGTTCGAAATCGTTGAAGCGGACCACCGGCGACTGGTTATCGAAAATACGAACTTCGTCCGGGGAAAGATCCTGGATCACGCGGCCCTGCTCATCGGCTACCGTGAATTGCAGCCGCACTTCGGGAACGTCGTGGCGGAGGGTATATCCCGGACTGCCTGCCGGAAGATGGTCGCCGGTTTCCGGCAGGGCCGGGAGTGCAAATGGAACGGCGGCACCACGGCTGCCATCATAGCCGGGCGAGGACGCGGATATACTCGACGATCCGCCATCAGCCGTTGAGCTGTCGAAGCGACCGGAAGCCCACTCGCTGACGCCCGCCAAGGTCACCCCGCTCAAGGCGAGCGACAACCCTGTGATGAGCGCCGACCTCTGCACACAAGAGTTATCGGCTGCCCGGCAAGGCAGCTTGAGAAGAAATAAGCATCGCTTGCACCATGCCCCGTTAGTGGCATGTGCTCCGTCTTCGGCACCCTCCTGTAGTAACCTATTGCTAGAAGTTAATGCCCTCGGAAAAAGTTTTAATTGTTGACGACGAGAAGCTGGTTCGTTGGTCTCTGCGCCAGAAATGTGAAGAGTGGGGTTATCACGTACTGGAGGCTGACAACGGCTCGGCTGCGCTGCGCGTGGCCCACAACGAGTCTCCCGACCTCGTGCTGCTTGACGTACGCCTGCCCGATCTCAGCGGTATTGAAGTCCTGGAACAACTGAAGAAATCCGGCGACGCGCGCGCCGTCATCATGATTACCGCCGACCCGCAGCTGGAGGATGTGAAGACCGCCCTGAAGCTCGGGGCCTACGACTTCGTGGGCAAGCCGCTGGATTTCGACGAGCTCGGTGTCGCCGTCAAGAACGCGCTGGAAGCCACACGGCTGCGCTCGGAAGTGGAATCGCTGCGCGGTGAGATGCGCCGCCGTACCGGTTATCACAACGTGATCGGTGTCTCCCAGAAGATGACCGAACTGATGGGATTCGTCAACAAGATCGCAGCCAGCGAGGCCACCACCATTCTGGTGCAAGGCGAGAGCGGCACCGGCAAAGACCTGATCGCCAAGGCCATTCACTACCAGAGCCGGCGGGCGGAGAAGCCGTTCGTCGCCATCAACTGCTCGGCCATTCCAGAGACGCTGATGGAGGCCGAACTCTTCGGTCATGAGCGCGGCGCTTTCACCGATGCCAAGACCATGAAGAAAGGCCTGTTCGAGATGGCCGACGGCGGCACGCTTTTTCTCGACGAAATCGGCGAGCTGTCACCGCTGCTGCAGGCCAAGCTGCTGCGCGTACTGGAGGATCAGGTGATACGCCGGGTGGGCGGCGTGCGCGATATGCAGGTGGACGTGCGCGTGATTGCTGCGTCCAATCGCGATCTGGAGCGGGCGGTTAAAGATGGCCAGTTCCGCCAGGACCTGTACTACCGGCTGGCGATCATCTCCATCTTCCTGCCGACGCTGCGCGAGCGCAAGGAAGACATTCTGCCGCTGGTGGAGTTCTTCATCTCGCGTTACAACCGCAAGTTCCGCAAGCACGTCACCGGCATCACCGACGAGACGCGCAAGCTGATGCTCAAATACGACTGGCCGGGCAATGTTCGCGAGCTGAAGAACGCGGTCGAGCGGGCCATGATTCTGGAAGAGAAGAATGAGCTCAATCCTGATTACCTGCCGTTTGCGGTGGCGCAGCAACAGTCTGTGCTGACGGCGTTCGAAATCTCATCGGCAAACAACGGCGGCAACGCCGCGAAAGAATTGCCGAATGGGCGTAGCCTGCCCAAGCTGGAAATTCCCGAAGGCGGCACCTCGCTGGAGGAAGTGGAACGTGAGCTGGTGGAGATTGCCATGTCGCAGGCCGACGGCAATCAGACCCACGCCGCGAAGTTACTCGACATCAGTCGCGATGCTCTGCGCTACAAGCTGAAGAAGTTTGGCCTGATGCGCGCAGAGGAAGACGAACCCGCCGCCACGCCGTAGGAAGATGCTGAACAACCAAATCCGGGCGGGAGCGACTGCGTTCGTCGGATGGATGTAGTTGCCGGGACCCAAGAAACAAATCTGTCGGGCACGGGCGCGACAGATTTGTCTTAGCTCCTTTTCGGATGCGGATTACCGATGTACGGGAACTCCTTCAGGATGTCGGTGTGGGGGCTGAGTCCCGAGGGCGGACACTCATTCTTCGTCAGGAAGGCGAGGCGGTAATTGATGACATCGTCGGTGAAGACCCGGCCATTAGGGTACTTTGCGGGCTTCGAAGGATTGAAGCTCAGCATGTCGGGCAACAGGCCTTCGGCGTCGATGGCGGCGATGGCCTCTTCCCGGGTGTAATTGCCGGTATGTCCCATCAAGTGGACGAACATATCGGTCCAGCGCTTGCGATCGTTGACCGGCTCGCTGGCGTTGTATTCCAACTTGGTGTCATCGGTGTTGAAGAAGCTGCTGACGCTGGGATGGCCCGCGCGATCAGCGTGAATCAGCTTGCCATCCTCGCGCACGCTGCATCGTCCCCAAATGTGGATCACGGGATTGGAGCCAAGCTCACTGGTGGGCAGCTCTATCACCGTCGAGAATACGTTAGCTTCCGTATTCGAATCGACGCCGGTCCAGGGAGACTTGCTGCCCAGATGAGGCTCGGTGAAGTTCCGTTTGCCCCTGGTATCGAACAGGTTCTTGATACCGTCGAAGTCGAAAAAGAAGGCGTCGCTGCGCGCGCCGGCGAAGAAGGTGTACCCATTCGCCTTTACGATATTGGGTTTGTCGCCGACGAAGGAAACCGCAGCGTCGGAGATTATCTTGGTGCCGACCGCTTCCACCGAGCGGGCTTCGGTGCCTTTGGCGACAAAAACGTTCACCGTCTGCTTGCCGTTTTGCGGCGGCGAGAACACATAGCTGAACGCAATGTCGTTCAAATAATCGCCGTTGGTGTCGATGGCGAGCCGGTAGATGGCGTCAGGATGGAGCGCGTCGGCAAGCGGATTGGCATTAAGAATCAGCACCGTCCTTGCCGGGTCCGTGGGCGACTGGAAGGCGTAGAGATCGCAAAGGTCGAGTCGTTGGTCCCCGAGAGGAGGACCGAGGCTGAGTCCAGTGAAATGGTTCGACATTTTCTTACCTGCCTTTGAAAATTTGTAACTGCGATTGTGTTGTTGTACAGAAGGGTGACCCCCGGAATTTCACTTCTTGGCATTCCGGCATCGGGGAGTATACACCCGTTTTGTTTCCGCGCCGTTTCGACAGGACAAATCTGTTGCCGCTCGGCCACGTCGCTCCTGGGATGGGCCAAAGCGCGGGCTTGGCGGATGAGGTTGGATGCGCTCCGATGCATCACAGCGCATCTGCGCTACGGCTTTATCGTGCGGATCTTTACCAGCGTCCCGTCGGGCAGGGGATTGCCCGTGAAGTGGACGACGCCATCGCGCACCACGCCATTGAGCTCCGGCACCACCGCGGCAACCCCTCCGACATCGGTTGCGCTCACAGCGGGCGCCTTCTTCGCGATGCCGCGGTCCATCGCCAGATTGGCCAGCCGGTCGGCTTCGCGGTTCTTCTCGCGCAGCACATGCTTGACCTCGAAGTAATCAAGCTGATCGATCAGCTTCATCGCCCGGCCATGCAACTCCTTCAATGTGGGATTGCTGACCTTGTACTGGCCATTTATCTGCTTCACCATCAACTCGGAGTCGCTGACCACTTTCATCGCCTTAAAGCCATGCTGCAAGGTATAGTTCAGCGCTCCCAGCAGGCCGGAGTACTCGGCGTAATTGTTCGTCTGCCGGCCGAGGAACTCGCTGAGTTCAGCCACCGGGCGCCCGAGTTCGTCCTCGATGACGACTCCATATCCCGCCGGGCCAGGATTTCCGCGCGCGCCGCCGTCGATGAAGGCCACGAGGTATCCCTGGTCGAGACTGGTGATCGGTGCGCCGATGAACTCCTGCGAGTGGTAGCGCGATTTCTCCGGAAAGGGACGGATGGGCATGGTGTGTAGTTTACCCCTAACAGGCCGCTGAAAAGTCGGAACAGCAGATCCCTCGCGGGCTGAAGCCCGCTCGTGATGACAAAAAATAAAGGACCTGCAACGGCGCAGCTGAAGCTTCGCCCCTTCAAAACAGATCGAAATCTGGAATCTGCTCTACCGTCCCAGTGCCAGCCGGGTCGCCAGCCGTTCCGGAAGATCAGCCTTAAGAATCCTGGCCTGGGTTTGCTCGACATCGTAGGGAACGCGGTAGAAGGTAACCGTGGCGGGCTTGTCTCCGTCGGTTTCATACAGCGCAAACGCCGCCCGCCAGTCGTTGTCCCGAGGCTGTCCCACCGATCCAGGGTTGATGAGATATCGCTCTCCCGGAACCAGCGCCAGTTCCACGTGCGCAACCCCATCGCTGCTTTGATATCGCGGCGCGAAGGGAAGCGTCTTGCCATCTTTGTAAGCGAAGCCGCCCTGTAGATGAGTGTGTCCGAAGAAGATGACGTCGGAGTGGCCCGGCATGTGAAAGTCGAAGCCGGCCGTCGAATTGTTCAGCACGTATTCGTCTTCGTCGCGCGGGGAGCCGTGCACAAACTCGATGCCGGGCAGCTCGTCGCGGCGCAACGGTCCCTGCGGCAACGCCCTTAGCCAGTTCAGATGGTGATTCTCCAGCGCCGTCTGGGTCCAGCGCGCCGACATAGCCGCCACCAGGTTGAACTCCGACAGGGCCAGCAGGCCGGAGCAGGCGCGATCGTGATTGCCGCGCACCACCGGGCATTTCATGGCCCGCACCCGGTCGCACACTTCGTTGGGCGAGGCGTTGTAGCCCACGACATCGCCCAGATTCACCACGCTATCGTGGGCGGGCGCAACCTCCATGCAGGCGTCCAAGGCCTCCAGGTTGGCGTGGATATCGCTGAGCACGAGCAAGCGCATGTCAGCGGACCTCCGGCGCAATCACGGGACAGCGCGCGAGATGTTCGGGAGCAACTTCGACCAGCGGCGGCAACGCGGCGGAACAGCTCGCAATCCGCAAGCTGCAGCGCGGCTCGAAGGCGCAGCCGGGCGGCAAAGCGGCAATCGCGGGGACGGCCCCTTCAATGGTCGGCAGCGGTTTGGCACGATCGGAGCGCAACGTTGGCACCGAGTTTAACAGCCCGCGCGTGTAAGGGTGCGCCGCATTGCGAAAAACATCTGTCGCCGTTCCCATCTCGACCACGCTTCCCGCATACATCACGCCGATGCGGTGCGAGATCTGCGAGACCACGGCGAGATCGTGCGAGATGAAGAGCATGGCCAGAGAGAATTTTTCGCGCAGTTCGGCGAGCAAGTCAAGGACCTGCGCCTGGATGGTGACGTCCAGCGCGGTCGTCGGCTCGTCCGCGATCAGCAGCGACGGACGATTCACGACGGCCATGGCGATCATCACGCGCTGGCGCTGGCCGCCGGAGAGCTGGTGGGGATAGTTGCGCGCGCGACGGTCGGCGTCGTCGATCGCAACCGTGCGAAGCGCCTCCACCGCCAGCCGCCACGCGTCGGCCTTGCTGACAGTGGTAGAGCGGGCCTTCAGGCCCGCGTCACGCCGCACTAAATGATCCGGGGCTTTAGCCCCGGCGCGCTCTGGATGGGCCAGCACGGCCTCGGCAATCTGGTCACCGACGCGCATCACCGGATTCAGCGCGGTCATCGGCTCCTGGAAGATCATGCTGATTCCCGCGCCGCGGATGTTACGCATCTCCGGTTCAGGCAAAAGGAGCAACTCTTCGCCGCGAAACCGGATGCTGCCATGCATGCGGGCTTGCGGCGGTAGCAGGCGCAAGATGGCCAGGGCACTAACCGATTTTCCCGAACCAGATTCCCCAACCAGTCCCAGCACCTCGCCCGCCGCGATGCAAAAGCCGACATCGCGGACAGCGGTCACGGTCCCCTGAGCGGTGACGAATTCGATGCTCAGGTTGCGAACATCCAGCAGCGGAGGCACACAGGTATGCTAGCAGGATAGGGGCTTTAGCTCAGCGCACCTTAGCGTACATCACCTGGTCCAGAATGACGCCGTTCTTGATCGCGCTGCGGCGCTGGATCCCCTCGCGCTCGAAGCCGGCTTTCTCCAGCACTCGTATGGATGCCACATTGTGGGAGAAAACCGTGGCGAAGATGCGGACGATCTTGTAGTTGTCTAACGCCCAGTCCGACGCCGCGGTCACGGCGCGGCTGGTAAAGCCGCGCCCCCAGAAGGGTTCAGCCAGCCAGTAGCCCATTTCCAAACTCAGTCGCGAGATGTCCGTCCCCAGCTTGAATCCGATGCCGCCGATGGCCTCGCCGTCGTATTCGATCGCAAAGGACATCGCCACATCCATGGAGCGCACATAGTTTAAGTAGTCGATGCCGTCGCGCCGGGTGTAGGGATAGGGAAACTGATCGCGCAGGTTGGCCGCAATCCTCGGATTATTGGCACAGCGAATCAAGGCGTCGAGGTCGTCTCTGCGCCAATCGCGTACCCGCAGATCGCCAAGATCGAGCAGCATGAGAGGAATGTTGCTGCATGGCGGCGGTTCAATGCAAGCGGCAAACGATGGGGGACGTTACCGCTCGTCGTAATACCAGCGCCGCACTCGTTGCAGCACGGTAGCGGGCGCATCTGGTTTGGAGCTGAAACTGATATCCGAATTGCGATAGTGCTTCCACTGTTGGCGCACAACCAGGACTGACAGCGCGATCAAGAGGGTCATACGGACACAGATCAGGGCAAGGTCCGCGGTTTTGGAATAGCGAGTGGTGGCAGCAAAACTTAGCAGCACCAGGCAGCCCAGGAAGAGCATCCATCCTGCCGCTTTACCCCGCATGATCGCCTCAGGGCCTAAAAGCCGTCTTTCTTGGGCCGCGGTCCGGCACGACTGAAGTCGGGCCCTGACACAAAGCTCCGTTGCAACGAATTAATGACTCAGTACACTAGTTGCTAGTTACTAGTTGCTGCCTTCAAATCGACATCACTTCCTTCTCTTTGCCCTTGGCCAGTTCTTCCATCTTCTTGATTTCGTCGTCGGTCAGCTTCTGGATCTGCTCCAGCGCGCCGCGCTCTTCGTCTTCGGTGATCTTCTTGTCCTTCATCGCCTTCTTGATCAGGTCGTTGCCGTCGCGGCGGATGTTGCGGACCGCGGTGCGGTGCTCTTCCAGCACTTTGTGCAGGTGCTTCACCATCTCTTTGCGGCGATCTT
>Ga0187885_10001984_pt1 | contig 21093 bp, 15 predicted proteins | sample June2016WEW_20_1_3_FD_132970 | JGI IMG/M metagenome (GOLD analysis project Ga0187885, IMG submission 132970) | Peatland microbial communities from SPRUCE experiment site at the Marcell Experimental Forest, Minnesota, USA - June2016WEW_20_100 | ecosystem: Environmental > Terrestrial > Soil >... | reverse complement strand
GTACTTGTCCTTGTTGGCCGTGACGCCCGATACGCCAGAGCCGTTGGCAGATGTGAAGAAGCCGGCGATGCCATTGACGGCGGTGGCCGAGCCCCGCAGAGCGGCTCCTGCGCCTGTCTGGGTTACCAGCAGCGCGGTCCCGGCGGAGTCGGTGGTGAGGGACGTATTAGCGGTGCCGGCACTGTTGGACGATCCCATGATGAGCGAGCCACCGGCGGCCGCCTCAGCGGGCCGCGGTAGGCCCAGCGAACCCAGGACCAGACCGGCCAGGCCGGCCAGGCCAGCCGCGATCACGTTGCGGCGGCTGCGGGGCGGCTCGGCGGGCGCAGGTTCCGGCGCGGGTTCGGATACTTGCTCCGGCACGACGAGCGGTTCGGTCAGCGGTTCGATGGCCATCGGGAGACCCTCCAGACGGCGCGAGCTTCGCAGGACGCATGCGGCCGCACCGTCGAGCGGATCATCGTCCCGGCGGGAGCCCGGTGCAATGGGGGGCGGGACGTCGGCGACAGGCGGAGCGGGAGCGGGTGACGAGTTCCCGAATGTCGGTCGTGGTCCAGATGGCCACGGGGCCTTGGGGGCCGCGGAAGGCTGGAGCGGGTCATTGGGTACCGCCTGCCTTCGGGGTTGGACTCATCCTGGGCCAACTCGACAGAGAGTGCTTCCCAGCTCACGTGGCGGAGTCCCAGCCCGACCAGACGACTGGCGAAGAGGACGTTGTGCCCTTGCGCCTCGCGGCGCGAGAGGGTAAACGTGCACTCTGTCCGGTCGCGGCCGGCGGGTCCGGTCGACCGGTTCGCAGGCGAGGAGTGTTCGCGATGGACGATAAGCCTCTCGATCAGTTGATGCCCGAGTCGGAGGATGAAATAGAGGCGGCCCCGCCGCGGCCATCGCGTCGCTCGCTTCTCGCCGCCGGGTTGTCAGGCTTCATCGGTCTCGTGCTCGGCTCCCTGGGACACGTGCCGGGCGTCGACGCGGCCGCCGGTGGCTCGCTCATCATGGGATCGTCCAACAGTGCTGGCACCTCTAACACGTCCCTCACCACCGACTCGACCGGGACCGCGCTCCTGGTAACCCAGACAGGCGCAGGCACCGCTCTGCGCGGCTCGGCCCTGGCCGTCAATGGCATCGCCGGCTTCTTCACCAGCGCCAACGGCTCTGGCGTATCCGGCGTCACGGCCCACAAGGACAAGTACGCCGTCTACGGCGGCAACGATGCCTCTACCACCGGAGCGGGAGCTGCCATCCGAGCGAACGGCGAGCAGAACAACGGCGTGTACGCGACGACGGCCGGCACGACCACTAATGCCGTCTGGGGCGTCAACACGTCCACAACTGGCACCGGGGTCGCGGTCGCCGGACAAATCTCTACGACCGGCCAGGGAGCAGGGGTTCTCGGCTGGTCGAGCGCGCCCACCGGCGGCGGCTGGGGCGTCGAAGGGGTTTCTGAGAGCCCCTCGGGCTTCGGGGTCTACGGTTACAGCGCCTATAGTGGCGGCTCGGTCGGCAGTTCGGTTCCCCCTATTGGTGTTATCGGCGAAACGGACAGCTCGATCGGCTTTGCCGGCATGTTCGTCACCGCGGCGGGCAACGGGGTGTCAATCACAACGCCGTCGGGAAAGAGCGGACTGGTCGTGGGCGGTGGCTTGAAGAGTGCCGTCGTTGCGACCAACGATGGGGCCCGGCTCCTCTACTCCGAAGAAGCGACCAGCGTCCTGTTCGCCGATTACGGATTCGGGCGTCTGGTGGACGGCAAGGCCACCGTCTCGATCGACCCGGTCTTCGCCGAAACCGTGAATCTCTCGACCCCGTACCACGTCTTCGTCCAGCCCTATGGGAAGGCAGCGATCGTCGTTACGGAGCGCTCGGCCGAACGCTTTTCGGTCGAAGCGATCTCCGGCGACGGCAACGCGGAGTTCTCGTATCGAATAGTGGCGACACGACGCGCCTACGAAGGCGAACGGCTGGGACGAGCGCCTTGGGCTGACGATGATCCCAACCTCTATCCGGAGAAGGCCTCGACGAGCCCCTTGTTCAAGCTCGGTCGACAAATGGTCAAGTAACTCCGAGGCGCTAGCCTCCGGGCCGGCTGGGGTCTCGCCGGGTCGGGCGAGCGTCGCCCGAATACGACCGCCACCAAGCGCCCCGAGCACGAGTTCGTGCTGGCTCGCTATTACGGCACTATCATCTCGCCGTACTTGACGTGGATCTGTCTGCGCCTCGGGCTCAGCGCCGATCAGGTGACCATAGTTGGCGGCGCCATCGGCGCGGTGGGTGCCGCTCTACTGTTCCCGGCGCTCGGTCCCTGGACGGCGGTTGGCGTGATCTCTCTCCAGGTCGCCTACATCCTAGATTTCTCGGAGGGTCAGGTCGCGCGGATGCGGGGCACGACTTTGATGGCCGGTGGCTACCTCGACTGGCTCACGCATCTGGACGTGCCGCCCGCGGCGGCCCTCGCCTCCTCGGCCAGCGTCGCCATCGCGGTTGGGCAACCCTGGCCGTTCGTCCTCGGCATCGCCGCCGCGCTCGAGCTCGCGCCGCTGGCCTTCCAGGCAAAGGAGCACATCCTCGTGGCGATGGCCCGCACCGATCCGGCCCGGGGCCGATCGGTCTTCTTCTTCGCCGCGCTGAACGACGACGCAAGGTCCAATGACGTCGAGCAGACACCGGACGGCGCCCCGGCGCCGCTCCGCGCGGCCGGCATCGCCGGTAGGGACCGTTGCCCGTCCGTGCGCTTCATCGCCGGGGAGGGCCTGATCTAACTCGGTGCCGCGCACCTGCTGAAGCTCGCTGTCTTCGCCGACCTCGCCTCGTCGGCCCTGGGCGGGCCCGCCGTAGCCGGCAGGCTAATCGTACTGACTGCCTGGACCGCCGCGCTGCTGGTCCACATGCCGATCGTTGTCCGCCGCAACTACCGCGTCACCCGGGCAGTCGAGGGCGCTCTGGAGGCCTTGCGCCAATCGTAGACGTCCGACCAGTAGGGGCGAGACGGCAAGAGATGGCAGGGCCCGATGACACGTCGCCGACGCTGGCGGAGGGGCATTCTGGCTCTGGAAGCTCGGTGCTCTCATTCGCTCTGGGTAGGCAAAAGGAGGTCCGGGTCGGATACCATGGTCGCCTCAGGTTCCGGCGCATTGTCGCCCCGTCGCTGGCGCAGTGACTGAGCTACTCGTCCATGGGTGCCCAGTATTCGATCCAAGCCCATGCGGCCGATTAATCTGGTCCTGGCTGCGGGGCTCGGTCGACGGCTCGGCGACCGCACAGCGACCGCCCCAAGGCCCCGCTCGAGCGCCTTCTTGTCTCGCTTGCCGCTGCGAAGGTGGAGCAGGCCGTCGTCGTGATCGGTCACGGCGCTGAGCGCGTCGACGCCTTGCTCGCGTGCCGCGACATTGGTTTGTCCGTGCGAACCGTCTTCAACCCCGACTACGCGACGGCGAACAACATCGTCTCATTCCTGTGCGCCGCCGAGACGATCGGTGACGGCTGCCTGCTGTTGACTCGCACATCGTCGTCGATCGTGTGAGGTAGCCGCTCGTATCATCCTGGAGGTAGCCCATGACGACCGATCCGTCCGTGAGATGGAGTTCCTGAAGATGGCCGCTCTGGGCGAAGCGGCGGGTCTCGCCGACCGACGTCAGGCGGGACTCGACGAGGGCCCCTGCGCGGATGATCGCGATAGCGACAATCAGGGCCAGTGCGCCTCGCGGCAGCGCTGTTGCGCTCGGCAGGCGGACGGTCAGAGTTCGGCTCATGGGATCACCGTCCTGCCTGTCCTGTTCGCCACCGATGCGTGGGCCGGCACGGCTTCTCCCGCGTAGTGGCGATGGCGGTCTTCATCGGCGCTGCCGCGCCAGGTAGACCCGGCCGACTGGCCCTCGAGCCGGGATCCGGTCCGAACGGACTCGTCGAGTCAGTCGGTTTCTCCCGCCGGCGGGGGACTTGGCGAGGCGGCCTTCTCCTCGAGCGGCCGCTCGACCGGTCCACCGAACCACGCCAACATCTCCTCGTCCGTAGCTATCCGGCGGCGCATTATGTCGTTGCGGCGGGCCCACAGCTTGGGGAGGTTGTGCACCACATCGCCCAGGGCACGAAGCGACGTCTGCTCGCGAAGGACTAGGTAGCCGGTGATCTGGACGTCTCGATAGAGGATCTGCCGCCAATCGCGTCGCAAACCCGGCTCAATCTCATTCTTCAGCACCAGCTGCCACCGGTTGCGGACGGAGTTTCGATTAATGTCTGCCGGCAGGATTCCTCTGCGACCGGGCGCGACTCGCCGGCGGTGCCGCGCCACGGCCGCCGGGTTGTATTCGCAGCGCCAACCCAGCAACTGAGCGCGCCAGGCCAGATCCACGTCCTCGCGGTAGCTGAAGAACGACTCGTCGTAGATCTCGCCCTGGTAGGCAACGTTCTCCAGCATCTCGCGACGGTACAGGGCCGCGGCGCCGCTGGGCCCGAACACATAACCCGGGGAGAGGTAGCGCCCCGCGGCCAGGCGATTGGAGCCGCGATCGGTGACGCGCCGGTTGCGGTGGGCGATCATGCCGGTCGAGTCGAGTATGTCGTCAGGCAGTTCGCACTCGACGAGTTCGGCGGAGTTTCCAAGGGGGTCCTCCGGCCGGAAGCGCAGCAGCCTACCCGTGACCGATCCGAGTCGAGGATCGCGTTCGAACGGCGCGAGAGATCTGGCCAGGAAGTCGCGCCGCAGCCGCGCATCCGGATTGAGGACCAGGTGGATGTCGGCAGGGGCAAAGGCCATTGCTCGGTTCTGCCCGCCGGCAAAGCCGAGATTGACCGGGGACCGCAGGAAGCGAGCGTGGGGAAGCGCAGCGCGGGCGCGAGCCAGCCCGTCGTCGGTCGAGCCGTTGTCGAGGATTATCACCTCGTCGGGGGGCCGCGTCTGATCGTTGAGCGCCGCCAGACAGGCTTCGATGTCGACCGCCGAGTTGAACAGGACGATAGAGACGGTGACGGTCAGGGCCATCGGTTCGTCCCGCGGAGACACCGTTCCGTCGCGCGTGCGCCCTGCATTGTCACTTCCACGAGGGTGAATTGTGCCCTATCGCCGGGGCAGCGTAGTGTCCGTGACCGCACGGCCGGCACCGGCCACCGGCGTTCCCGGGTGCGGTGCCGCAGGAAGTGGTCGTTGCGGCCGGGGTAGATGCGTCAACCCTAGACCTCGGGGCGCAGGCCAGCGAGCACATCCAGGGCGGTGTCCACGCGGTCCCGCCATCGATTTGCCAGCGCATGATCGAGGCGGGCTTGGCGAGATCTGTCCAGTTGTCCGGCGAGCGTTTCCATCGCGGCAGCGGCAAAGCTCCCGGGGTCGTCCGCCACAATGGCCAGGCCCGGTGGCCACCCGTCCGCCGGCGGTACCGACGTGGAAACGACCGGCACGCCGGCGGCGATCGCGTCCCAGGCTTTCATTGCATCCTGGGAACGTGTGTACTCGTCCGGCGTGTGTGGGATCAGCACGGCGCGGGCCCCTGCCACGAACGCCCGAGCCTGGGTCGCCTGCAGAGGACCTTCGAGGCGAACGGCCGGGTGCCGCGCCAGCGCAGCCCAACCCGCCGGCTCGCGCTCGACCGGACCGGCTATGCGGAACGTGGCCTGCCGGCCGGTCGCCCCGGCCAGGGCATCGGCGACCGCGAGCGCGAGTCGGGTGTCGAAACGCTCGTGGATTCGCCCGACATAGGCCAGGTACGGTTCAGCAGTGGGCGTGCCCGGACTCAGATCGGGGCAGGCGTTGGGAAGCCACACGACGTGCGATGCACCCATTGCAGCGAGCCGGTCTCGCATAAGCCTCGTGTTGGCGAACACGACGTCTGCGCCCTTCGCCGCGGCAGAGTATCCGTCCCGAATAGCGCTGAGCCTGCGCCGGCCCCGGAAGAGCGGCGAGAGGTCCCAGGCGTCGTAGGCATCAAAGGCGGTGACGAGCGTAGGCTGGCTCTCGATCCTCTCCAGCACCCGCGCTGACTTGGGATCGGATACCCAGAGGACGGTGGGGCCAGAAGCCAGTACCTCCGTGACGAGCCGCGCGACGAGGCCGCTCTCCATGGCGCCATATGGCCAGGAATGTTCTATCACCGTTACCTGTGTGGCTTTCGCCACCTGGGTGGCCTCCGTGGCCTCTTGAGCCTTCTGGTTGTCTGACTCCTCGGCGCCCGTGTTTTGCTCAGGCATTGCCAGCGGCGTAGCAAGGCCGAGCCAGGGGCCGAACCTCACGAGCCGGCTGCCACGTCTCAGCGAGGTTGGCACAGTCCGTGCGGCCCGGTCCGGCCTGAGCCGGTTCACGACGATGACCCTGTCGAACGAGCCGCTTTCGACGAACTGCTGGAGGAGCGCGGCCGGTCGAGTCGGCATCGCGGCTCTGGAGCGAGCCCGATGAGGAGATAGGAATACGAGCGATCGATCAGGCACCGGCGGAATGCTCAGGTTGGTGCGATTGCCTCCAATCCAGCTGGACGTGCGATTGGATCAGGAGGCCGGCGACGACGATCTCAATTGCTGCCAGGCCAAGCCGCAGGGGCAGCGAGCCTCGATCCTGAAGCAGCAATGCGGCCAGGCCGGCAACGACGGAGAGGGTCAGCGGGGCGACCAGACCCCTGAGGCTGGCGTGGGCGTGGCGTACGAGCTGCCAGGCCATGACCATGGATGAGGCGCTGATTGCCACGAGCACGGCGCAGGCCACGCCGGCAGGCCCCGCAAGCTCGAATCCAACCGGCACTGCCACCGCCATGATCATCACGTTGAGCCAGGCGCTCGTGGTGGCATGGCGTGCCAGCCCGATTCCGTTGGCCGCGGTGCCGATCCCCATCGCCGCCGACCTCACCACGCCGAAAACCGACAGGATGACCAGGGGCGCGACTGCGGAGGGCTGGCGGAAGATCGCGCTCGCGATCTCCGGCGCCACGGCCATCACCAGGATCGCAGGTACGACTGCGGCAGAGGCTGAGAGCGGGAGGATCGTGTCGAGTGCGGTTCGAAGTCGGCCGGGGTCGCGTACGTCTCTCGCGTAGTACGGAAGCGCGACGCGGTTGAGAACCTGGGCCGGGCTAATGGTGAGCGTGGTTCCGAGTGTGTAGGCCAGGGCGTAGATCCCCAGCGGGACCGAGCCGCCCAGCCGGCCGACCGTCGCATTGTCGAGGTTCGTCGCGAGGTACGTCAGGAGAGCCCCGAGCCACAGGAGCGTGGCGTAGCGAAGGAGGTGCCCGATCGGCGCCGCGTTGCCGGGGACCCGTGCCGTCCAGGGAGGAGCCAGTGCGATCGCCACGATTGCCTGCAAGATGCCCTGCGCGACGTAACCGGCCGCAAGGGAATTCACGCCCCAGCCGGCGAGCAGGCCCAGCACGGTGACGCCGCCAAGCGCCGAATACGAGACGATGTCAACGACGGCGCGCGCTTGGAACCGCAGCTGCCGCTCCAGCGTCGCATTCGACGCAATTCCCAACGAGCCGATGCCGAAGGCAAGCGCGAGAATGCGCAGCTGACCGGATGCCGGCAGACCGAGCACGGCCGTGATCGGGTCAGCCAGGAGGGCCATCGCCGCCGCGAGGGCGAACCCGACAACCGAGATGCCAACGAATGCGGGCCAGGCCAGCGAAGGGTGGTCGCGACCGAGGACGATGAGCGCCTGGCCCAGCCCGGCGTCGCGGAGAAGCAGACCTCCCTGATACACGACCATCGCCAGCGCGAAGACCCCGTAGTCTGCGATCCCGACGGCGTGCGCAACTAGAACCGTAGATGCTACGAGGACGCCACGCGATGCAATGAACGCAATGGCCTGTGCCCCCAGCTTCTTCGTGGGGCGTTCCGTAGCGAACCAGTTGAGGCCGACCGACTCGCCGCCCGATGCGGTGGCCGTCACCGCAGCCGCTGGATCGCCGATAGCAGGACCGGTAGGCCGGCCGCGGCGAAGGCTAGGACGATGGTGCCGATCAGCGGGAAGACGCTGGCGACGGAAAGGCCGCTCAAGTTGGCGTTGAGTACGGCAACTATCGCGTACGCATACAGCGCCCACCACGCCGGGTCGTTGCGGGCGAGGGCGCTGCGGTACAGCCACGCGAGCAGGAAGCCGAGCAGCAGCGGTACCACCAGCCAACCAGGCGGACCGAAGTTAGCGTATGACTCTCCGAGGAGGCTGGGCACGGTTCCGCCGCCAGCGTAGACCTGGTGGAGCGCCGCCTTGAGATCCTGGTCGAAAGTCGTCTGGTGACCCGGCAGCGCTGTCAGAAGGGGCTGGACATAAGTGTAGCCAAGCCGCCACGACAAGTGCGCCGGTACGGCATCCATCGTGTAGTCAGTGTTTTGGACGGGGACGATCAGGTACAGACGCAGGGCCAGCTCGGTCAGTGCTACGTAGTCGTGGGCCTGTGCCGCTCGCTTGATGTCGGGATTGTTCCACGTCTCAGGGCTGTGCTCGAGTCGGTAGGCACCGACTATGCCCGCCGCAAAGACCAGCGCTGCCCCAATCCCCGCGATGGCCAGGAGCAAGCGGGGAGTGAGTCGGCGGAAACCCCCAACGAGCAACCCCACCAGGAGCCCGACCTCGACCGTGAGGAAGGCGTTGGACCGATTGGCTGTCGCCAGCTGGAGGCAGACCACAATTGCCACCGCTGCCACGGCGACCGCCAGCAGGCGTCGAGACCCTCTGGATACCGCCACGGCGATCATGAGCCATGTGCCCGGCAGGGCCACCAGCGACAACACGCGCAGCTGGCTACCGCCGCGATTCGCCGCCTCCACACGCCCCTGCTCAACCGATGACATGAAGATCGGCAGGTAGCCGATCCTAATCAGGTAGAGGACGAGGGCCGCGATGCCGATCATCGTGAGCACGGCGGCCAAGACCAGCAAGGGTCGGTCGCCTATCTCTGTCGACCGATGGTCCGCGGGGATATCGGCCCGGCGCCACGCGATGCCGATCCCGACGACCATGCCAAGCACTGCCAACGCCAGGCCCGCCAGTATGGCGGCGCCATGGGTGGCACCGGGCAATCCTTCAACGGCGAAGCCCGTGCCGTAGAAGAGGATCAGCCCGCCCACGGCCGCCACGGCGGGCGATGCGAAAGCGATCCTTCGATTGGCGAAGGCGTCGCGGTACGCGGCGGCTATCCCACGCGGTATGGCCATCATGAAGATCCGACTCCTCTTACCGGTCGCGCGCAAACCCCGGTCGCCGCCGGTTCATCAATGCCGGCGGCGACCTGGCGCGGCTCCGCGTTCCCCGAACGAGTCACCCGCAGGGCTGGCGCGGAGCTAGCCTCTGTTGCGACCAGGACGAGATCAGCCGTAAGGTTCTCCACGGGCCCGAGTTGGCTTCGGCGACGATGCGCTCCCACTGGTCCACAGCAGTACGGTACCAGAGCACTCTTACGCGATTCAGGCCGTTCTGACCGCGCCCTCGCGTTCCGAGGCGGGTCTCAAGATCGCCATACGAGGTCGTTATGCACCGCTGGTGCGCGAACGAAGCGTCCTGCTACTGCATCCAACCGACGAGGCATACGGTGCCGAATCGGTCGCTTCTGAGTGCGCCGTCGGCCTCCGTGCGAGGGGGTGGCGCGTCCGCATCCTCGTCAGCGGAGTTGGGCGGGCGCCTGTGCGCGGTAACTCGCTGGACCGGGTCGGGACTTCCCCTGGCGACCTCACCTGCTGACCTCGTGGCGCCCTCCCGCTCGATGGTCTCGGCGTGGAGCTCGTCCAGGCGCCGCCCGATATCAAGGTCTATGGCGCGGAATCTGCCGATCGTGAACGACCTGCCAGCGGAGAGCGACAAGCCTGGCGGAAAGGGACCGGTCCTGCCGAGTCGAGCCCGACGAGGGTGGCCAGGATCAAGGAAAGGCGACCGGTACAGAGGCGGGCCTGCGCGGTCGAACGAGCCGGAATCGTCGCTCGAGCTCTTGCGTTGTCCGCCGGCATCGTAGAATGCCAGTTGCTCGGTCGGGGTCGTGCTCCGAGTCGGCGCAGCCGAAGGGCAAGTCCGGGAGTGGTCATGAGCAAGGTCGTCGTGGTCGGTGGAGGCGGGTACGTAGGGTGCGTGCTCGTCGAGGAGCTGCTGGCCCTGGGTTTCAGCGTCCGAGTCGTGGATCGCATGTTCTACGGGCGGGAACCTGCCAGAGGCTTCCTAGATCGAGTCGAACTCGTCGATGCCGACATGCGGGACTTCGACGAATCCCACGTGGCAGACGCCTCGGCGGTCATCAATCTGGGTGGACTCTCCAACGACCCCACCGCGGAGTTCAACCCAAAGGCCAATCATGAGCTGAACACCGAAGCCTCGGTTCGGGTCGCTGAGGTCGTGAAGCGAGCGGGCGTGCAGCGGCTCATCCTTGCAAGCTCCTGCTCGATCTACGACCGCGGAGTTGGTGACGATACCAAGGACGTACTCATGGACGAGGACTCCTCGGTCGAGCCGAAAGCCGCCTATGCGACATCCAAGCTTGCCGCCGAGCGAGCGATCCTGCCCATGGCCACGAGCTCCTTCGCGCCGGTTGTGTTGCGCAAGGGCACGGTCTTCGGATTCTCGCCCAGGATGCGCTACGACCTGGTGGTGAATACGTTCGTCAAGGATGCACTCTCGCATGGAACCATCACAGTCCATTACGGCGGTGCCATGTGGAGGCCGCTGGTAGAAGTGCGGGACGTGGCACGAGCCTACGTGATGGGGCTGCAGGCGCCAACCGAGCTCGTGAGCGGACAGATCTTCAACGTGGTCACCGGGAACTTCCGCATCTCGGAGCTGGCCCTCCGCACGCAGTGCGCGCTCGCGGAACTGGGCATTCAAGTCAAGGTCGATGTCGACTTTGGGTACCGCCTCGTCCGCAGCTATCGCGTCTCGGGGGCCAAGATAGCTCGCGTGCTCGGCTTCGTCCCGCAGGTCACCGTCGAGGAGTCGATCGGCCGCATGGTGGAGCAGATCAACCACTATGGGTACACGGATTTCAGCAATCCGCGCTACTACAACATCGAGTGGATGAAGCTCCTCGAAGAGGCTGTCGAGATTGTCGGCAAGCACGGGTACGTGCTGTCGAAGCCCCAGCCAGCGGCCGTCACGGCGGATCCGTCGGGTAACGGCGTCAGTCGCATGACGACAGTCCCCGCCAAGTCATGAGGCTACTCGTCATAGGGGGGTGGGGCCAGCTCGGCTGTGATCTGGCCGCCGTGGCGGCGCCTGCCCATGAAGTCGTTCGCCCCCGTCATAGTGAACTCGATGTGGTCGATGAGGCTTCGGCGATGAGCGTCATCGGCAGCGTTCGTCCAGACGCGGTCATCAACGCCGCGGCCTTCCATAAGGTCGAGTTGTGCGAGGAAGATGCCCGCCGCGCGTTCGACGTCAACGCCATCGGGCCCCTAAATACCGCCCGCGCCGCTCGGGCAGTCGGCGCTCGCTTCGTCTTCGTGAGCACGGACTACGTATTCGGTGGCGATCGTCCCGGCGGTTTCGCCGAGGACGACGAGGTGTCGCCCCTCAACGTGTACGGAGTGTCCAAGGCTGCTGGTGAGGCAGCGGTGCGAGAGGCCGCCCCGGATTCGCTGATCGTCCGGGGTTCGGGGTTGTTCGGGCACGCCGGCAGCGCCGGCAAAGGCGGCAACTTCGTTGACAACATGATCGCGCGCGCTCGGGCCGGCCAGCAGCTCTCGATCGTGGACGACCAGATCTTCGCCCCGACCGCGACCCACGACATGGCCGAGAGGATCCTGCTTCTCCTCGAGCGCCGAGTGCCGCCGGGCAACTACCATGCGGCCAACAGCGGGTCGTGCTCCTGGTATCTTCTGGCGCGTACGGCTTGCGAGATAGCTGGCGTTCCAGCGGACATCACGCCCAAGGCGACGGGCGAGACGCCGGTCCATCGACCGCGATGGTCGGTTCTGCTCGACACCAAGACGGCCAGGCTGGGGTTGCCACCCAGTCGGAGTTGGGAGGATGCGTTGCGATGGTATCTCGCAAGCCAGCCCGAACCGGCGCAGGTGAAGACGGCTTGACCGGAGCCGGGCTGCGTATCGCGATCATCGGCAGCCGCGGGATACCCGCGGGCTACGGCGGATTCGAGACGTTTGCCCAGGAGCTGGCGCCCCGTCTCGTTGAGCGCGGTCACGAAGTCGCCGTGTACTGCCGCAAAGGCTATACCGCCGGAGAGGTGCTCGACGAATACAAAGGCGTCAGGCTGATCCATACGCCTGCTCTCCGAAGCCGGTCGCTCGAGCAGCTTTCGCACGAGTTCACCTCGATCGTGGACTCGATCGGGCGTCGGTTCGATCTCTACTACTTCTTGGGCTACCGCGGCGCACCTTTCTACGTGCCGGTTCGCGCGTCCAACCGGATCGTGATCGACAACACCGACGGGCTCGAGTGGCGCCGGCGCAAGTGGAGTTGGCTGGGCAGAACGTACCTCCGAATGGCCGAGTGGACCGTCGTCAAGCTGGGCGCCCACGCGCTGGTTTCGGACGCCGAGGCAATCCGCCAGTACTTCCTGAGGACGTACGGACGCGATTCCCTGTATCTCACGAATGGCGCCTATGCGCTTGATCGGGCGGTTATGCAGCAGGAGGTTCTCGACAAGTACGGCGTTGTCGAAGGCCAGTACTACATCGTCGCATGCAGGATCGAGCCCGAGAACAACATCGACGTCATCGTCCGCGAGTTCATCGCGTCCGGCTCCAAGAAGGAGTTGATCGTCGCGGGTGGGATGAACTACGAAACCCCGTTCTGGCAGCATCTGCAAGACATGGCAAAGGGCAGTCGCGTGCGGTTTCTCGGCCCCGTCTACGGGCCGATGCTCATCGAGAGCCTGCATCTTGGAGCCTTCGGCTATCTCCACGGCCACGAAGTTGGCGGTACCAACCCGGCGCTCCTGAAAGCGATGGGCTGCGGCAATCTGGTAATTGCACTGGACACCGAGTTCAATTCGGAGAACCTGGTCGACACCGGGCGATACTTCACGAAGAAGCCGGGCTCCCTTGCGGCTCAGATCGAATGGGCGGATGCGAACCCCGAGCTGGCGAGAGCTCTCGGTGACGCTGCCCGGATCAGGATTCGTGACCACTACAGCTGGGACTCGGTCGCCGACAAGCACGACGCGTTCTTCCGAGAGGTGGCTCGGAAGCACGGCCGGCATGTTTGATCGAGGCGTCTGGCCCAACACAAGCTATCGAGGGAACCGATGAGATTCGAGATCGAGAAGACTGAAATCGAGGATGTGGTGATCGTGACTCCGGAGATTTTCCGGGACGGTCGAGGGTTTTTTATGGAGGTCTATCGTCAGGATCTATTCGCCCAGCTCGGGCTGCCCTCCCAATTCGTTCAGCTGAACCATTCTCGATCAAGCCAGAATGTCGTCCGAGGTTTGCACTTCCAGTGGGACCCGCCAATGGGCAAGCTGATGCGGGTCACCCAGGGTCGCGCATTCCTCGTCGCCGTAGACATCAGGATCAAGTCGCCAACGTTGGGTAAGTGGGTTGGTGTCGAGCTGTCCTCCGATGAGCCTCGGCAACTCTGGGCACCGGCCAGCTTCGCTCGCGGTTTCTGTGTTCTGTCCGAGGTTGCGGAGATCGAGTACCTCACCACGGGTACATACAACAAGGCAGGCGAATCCGGCATTCGATGGAACGACCCTGCCGTCGGCGTCGAATGGCCTGTGGCCCACCCGCTGCTCTCGGCCAAGGACGAGCAGGCGCAGACCCTTGCCGAGTGGTTGCGAAAGATCGAGGCGCAGAACTTCCAGTACTGAAGGCCCGACCCAGGGTGGCGGGATCCAGGTTACCTCGCAGCCGGGAACTGGCGGGCCGGCCGGAGCGGAGCAGACGTCAGCTACAGAGCAACACATGGAAGCGCGACCGGCCGGGTATGACGTCCTCATTGTCGGGGCTGGGATCGTCGGGCTCGCGACGGCTTATCAACTGCTGCGCGCGCATCGGCGCTTACGTCTGGCTGTCGTCGACAAAGAGGGGACTGTCGGCGTGCATCAGACCGGGCACAACTCGGGTGTGCTGCACGCGGGCGTCTACTACGCCCCCGGCTCCAAGAAGGGGGAGCTGTGCCGGCGCGGAAAGGCGGAACTTGAGTCGTTCGCCGAAGCTCATGACATCGCGTTCCAGCGGTGTGGGAAGCTGATAGTTGCCCTGAATGAGCTCGAAGTCCCGCGCCTGCGGGAACTGGAGCGGCGGGCTACGGCCAACCAGGTGCCGGGCATCGAGGTGGTAGGTCGCGAGCGCATCGCGGAGCTTGAGCCCCATTCCGCCGGCATCCTCGGGCTCTGGTCTCCCACCACCGGCGTAATCGACTACGTCCGCGTGGCCGAGGCGCTGGCCACCGAGATCGGCCTCCTTGGCGGCGATCTGCTGGTCGGGCACGAGGTGCTCAAGATCGTCGATTTGGGATCGGTCCGCATGCTGGAGACGCAGCGGGGACCAGTCCGAGCCCGTGACATGATCGTCTGCGCCGGACTACAGGCTGACAGGCTCGCCCATATGACCGGCACCTCCGGACCTCGCATCGTGCCGTTCCGGGGCGACTACTACGTGTTGCGACCCGAATCGCGATTTCTGATCCGTGGGCTCCTATACCCGCTACCCGATCCGGCCTTTCCGTTCCTTGGGGTTCACTTCACCAGGCGCATCGACGGCGAGGTATGGGCAGGCCCAAACGCCGTCCTGGCGTTCGCCAGAGAGGGTTACCGCCGGCGCGACGTCAACGTCCGAGATCTCTGGAGTACGCTAGCCTACCCTGGATTCCTTCGCGTCGCCCTACGCAACGCACGGATGGGCATGGGCGAGATGTGGCGCGCCTACGTGAAGCGAGCTTTCACCGCCGCGCTCGCACGCTACGTTCCAGAGTTGCGCTCTGCCGACCTTCTTCCCGGACCCTCCGGCGTCCGAGCCCAGGCGATCGATTCCAAGGGTCGGATGATCGACGATTTCGCCGTGGGCGGGTCGGCTCACGTGCTGCAGGTCCAGAATGCTCCCTCTCCCGCTGCCACAGCCTCGCTGGCCATCGGCAGCTGGCTCGCCGACGCTGCGAGCGAACGATTCGGACTCGGTGCTGACAGGTAGTCTGTAGCGAGTTCCAAGACGGTCGGGCGGCTGGCCGTGCGACCTCGTCCGAGACGGCCGGCCGCCACCTCCTGTATCGTTTGCAGCCATGGCGGACACGTACCATCTCACCGTGGTCGGAGCTGGCTATGTTGGGCTGGCGACGGCCATCGGGCTCGCGTCGCGCGGGCACACCATCGACCTGGTAGAGACCCGCCGGGACCGCCTCGACGCTCTCTCTGCGGGCGAGCTGCCAATTCATGAGCCGGGCATGGAGGTGGCCTTCGCGGACCCGGTGATCCGCGGCCGTGTACGCGCTGTGTCGCGAATCCCCGAGGAGCCGTCCGACTTGGTCCTTATTTGCGTAGGGACGCCGGTGGGCGAGAACGGCCGGAGCGATCTGAGGCAGCTCCAGGGCGCGCTGGAGGCGTCGCGCCCGCTGGTGCGATCTGGCGTGCCGCTCGTCATTCGCAGCACGCTGCCGGTTGGGTCGAACGAGCAGGTCATCCGCTGGGCCGGCGGTAACCCCTCCCGCATCTTCACCAACCCTGAGTTTCTGGCCCAGGGTACGGCCCTGGAGGGTTTCCTTGCGCCGAGCCGCGTGGTCATCGGCACCTTCCCCGACCCGGACGAGGACGCCCTGGCAGTGGTCAGGGCCGTCCTTGGCATCGACACATGCCCGGTCATGGTCACGAGCGTGGCCGAAGCGGACCTCATCAAGAACGGCGCCAACGCGTTTCTCGCCCTGAAGCTTTCCTATGCCAACGAGCTTGCTGTCCTGTGCGAGGAGCTAGGCGCTGACGTCGCGACGGTCATCGAGGGGATCGGGCTGGACCCGCGCCTGGGCAAGAAGTACATGCAGCCCGGCTTCGGCTTCGGGGGTAGCTGCCTGCCCAAGGATCTCCAGTCGATCACCAATGTAGGCCGCGACCTGGGGCTGGAGATGCACGTGACTTCAGCAGCTTCGGAAGCCAACGAATCTCACCAGCGACGGTTCGCCCGACGCATTCTGGGGGCGCTCGAGCCCGGCTGCAGGCGCGTCGCGATGCTGGGTTTGGCCTTCAAGGCGGGCACCGACGACGTCAGGTCGTCGCCCTCGTTGCGAGTCGCAGAGCTGCTGATGGCGCGTGGTGTCGAGGTTGTGGGCTACGACCCTCACGCCGCTCGAAACGCGGCCTCGGTCCTGCCCGGCATGCGCCTGGCTGCGACGGCGGAGGAGGCACTGGAGGGCGCCGGTGCGGCGGTGATCGGCACTGAATGGCCGGAGTTCCGCCACCTCGACTGGGGATCGCTCGCGTCCAGGATGGCGGCTCCGGTCGTGATCGACGGCAGGCGGCTGCTCGACGGGCCGGCGATGCGGGCATTGGGATTCCGTTATGAGGCGGTAGGGGTGCCAACATCGGCACTGCCCGCTCGGGCGCGGGAGGTAACGAGATCCGCAGGCTAGAGTGAGGAGTCTCCGACTTCTCCGGTGCGCAGCGTGAGCCCGTACTGAGACCGGGCCTCAAGATGCTCCGACCCCGTGAAGAGGGCATCGGTTCTGGGTGCATAGAGCGCCGGGCGATCTCGCCTCACATGGCTGACGCCGCGAGTGCCTGACTCACCAGGATTCGGAGTTCCGAAGCGCGGGCTTCGACGACACTTTTCGAGACCTGGGAGAACGCCACAGCGTCATTAGGAGCGGATGCCCAACCACCAATGGGGCCGTTCAGCAGGCGCAGAGAGCCATTCTCGAAGAGTGCTGGCGGCTATCGTTCGCGAGGAAGCCTCGTGCCCACACAGGCAGGCTCACAGCCGGGAAACTCATTTCAGGCGTTGATTGGAGCCGGGGAGATAAGGCTCCGATGGCCGAGATGTGTTGGTACGCGTCGCGGCTGTTAGCACTAGCGGCCGGTTCCGGACAGGACCGCCGGTACGGTCCGCAGCATGATCTTGATGTCGAGCCAGAGGGACCATTGGTCTATGTACTCAAGGTCGGTTTCGACCCAGTGATCGAACTCCGCCTCGCGGCGAGCACCAATCTGCCACAGGCCGGTCATGCCAGGCTTCATGGACAGCCGCCGACGGTGCCAGATGTCGTAGTCTGCGACCTCGCACGGGAGTGGCGGACGCGGCCCAACGAGGCTCATCTGCCCCTGGAGCACGTTCCAGAGCTGGGGCAACTCGTCCAGCGATGTCCGGCGGAGGAGGCGGCCGATGCGAGTGATTCTAGGGTCGCGCTCCAGCTTGAACGCGTGCCCGTTGATCGCGTTGTGCACCCGCAAGTCTGCAAGCTGTTGCTCGGCGTCGGGGCACATGGTGCGAAACTTGATCATGGCGAAGGTTCGACCGTTCAGGCCCACCCGCTCCTGGCGGAACAACGCTGGCCCGCTGGAGTCGAGCTTGACCAGCACCGCAAGCAGGGCCATGACCGGAGCCAGGACCAGCATGAGGATTAACGACGCGACGATGTCCACGACCCGCTTGACGAGCAGCCCGATGACGCGGTCCGGACCGTTTGCCAGCGAGTAGACGCCCAGTCCATCGATGCTCTCAAGGCGACCGAGCGACAGGACCCGCTCCACCGGGGCCGCTGGGATCCTCACGACTTTGCCTTCCTGCTGGCACAGCTGAGCGGTCTGCTCGATCAAGTCCTCCATGGCAAACGGCAGGCAGATGGCGACCTCGTCCACGATCTGGCTGTGGAGTACCCTCTCGAGGTCTTCGACGGGGCCGAGCAGAGGTCGGCCCAGGTAGATGCCGTCGTCCGCCGCGCCCGCCTGGAGGTGCCCGATGACTACCAGGCCGAGCTCCGGGTGACCTTCGACCATGTTTGCGAAGGCCTTAGCCCTGGCGTTGGCGCCCAGGACCAGCATGTAGCGGACGTTGCGGCCATGGCGGCGGAAATAGAGCAGCGTCAGCCTCAGGGCCACTCGCAGCGTGAACGCGGCGATGACCAGCAACGGGAAGACGACCAGCAGGAGAAGGCGGCTCACGTCCGGCAGTTTGAAGAGGAACAGAGCGCTCAGCGTCACCGCCAGGAGCACGACTGCCGCACCAATGACCTCGCCGAGCTCGCCTCTCAGCGTCCAGCGCGACCGGCTGCGGTAGAGGCCGCGCATCCACAACAGGCCGATCCACGTCGCGATGAACGCGCCAACGGCGAGTTTGGGGTCAGGGAGCGAGTGGCCCAGGGCCGAAGTCCAGGCCGAATTCGGCCCGAACCGGAGTTGGGCTGCGCAGATGACGACCGCTAGGGCGGCCAACGCGTCGGCAGCCATCAACACGGCCTGGAACAGGGCAGCGTGGCGACGGATCACGGGGCCAACGCATCTCCTCCCTTTCCGGCACCACCAGCTACACGGGCCGGATGTTGTCCGACATTGTAATCGGCCACCCAACGGCGCGGCGGCCAGACGTGCCAGGAGCGCCGCGGTTGAGAGCCGCCCGGCGCCACTGTGGTACATTCGGCGTGCTTTGGAAGACGAGATCAACTCCGGCTCTTCATTGCCCAGCCCTGGTCCACGCAGGAAGTCGCCGCCGCTGGCGGCGTTTCTGTCCTTCCTCTGGCCCGGCCTCGGGCAGCTCTACGCCGGCCGGCGCCGCCAGGCGGCAATCTTCGGTTTGCCCGCGCTCGCCGTCCTGCTGATCGTCCTGTATCAGGCCCGCCAGGGGCTCAGCGTTCTCGTGGCGCGTTTCGTCGACCCCGGCTTCGCCATGGCCGCCCTGTTGATCATCCTGGCGCTGGGGGCGCTGCGGATCGCCTCTGTGGCTCTCGCGTATGTCACAGTGGATCGCGGCGCGAGCCGCTCGGGAAAGATCAGCCGCAACGGGCGCGCGATTCTGGGCATCCTGATTGCCCTCATCGTGGTCACCCATGGCGTCGGTGGTGCCTTCGCGTACATGGACTACTCCACCTTCTCGCAGATCTTCGGCGGTTCCCCGAGCGATCTTGTCGGCGAGCCAGCTTCATCGGCGACTCCGCCGCCGGACATCTACGCCGGCGGATCGCCGCCGCCCGCGAGCTTCGGACCCACTGAAACGCAAACGCCGATCCCCGGCAGGGTCACCATCCTGCTCGCCGGGCTGGACTCGTACGTCACCCGCACCGAGCATCTGTACGACTCGATCATGGTGGTCAGCCTGGACGAGACCACCAACAAGGTCGCGATGGTGAGCGTTCCCCGCGACAGCGCCGCATTTCCTCTGTACTTCGGAGGAACCGTCGGGCCAACGACTCGCATCAACTCGCTTGTCTCATACATCGAGCATGGCTGGATCAAGTCTCCCGATGCTCCGCTCGCGTCCTTCGTCAATGAGATCGGCTACCTCGTCGGCATCCCGATCGACTACTACGCGGTGATGGATCTCGCCGGCTTTATGAAGATGATCGACCTGGTGGGTGGGATCGACATCGTCAACCCCAGCGCAATCGACGATCCCACGTACGATTGGCTCGATGGCGTGCACCACGGCTTCACGCTCTCGGCCGGGCCGCACCACCTGGATGGCAAGACCGCGCTCGCCTACGTGCGCTCCAGACACGGCGCGAACAACAACGATTACAAGAGAGAGTCCAGGCAGCAGCAGGTCATGATCGCGCTCGAGCACAAGATGGCCAGCCCGAACATGATCGTCCAGCTGCCAACGCTCATGCAGACGCTCGGATCGTCTGTCAGGACCAACTTCCCGGCCAACCAGGTTGCCGACATGGTCGCGCTCGGAGACCAGATCCCGTCCTCGAACATCACCGAGATTGTCCTCGGGCCGCCCTACAGCGACACCGGCATAGCGGCGGCGGTGGGCGTATCGACAAGCTGCCTGCGGCTCGACAAGATCGCCACGCTGTCCGTGCAGCTCTTCGGCGATGACAGCCGGTATTTCGGCAAGAAGCAGGCGGACACGTGCCCGGCCCCGCTCAAGGCAACGCCGAAGCCGACGGCCAAGCCGACGACGGCCCCTGCCGCCACACCGTCGTCTTGAGACGGGGCGGCTCCGCGGCCGGCTTCGCCCTGCCCGCCGCGCTGGCGCGCCCGGGCAACGATCCGTCGCTGCGGGCCCGCCGGGAGGCCGCGGCGCCCGGGCGAGCGGCCGGATATGGGGCCGAGCGGCTCGTGGATGACCTCGACAGCCTGTATCGTCACGTGCGAGCAGAACGAGGTGCGAAGCTGTGATCTCCGGCCCGCTGGCCCTTGGCGTAGCCGCCTTCCTGGTGGCGGTGCTGATGGTCCCCGTGACGAACAGGCTGGCCTTCCGTTACGGCGCCGTCGTTCAGCCCAGGGCCGATCGCTGGTCCCGTCAGGTCGTGCCGATCCTGGGCGGGCTGGCCGTGGCGATCGCCGTGGGGGCCGTGGCCTGGATGGCGATCGACGAAGGAACGACGCTGTACGCCTGGCTGGCCGGCCTGATCGGCCTCACGGCCATCGGGTTCATGGACGACATGTGGGACGTGCGTCCGCGCTACCGCCTGATCGCCGAGGCGCTGCTCGGCGCGGGTTTCCTGGTCGTCGTATTCGATGACTTCGACCCGCTGCCCAGGCTGGCGGTCGGTCTCGCCGGGGCGATCGCCATCCCGATGATGACCAACGCCACGAACCTGGTGGACAACTCCGATGGGCTGGCCAGCTCCCTGTCGGCTGAGACCGCCCTGACGATCGCCCTGACGGCGATCGTGGCCGGCATGAAGGGCAACGAGATCGGCCTCGGCCTGGTCGTCACCGGCGCCTGCCTGGGCTTCCTGGTGCACAATCGCCCGCCCGCCCGGGTCTTCATGGGCGATGCGGGCAGCCTGGGGCTTGGATTTGCGCTGGCCGGCGCCGGAGTGCTGCTCATCCACGATGCGGACGTCCACCCGAGCGTGCAGGCGACGGCCGCCGCCCTGGCCGTTCCCCTCGCCGCGTTCGTCCAGTTCGGCGACGTGGCCATGGTCTCGGTGACTCGAATAAGGCGCGGCGTTTCGCCGTTCACCGGAGGCACCGATCACACCTCTCACCGGCTGGTTCGTGCGGGTCTGGGCCCGTGGGCGATGCTGGGCGTCGTCGGGCTGGCGAGCGGCGTCTGCGGTGGCCTGGCGATGCTGCTGGCCTGGCGGGC
>Ga0187885_10001982_pt1 | contig 21102 bp, 14 predicted proteins | sample June2016WEW_20_1_3_FD_132970 | JGI IMG/M metagenome (GOLD analysis project Ga0187885, IMG submission 132970) | Peatland microbial communities from SPRUCE experiment site at the Marcell Experimental Forest, Minnesota, USA - June2016WEW_20_100 | ecosystem: Environmental > Terrestrial > Soil >... | reverse complement strand
TCGGTCGACGCTGCGGGCAGGCCCGTGCAGCCTGCGATCATCGCCGCTGCGAGCAGGAGACCGCCCGCCAGACCGGACCGCCGGCACGGGCAAGCCCACCAGCGCCGACCGATCAGTCGACGGTCCGCCGCCATCCTCCGTTTCCTCCAACCCCGGGCACCGCCACCAGTGCAGTCGATACCAGAGTATCGAGTAGCAACGAGTCTTCTCGCCAGGGCGTGCCATTCGGCGCCCTACGCCAGCGGCCATGGTAGTCCCGCGCCGGCTGCCAGAGGTGCGCGCTTTCGACTGGCTCGACCGGCCTCGTCCGCTAAACTCGCCTCATGATGACTGACGCCTCCGCCTCTCCTGCAGCTCGGCCCTCCAGCCTGCCGGTCAAGCCCCGCATCTTCAGCGGCATCCAGCCCACCGGCCGGCCCCACCTGGGCAACGACCTGGGTGCGATCCGCAACTACGTGGCGCTCGCGGAGCGTTATGAGGCGATCTACTGCGTGGTGGACTACCACGCCCTGACCCACGTCCACGATCCGGAGATGCTGCGCCGCCAGACCCTCGAGATGGCGGCCGCTCTGATCGCCCTGGGCCTGGACCCGAAGCGCTGCACCCTCTTCGTACAGTCGGACCGACCGGAAGTCACCGAGCTGTGCTGGCTCTTCAACACCGTGACCCCCGTCGGCTGGCTGCAGCGCACCCCGACGTACAAGGAGAAGCGCGAGAACCAGCCGGACGACGTCAACCACGGCCTGCTCACCTACCCCGTCCTGCAGGCGGCTGACATCGTCATCTACAAGGCGTCGCTCGTGCCTGTCGGCAAGGACCAGGCCGCGCACCTGGAGCTGAGCCGCGAGATCGTGCGTGCCTTCAATGCCCGATACGGCGAGACCTTCCCCGAGCCGAAGGCGGTCTACACGGAGGCGCCGGTGGTCCTGGGCACGGACGGCCAGCGCAAGATGAGCAAGTCGCTCGCCAACACGATCGAGGTCCTGGCCGAGCCCGACGTGATCCGCAAGCAGGTCACGTCGATGGTGACCGACACGCAGCGCATCCTCCGATCGGACCCGGGGCGGCCGCAGGTATGCAACGTCTGCCAGCTACACCGCCATTTCGGCGACGACTACGAGGCGATCTGGGACGGCGAGCGAACCGCCCGAACCGGTTGTGTCGACACCAAGAAGCTGCTGGCGGAGCGGATCATCGCCCACTACGCCCCGGCGCGAGAAACGTACAGGGAGCTGATGGCCGACCCGACCCGGCTGCGCGCCATCCTGGATGAAGGCGCCGAACGGATTCGACCGATTGCCGAGGCCACCATGGCCGAAGTCCGCGAACGTATGGGCCTGCGCTAGGTCGCCTCGAGACACGGCGCCGAGCGCCCGGGATCGGCAGCGAGCGCCCGGGATCGACGGGCCGCCGGCGGGATCGCGGCCGCCAACGATCGGAGCAGGCCGGGCCGCTTGCCGCGGCGTACCATTCCGGAGTAAGTCTGCGTAGAGGATCGGGGAGGATGAGCGAACAACCTTCCGCAGGACCCTTCCAGCTGACCGAACGCGAGCATCGCTGGCTGACTGCCCTGCTGATCCTGGGGACGGTGGCGGTCGCCTTCGTCGTCGTCTACTTCGTGACCAGCCTGATCGCGTACTTCAACGACGTGATCATGATCTTCTTCCTGGCCTGGCTGCTCGCCTTCATCCTGAGCCCGCTGGCCAACGGCCTGCTGCATTTATTCCCGAGGTTGCCGCGGGCCATCGCCGTGATCATCGTCTACAGCCTGTTGATCGTCGTCGTGCTCGCCGCCCTCATCGTCGTGGCGCAGCAGCTCTACGGCTCGGTCAGCACCCTGGTGAGCAACTGGCCCACGCCGGACCAGCTCACCACGATCCTGGCGCCGTGGCAACAGAGGCTGGACTCGATCGGCCTGAGCCAGATCCACCTGGCAGACCAGATGACTAACGCCCTGATCAACCTCAAGAACGGCGCCGACGCCCTGGTCCAGCCGCTGGGCGACATCGCGTTCGCCAGCCTTGGCATCATGGGCAACCTGCTCTTCGTGTTCTTCCTCTCGCTCTACATGTCCGTCGACCGCGAGCGAATCGTCAGCTTCCTCTTCCGCCTGGTCCCACCTGCCTACAAGGACGAAGCGAAGCTGCTCGAGCACAGCATCTCGCGCTCGTTTGGCGGCTTCCTGCGCGGCCAGGCTCTGATTGGGCTCATGTACGGCGCCGTGTCCATGGCTGCCAGCCTGCTGCTCGGCTTGCCCTACATGCCGGTGACGGCGGTTTCGTCGGGCGTGCTGCAGGCGATCCCGTTCTTCGGTCCATTCATCTCATGGATGCCGCCGGTGCTCGTAGCGATCTTCTTCGTGCCCGATGCCGTCCTGCCCGTTCTCATCATCATGGTCGTCGGCTGGTTCGTGCTGATGAACGCCATCCAGCCGCGATTGATGGCCGAGGCGGTGGGTCTCCACCCGGTCGTGGTCCTGGGCTCGGTCATGATCGGCACCAAGCTGGCCGGCATCCCTGGCGCCATCTTCGGCATTCCCGTGGCGGCCGTGGTCGCAGCATTCTTCTTCTACTACCTGGGACACATGCGAGTCGACGCCCAACCCGTGGCCGTGCGGGCCGCGCGCCGGATCGAAGAGCGCGAGGGCAGGCCGGTTCGCGTCCCGCGCCTGCCCCAGGCCGGCGAGGACCAGGAGGTGGAGCCGGGGTCCGCGGCCGCGCCGCAGCCCATGGCCCGCAAGCAGGTCCGCGCCCCCAAGCCCGAGACGCCCGCGCCGACGCCCGAAGCCTAGCCCGGATACGACCGAGCGGCCGCTCGATGAGCAGCCGCTCGGTATGGGTCAGAGGCAGGTTCGATCGGCGAGCCGCCGATCGAACGCCCGGCTCACGACTTGGGCACGACCTTCAGATCGGTGCCGATGCCCACCAGCGTCGCCTGGGTCATGTTGTAGCCGTCGAGCTGGTACGCGTGCGAGGTTCCCGGAGCCACGTAGATCCCTAAACCGCCGTCAGCGGTGGCGTAGACGTTGCCGGACAGGCCGCCGAAGCTGCCGGCGCCGAGAGAGACGCCGCTCTGGGCCGGGCAATCGCTGGGAGTCATCAGGCACCACTTGCCCTCGAAGACTTTGATCGTTGCGCCGCTCGAACCCTTGTAGCTGATCTTGGCCCCACCGGGCAACGTGGTGGCATCCCAGGTCATGGACACCAGGGACCAGCCCTTGGGGAGGCTGGCGCAATAGAAGTTCCATTTCAGCGTGTTGGCGGCTTTAACGAACTCAGGCTGGTTGCCGGAGCCGCCAGTGCAGAACGCGGCGGGCGAGGTGGGGCCGGCCGACGGGGTTGCCGTCGGTTTGCTGGTCGGGGTCGGGGTGGCCGGCGCCGTGGGCGGCGCCGGAGTCGGGAAGGACGGCAGGGGCGTGATGGTGGTCTCGGCCCCCTGCGTGGCCGTTGGCGTGGGAGTTTGCGCTGCGACAGTCGGCGTCGGGGTCCTGACGACGTAGATGGGCGTGGGCTGTGCGGAGCTGGAGCACGCCGTGACGGCCAGCGCCCCGACGAGGGCGGCACTGGCCAGGGCGGCGGTGCGGAAGCCGCGGTGATTCACGAGCAGTCCTCTATCGTTCACATGTTCCCCCAGTGTCGACGAGGTCGAGGCAGTAGGCCGACCTCGAAATCCGCAAGACCGATTGTGCTCCTCCTGCCGTCCCCTACGCGGGCACCGCAGGCTGGGCGTTGAAGATGGACACCTGTGCGGTTTCGGGGAGCATGACGCCCAGGACCTTCTGCAGGGCGAGTACGTGGACGCACGATCCCCAGCTCTCAAAGAAGTGGCAGGTGCACTGCCAGGCTCCGCCGTCGAGTCGGACTGTATGAGTGTCGTTGTCGCCCTTGAACGAGACGGCGAGCTGTTCGAAGGTGATCCGATCCAGCTCACGGGCGTAGCGATTTGCCTTCTCGACCTTCCCGATGAGAGTGCTATGCATCGCGTGTACCCTCCGTCGCCCTGCTTGCCCCGAAGAGGTCCCGCCGCCGACCGCCCACACGAGCGGCCGGGCCGGTTCGCCTCACTTTACAGCTGCGAGCCAATTGTGAGCGGGAGTTCCCAGATGACCGAATTGCCAGTTCGTAGACGTACGAACGGCAGATCTGACGGCCGTTGCGCATCCCTTGTTTCGGCCACCGAGGAACCCGACGCCGGGGCGCCGGTTGTCGAAACGAGGGTCGACCTGCCCGCGCCATCAGGGACCAGAACGCTCGTTCGAGTCGAGGGAGCGGTTCAGGCGCCGTGGACGATTCTCTCGCCGGCGGCGAGGTTCGCCTCGACCGCGGCCGTCGTCGCGGCCTCGGTGTAGACCCGAACCAGAGGCTCGGTGCCGCTGAAACGGACGAGCAGCCACGATCCGTCGTCGGCGAAGAACTTGAAGCCGTCGCCAGTCGAGAGTGGCTGCGTGCGCACGACCGGCCGTCCGGCCAGCTGTGCCGGAGCTCGGTCCGGCAGCTCGGCCAGCAGGCGGACCTTGAGGGACGGGTAGCTCGCCCGCTCGAAGTGCAGGTCCGCACGCCGATAGCTCGAGGGCCCGGCAATCTCGTGCAGGTGGGCGATCGCCGTGCTCGCCGGCCATCGGCCGGCGGCCCTCTCGCAGACGAACAGGTCGAGCAGCATCAGATCCGCGAAGATGCCGTCGCGCTCGGGCAGATGCATGCCAAAGCCGAAGCCGCCCGATTCTTCGCCGCCCATCATGGCCCCGGTCTCGATCATCCTGGGGCCCACGTACTTGAACCCGACAGGGGTTTCGTAGACGGGTACCCCGTAGCGCTCGCCCAGCCGTTCCGCCATGGACGTCTCGTTGACGGTCTTGACGACCGGCGCCCGCAGGCCTCGGTGCTCCGCCAGGTAGTACATCAGCAGGCCGAAGATCTGCAGCGTGGTGACGAAGGTGCCGCGCTCGTCGGCCAGACCGGCCCGATCGGCATCGCCGTCGAGGAGCAGCCCCAGGTCGTACCCGCCGCCGGCCAGCCTGGCCAGGGCGTCGTTCACGTTGGGTGGGATCGGCTCCGGGTTCACGCCACCGAAGTAGGGGTTCCGCTCCGAGTGGATCTCGGTCAGACGGATCCTGCCGCCGGCGAGAAGCCGCGGCAGCCAGCCCGCCCCCGAGCCGTAGAGCGGATCGACCAGGACGCTCAGGTCGGCCGCCGCCAGGCGGTCAAGATCCAGGTTCGGGCGGATGAAGTCCAGGTAGCCGGCGTACGGGTCGAAACGCGCCAGCATGCCCGCGGCCTCGGCGTCGGCGAGTGGCCGCCTGGGAATCGGCCTGCCCGCGTCCGCGGCCAGCAGCGCCTCGACCGCGGAGAGCATCTCGGGACCCGCCGCCGCGCCCGTCGGCGACTTGATCTTGAAGCCGTTGTCCGTCCAGGGGTTGTGGCTGGCGGTGATGACGATGCCGGCCGCCGACCCGCGCTGAACCACCTCGAACGAGGACATCTGCGTCGGCACGGCCTCTGCCGCCAGGGCGACCGGGATAGCGTGGGCCAACACGACCTCCGCGGCCGCCGCGGCGAAATGCTCGCTGGCGAAGCGGCGGTCGAAGGCGACGACGATCCCCCTGGACTGCTCGCCGCGCTCGACCACGTACTCGGCCACGGCCCGTGCGCAGCGCCGGACATTCTCGAAGGTGAACTCGTCCGCAGTTCGGCCACGCCAGCCGTCCGTACCGAAGACGATCCGAGTCGGCGCCGAGGTTGCCGTTGTGGCGCTCACCTGGTGGTCTCCCTGGTCGGTGCGGGCTGGCTGGACCCGGTCATCTCCTCGGCGATCACGCGCACGTCCTGCGAGCGATCCGCGGCGCAGACGAGGAGCGCGTCGGGCGTGTCCACGACGATGGCGTCGGTGAGTCCGATGGTCACCACCAACCGGTCGCCCGCCAGGACGAGGCTGTTCGAGGACCCGATGTCGCGTCTGTGTCCGGTGCCCGCCATACCGGCTTCTTGGACCCCGGCCCCGTCGGGATTAGCCGGGCCGGCGCCGCCGCGCGAAGCCGTGTGCCAGGCGTCTCGTAACGCCGCCCAGCTGCCAAGGTCGTTCCAGCCGACATCGATGGGCACGACCGCGACGGCACCCTCCAGCGACGCGGGCTCCATCACGGCGTAGTCGATCGAGGTGGCTCTCAGCGTGGGATACACGAGGTCGAGGTCTTCCGGTGCGCCCGACGCGCAGGCGGCGGCGATGGGTCCGACGATCTCGGGAGCGTGCCGCGACAGCCGGTAGCGGATCGTGGCGCGTGTCCACACGAAGATGCCGGCGTTCCAGTGTGCGAGCCCTGTCGCGATCAGCTCATTGGCCCGTTGCGCGGTGGGCTTCTCCACGAACCGCTCCACCGTGAACGTGTCGCGCCCGGCCACCACTCGAGCCGGCGGCCGCGCCATGACGTAGCCGTACCCGGTCTCGGGACGGTCCGGCTTCACGCCCAGCGTCACCAGGGAGCCGCCCGAGGCCACGTCGCCGGCCACCGCCAGGGCGGCGCGCAGGCCCGCCTCGTCGGCGATGTGGGCGTCGGCCGGGACCACGATCATCGCCTCGTCCGCCGGCCGGTCGATCGCCTCGGCCGCGATGGCCACGGCCGCCGCGGTGTTGCGGCCCATCGGCTCACCGCTGAAGTTGGGCGTCGGGATGGCCGGCAGCTGCTGGCGGGCTATGTCGAGGTACCGCCGCTCCGTCACCACGTAGACATCGCGCGGCTCCAGCAGCGGTGCGAGCCGTGCCACGGAGCGCTGGATGAGGGTGTCATCCCCGATCAGCCGCAGAAACGGCTTGGGGCGCTCGGGAGTGCTGAGCGGCCACAGCCGCGTTCCGACTCCGCCAGCGAGCACGACGGCGTACATGCGGTCAGGATCCGGCGGTGGCGCCGGGGATGGCAACCCCGCATTCGTCTGCCAGGGCCTCGGCCTTGTCGATCCGCTCCCATGTGAAGTCGACGTCCGTCCGACCAAAGTGCCCGTACGCGGCGGTCGGCCTGTAAATGGCCCGCTGCAGGTCCAGGGCATCGATGATCGCCGCCGGCCGAAGGTCGAAATGCTTCTCGATCGCGGCCAGGATTCGTTCGCCCGGCACCCGCTCCGTCCCGAACGTCTCGATCGAGATCGAGGCCGGCCGGGCAATGCCGATGGTGTAGGCGAGCTGGATCTCGAAACGGTCGGCCAGACCCGCCGCGACGACGTTCTTCGAGACCCAGCGAGCGGCGTAGCTGGCCGAGCGATCGACCTTGGTCGGGTCCTTGCCCGAGAAGGCGCCGCCGCCGTGGCGGGCCATGCCGCCGTACGTATCCACGATGATCTTGCGGCCGGTCAGGCCGGCATCGCCCATGGGGCCGCCGATGACGAAACGGCCAGTGGCGTTGATGTGGACTTCCGGGTCCCGGGGTCGTAGCGCGATCGGGATCGAAGGCAGGATGACCGTATCCATGATGTCGGCGCGGAGCCGCTCGCAGGCGATATCGGGATCGTGCTGGGCCGCGACCACGACGTTGGCGACTCGCCTGGGCACGCCGCGCTCGTACTCGACCGTGACCTGGGTCTTGCCGTCGGGGCGCAGGTAGGGCAGCTGGCCGCTCTTGCGGACGTCGGCCAGGCGTCGCGCGAGGCGATGGGCCAGCGCGATCGGCAGCGGCATGAGCTCGGGCGTCTCGCGGCAGGCGAACCCGACCATCATGCCCTGGTCGCCGGCCCCCAACTCGTGGCCGTCGGAGTCCACGCCCATGGCGATGTCGGGCGACTGCTCCTTGACGCTGACCAGCGTGCCGCAGGTCTGATAGTCGAACCCGTACTCAGCGTTGGTGTAGCCGATGGCCTTGACCGTGTCACGCACCACCGACTGGAAGTCCACGTACGTGGAGGTCGTGATCTCGCCCAGGACCAGAACGATGCCGGTGGTCGTGGCCGTCTCGCAGGCGACGCGCGCATCCGGGTCGTCGGTCAGGATAGCGTCCAGGATCGCGTCGGAGATCTGGTCGCACATCTTGTCCGGATGGCCCTCGGTCACGGACTCAGAGGTGAACAGGTACTGCGGGTCGTCGAAGAAGCTGGCCATCGTTCTCCAGGGTTGTCGCTCGAGCGATCAGGGCAGGGGGCCTCCGCCGCGCGGCAGTTCGAAGGGTAGCACGTGGGCGCCGCCCTTCCGGGGCACCGCCTGGGTTGTAGCCACGGAAGGCCGCCGTCGGCGGGGCGGCCGCGGCTCAGGTGCCGTGCTGCCAGGACCCCATGTACTCGGCTTGCTCCGCCGTGAGGGCGTCGAGCACGATCCCCATGGCCTCCAGTTTGAGCCGCGCGACCTCCCGATCGATCGCCTCCGGCACGTCGTGGACGCCGCTGCCGAGGTCCGCGGCATGGCCTCGCAGCCACTCCGCGCTGAGGGCCTGGTTGGCGAAGCTCATGTCCATCACCGCCGCCGGGTGACCCTCCGCGGCGCCCAGGTTGACGAGCCGGCCTTCGGCCAGGACGTGGACCCGCCGGTCGCCCAGGTCGTACTCCTCGACGTTCTCTCGGACCCTGCGAATCCGACCCCTGGCCAGCTCCTTCAGGGCGGTCAGGTCCAGCTCGACGTCGAAGTGGCCCGAGTTGCACATGACCGCGCCGTCGCGCATGACCTTGAAGTGCTCGGCCCGGATGACGTGGATGTCGCCGGTAGCCGTGATGAAGATATCGCCCCAGGGCGCGGCGTCGCCCATCGTCATGACCAGGTTGCCGTCCATCAGCGCTTCGAGAGCCCGGACCTGATCCACCTCCACGACCGCGACCTGCGCGCCCATGCCCCGGAACCGCGAGGCGATGCCGCGCCCGCACCAGCCGTAGCCCGCCACCACGACGTGCCGCCCGGCGATGAGGTGGTTCGTGGCGCGCAGCACGCCGTCCAGTGTGGACTGGCCGGTGCCGTACCGGTTGTCGAACAGGTGCTTGGTCAGGGCCTCGTTCACGGCCACGACCGGGTAGCCCAGGGCCCCGTCGGCGGCCATGGCCCGCAGGCGGATGACGCCGGTCGTGGTCTCCTCGGTGCCGGCCACGATCTCCGCCAGCTGGCTCCGCCGCTCCTGGTGGATCAGCGTGACGAGGTCGCAGCCGTCGTCCATGGTCATGTGGGGGTGCGTGTCGGCGGCGCGGTTGAGGTGTCTGTAGTAGAGGCTGCGGTCGGCGCCGTGGCGGGCGAAGACCGAGATCCCGTAGTTGACGACCAGCGCCGCGGCAACATCGTCCTGGGTGGAGAGGGGGTTCGAGGCGCACAGCACGACACCGGCCCCGCCCGCCTTCAGCGTCCGGACCAGGTTCGCCGTCTCGCTGGTCACGTGCAGGCACGCCGCCAGCCGCAGTCCCTGGAGCGGCTTGTCCCGTTGGAAGCGCTCGCGGATCAGGCGAAGGACCGGCATCTCCCGATCGGCCCACTCGATCCGGAGGACGCCGTCGGGGGCCAGCGCCAGATCCGCCAGGTCGTGCGGCGGCAGGCTGGGCTCGGCGGATGTCGGTCGAGTCGTCGTAGACATGGGGTCAGGACTCCTTGCGGCCGCTGAAGAGGCGACGGATCTGGCCCGTCCAGCCGCTCCAGGCCGGTTCGCTGCGGTGAATGAGCCTTTCCTCGAAGGTCACGTAGGCCTGGTAGCCAAGGCGTCGGTAGGCGGCCAAAGCCGGCGGATTGTCGGCCCGGACGTTGAGCACGACCTGGTCGCAGAAGCGCAGCAGCTCCGAGGTGACCGCGCTAGTGACGGCGGTGGCGTAGCCGCGGCCGCGATAGTCGACGTGGGTCATGACGTTGCCCACCACAGCCAGACGCGCCGAGGCGCTGATGACATGCGTGCCGGCAGCGGAAACGAGCCGGCCGCCGGAGCGGATGCCGTAGTAGAGCCCGTCGGCGATGGCGCTGGCCGGTAGCCAGGACGCGAAGCCCAGCTGGTACAGCCGATTGAGCTCGCCGATCTCGACCGGCAGGAGGCGCTGAACCTCGGCCGGGAAGGGTCGGAAATGCGACCGGTCCGTCCACATTCGGACCATCTCGGGTCCCGGATCCACACGGTATCGGACCGCGACCGCGCGCAGGTTCTCTAACCGCGCGGCGACGTAGGCGGTGCGTGGCTTGATGACGGACGCCAGGATCGCCTCGATGCCATCGTTTTCACCCATGACGAAGATCGGCTGCGGCGAATAGCCGGCGTACTGGAGCACCACGGCCACCGGGCGTCCGCCTGAAGTGGCGACTCCCCAGCGAGTGCGAAGGAATTCGCGGTCGTCCAGATCGCACAGGGCGTACGCGGAGAAGAGGCGATCCGTCTCCAGGAATGCCCTCAGCATCGCCCGATCGGTTGTCTCGTGGACGGCGAGGGCGTCGCGCTCGCGCTCGGCGATGGCCCGCGTCGTCACCGTCGCACCCGGAGGCCGCGCCGCTCGCCCGGGCGCACGGATCGCTCGAAACCGCCCCGGGCGGTTGCTTTGTCCTGGTCGCCTGAAAAGCTCACTTGATCATGTCCGCGGATCAGTACTGGATGACGCTCGTCGTTTTGTAACCACCCAGGCGGTCGCGCCCCTTGAGGGCGAGCAGCTCGACGAGGAACCCCAGGCCGACGATCTTGCCCTGCAACCGTTCGACCAGCTCGATCGTGCCACGGACGGTGCCGCCGGTGGCGAGCAGATCGTCCACTATGAGGATCCGCTGGCCGGGTCTGATTGCGTCCTTGTGGATCTCGAGCGTGTTGGAGCCGTACTCGAGCGCGTACTCGACCGAGACCGTTTCCGACGGCAGCTTGCCGAGCTTGCGCACCGGCACGAGACCGGCGTGGAGCTGGTATGCGATCGGGCCGCTGAATATGAACCCTCTGGACTCCATGCCGACGACGGCCTCCACGCGCGCCCCTCGGTACGGCTCGATCATGAGGTCGATCGCCTGGCGATACGCGTCCGCGTCTTTGAGAAGGGTTGTTATGTCGTAGAAGAGGATGCCCGGCTTGGGGAAGTCGGGGATCTCGCGAATCTTGGCGCGCAGTTCCTCGGCGGTCATGTCGAGGCGGTCCTCCGGGTCAGGCGATGAGCTGCTTTCGCAGGCGAAGTCTACCGCAGCGCCACTCACATTCGACCGGTAAACCTGCCGAATCCGGGTGCCCGGCGCGACCATGAGCGGGGCCGGCAGAGCCGCGCTCCGCGAGAGATCAGCCAGCGGGCGAGGGCGAGGGCGAGGGCGAGGGCGATGGCGTCGGCGGCGCAGGGGAGGACGATTTGTTCAGGATCGCCACGAGCTGCTGATCGATCACCGGCCCCAGCGACTTGGAGAAGGTCGCCGTCAGGTGGTGCTGATCCCGGAAGACGATCATGCCGTTGATCACCGCCGGGCACGCGCCCGTGCCGGGGCAGATGGCAGCGGTCAGGTTGATCAGGCCCGCGCCCGTGTCCTTGACCGCCACGGCCTCCCGCTTGCCCATGTTCGCGTTGTAGGCGACGCTGCGGCTGTAGGCGCAGCGCCTGTAGTCCGAGAGATTGCTCGACAGGCAGTCCGGGATGCTCATGTTCCACGGGTCGGGGATGTCCTGGATCATCACCAGCTGGCTGGAGCTGGGGATCTTCTCCATCTCGCGGGCCATGGCGTTGCCCTGGGCGGTGATGCTGGCATCGGCTGCATTCACGTTGAAGATCCAGCGGCTCATGGCGACGATGGCCAGGTTCGGTGGATGGGCCTTCAGCCGCGCGATGACGTTGTTGTTCCAGGTCGCGCACTCAGTGTATGGGCGCTTGAGGTTGATGTCCGTGATCGGGATGTCGACGAACGAGCAGTCGATCTTCAGATAGACCACGAGCTTCCAGCCGTGCGCCTTGGCCACCGCGTTGATCGCGGGAAATAGGGCCGACCCATGCGAGTCGCCGATCAGCGCCACCTGGTAAGTGCCGTGGATGTCGCCGTAGACGCACTTGCCCCACGCCGGCGGGACCGTCGTCGATTCCCAGCCCAGGCAGTTGTCCTTCCAGGGCTGCTCGTAATCTGTTGGGGCGTTGGCCAGCGTCGGCCGCAGGGCGTTCGTGACAGCAAACGAAGTGGGCGCCGGAGGAGCCGGGGCGAACGTGAGAGCCGGCGTCATCATCGGAGTGGGCGTCGGCGTTTGACCCGGCTCGGGCGTGGCGAAGGTGGCCAGAGGCGTCGCCGTCGCGGTAGAGGCGGTGTCGTCGGGCAGCGGCGTGTTGGTCGCCTCGACGACCGCCTCGGGCCCTCCACCCAGGTTGTTCAGGGTGTTCTCCGCACCCCACTGGAAGCTCGTGGCGAAGATGGCCACCAGGACCATCGCCGTCAGCCCGGCGACCACGGTCCGGCTGGGGCGGGGCAACGGGATGTAGCCGCGCCGGAAGGGCTCCTCGACAAGACCCCAGCTCACCGTAGCAACCGGAATGGAGAGGAGCGCGAGCGCGAGGGCCTGCCCCGGCGTCAGGAACTGCTGAACCTCGCCCGGCGAAACGATCGGCTGCAACGTTCCCTGCAGGTAGATCCCACCCAGGATCAGCATCGGCCAGTGCCACAGGTAGAGCGAGTAGCTGATCTTGCCAATGAAGCGGATCGGCAGCGACCGCAGGATCACGCCGGGGCCATGCGCCTCGGCGCCCGAGGCGATCAGCAGAACGCCGGCAATGGTCGGCACGAGAGCCGCCGTGCCCGGGTACGGGACGTTCGAGTCGAGCGCGAAGGCGTCGAAGAGCAGAGCCCCGAGCGCCAGCCACCCCAGGATCACCAGCAGCTGCGAAACCAGCGGGCGCACGAAACCGGGTATGCGAGCGAACGAACCGGCGCCGATGGCGAGCAGGCCGCCGGCCGCCAGCTGCCACGCCCGCGTCGGCAGCATGTAGAAGGCCCAGCTGGGGTTGGCCTCGGTCATGTACAGGCTGGCCAGGAACGAAACCACGACGATCAAGCCCAGCGCCAGCCCGGCACCCAGGCGCGGGCTGCGCCACGCCGCCACGAAGAGCAGCGCCGGCCAGACGAAGTAGAACTGCTCTTCCACGCCGAGCGACCAGAAGTGCAGGAAGGGCGAGTAGCTGACCGGGTTGAAGTAGTTCGTGGTGAGGGCGAAGCGGATGTTGGCGATCGAGAGCGCGGCGGAGGCGCCGTCCTCCATCGCGTCCGGGCGCTGGATGAGCGTGACCAGCACGTACGAGAGCGGAATCGTGACGAGCAGCACGACCGCCGCGGCGGGCAGGATCCGTCGCACTCGTCGGGCGTAGAACTTGGAGAAGCTGATTTTGCCGGTGCGCTCGCGCTCGCGGATCAGGAGGCCGGTGATCAGGAACCCGGAGATGACGAAGAAGAGATCGACGCCTATGTAGCCGCCGGGGACTTTGAGGTCCGAGTTGGACAGCAGGGCGGCGTGGAAGAAGACCACGAGCAGGACGGCAACGCCACGCAGGCCCTCGATGTCCGGGCGGAAGTTGTCCTTCTCGCCGCCCCCGGCCGCGCTTCTCCTGCCTGTTCGCTGCATCCCTTGTCCTTCTGTCCGGTCCCCGTGACGCGGGATGCGACGGAACTGACCGGCGGCGGGTGACGGGCCCTCGGCCCGGCCCGCAGCTTCGTCTCCGCCCCGGGCCGAGCATAGGGTACGCGATCGAGGCCGATTCCGGCCAAACGGGGCCCCCGGCCGGCGTCGCCGTCAGCCCGGGGCGGCCTGGGCGGCGGCTGCGCGCTCGCGCTGCTCGCGCTGCTCCCGCGCTGCCGGGAGGAGTCTCGCTACCACTGACTGGGCCACGCTCCAGGCCCGGACGGGGTCGCGCGGCAGGCGGATGCGGGCCTGGTTCGAGCCGAACCGGACGACCTCGCGGCCCATCGGAGCGAGCGCTCGCATCGCCGAAGCCCGCGTCAGCGTGCCCAGCCGGACGACCAGCTCGCCCTCCTCGCGCGATATCGACGCTACCCCGGCCGCCTCGGCGGCCATGCGCAGCTCCACCACCTCGAGCAGACGCAGGACCGGCGGCGGCGGCGGCCCGAAACGATCGGCCAGCTCCTGGCGGAAGGCGGCCAGCTCGCCGGCGGTTCGGACGCGCCCGAGGCGCCGGTAGAGCTCGAGCTTCTGGGCGGTGTCGGGTACGTAGGCATCCGGCAGGTGGGCGTCCACCGGGAGGTCGACGACCGCGCCAGGCCGCTCGATCTCGGGCGTCCGGCCTTCGAATTCGGCCTTCTGCTCCTCGACCGCCTCGGCGAGCAGACGCGTGTAGAGGTCGAAGCCGACGGCAGCCACGTGGCCATGCTGCTCCGCGCCCAGGATGTTGCCGGCACCCCGAATCTCCAGGTCCGAGAGAGCGATCTGGAATCCGGCCCCCAGCTCCGAGGCGTTGAAGATCGCCTGCAACCGCTTGCGGGCCACGTCCGAGAGCTTCTCGCGCCGCCGGTACAGCAGGTACGCGTAGGCACGACGGGACGATCGGCCGACCCGGCCGCGGAGCTGGTACAGCTGGGCCAGGCCCAGGGTGTCGGCTCGGTCGATGATGATCGTGTTGGCGTTCGGTATGTCGAGGCCCGATTCGATGATCGTGGTGCAAACCAGGACATCCGTCGCGCCGCCGGCGAAGGCGATCATCACCCTCTCGAGCCGGCCCTCCGGCATCTGGCCGTGGCCGACCGCGATCCGGACTCCGGGCAGCAGCTGGCGCAGCTGATCGGCCTGGGCCTCGATCGTCTCGACGCGGTTGTGAACGAAGAAGACCTGCCCGCCACGATCCAGCTCGCGCAGGATGGCGTCGCGGACGAGCCCGGCAGAGGCCTCGGCGACACGGGTCTGGATCGGGAGGCGGTCCTCGGGTGGCGTCTCGATCAGCGACATGTCGCGGACGCCGGCCAGGGCCAGGTTGAGCGTGCGCGGGATCGGCGTGGCGGAGAGCGTCAGGACATCGACCTCCCGGCGCAGCTTCTTGAGCCGCTCCTTGGCCGCCACCCCAAAGCGCTGTTCCTCGTCGACGATGACCGTGCCCAGATCCTTGAACCGGACGTCCTTGCTGAGAAGGCGGTGAGTGCCGATGACGATGTCGATCGAGCCCTCCGCCAGCCCCTCCACGGTCGCCTCCTGCTCCTTCTGCGAAACGAAGCGGCTGAGCAGACGGATGGTCACCGGGAAGGCGGCGAGGCGCTGGCTGAAGGTCTCGTAGTGCTGGGCCGCGAGGACGGTGGTGGGAACGAGCACGGCGACCTGCTTGCCGCCCTGGATGGCCTTGAAGGCGCCGCGCAGCGCGACCTCCGTCTTGCCGTAGCCGACGTCGCCGACGACCAGGCGGTCCATCGGACGGCCGGCCTCCATGTCGAGCTTGACCTCCGCCGTGGCCCGCAGCTGGTCCAGCGTCTCTTCGTACGGGAACGAAGCCTCGAGCTCCTGCTGCCACGGGGTATCGGGCGGGTAGGCGAAGCCGGGTGCGGTGGCTCTCGCGGCATAGATCTCGAGCAGCTCTTTGGCGAGGTCGGTGACCGCGCGCTTGACGCGCTGCTTGGTCCGCAGCCACTCGCTGCCGCCGAGCTTGCTCAGCTCGGGGTTCTCGCCGCCGGAGTAGCGGCTGATGCGGCTGATCTGCTCGACAGGGAGAAAGATCTTGTCGGTCCCGGCGAAGCCCAGCTCCAGGTAGTCGCGCTCTTCGCCGGCGATCCCGCGGCGCAACATCCGCTCGTAGCGGGCGATGCCGTGATCGATGTGGACGACGAGATCGCCCGGCGTCAGGCGCTCCAGCACGTCGCGCGGAACGACGCGCCGCAGGGCCTTGGGCCGGCGAACTCGGACGGCCCCGAACAGCTCACGGTCTGTGACCAGCACGAGGCCGTCGGGGCCATCGGCGAAGCCGCCGTTGAGGCTGCGACCGACGAGCGTCCTGGTGCCGGGGGCGGGCGCTTCGGCGATTCGGTCGATGGCGGCCGTCGGCATGCCCTGCTCGGTCAACAGCTCGGCCAGGCGGGGAGCCTGGTCTGACGCCAGGACGACCCGATCCCCCTCGCTCGTCCAGCCTGCGATCGTCTGCGCCAGGCGTGCCGTCCGTGCAGGCGGCAGGGCCGGCTCGCGCCACCCAAAGAGGTCGCCCATCGGCGTTCCGCCGCCGGTCGGCGCGGCCGCTTCGGACTCCCAGGTGAGCTCCAGCGTGCGGCCACGCAGCAGGCGCGACTTCCAGTCGCGCGGGCCGAGGTACGCCTCCGGCCACCGGTCGGGCAGGTCGTGCGCTCCGACCAGCTCGTTGCGACGCTCCTGAGCCTGGCGCCACAGGAAGTCCGCGGCGTCGGCGATCTCGCCCGGCTCGTCGAGGACGAGCAGCGTTCCGACCGGCACGTGGTCGAGGCCGGTGGCGGGGCACAGGACCGCGGCCCAGACCTCGGCGGCGTCACCCGTCTCCAGGGCGCGCGCCGATGCGGCAAGATCGTGGACGTGGCCGGAATGGGCGCCCAGCTCGCCGGTGCCGGCGCGGACTCCCTCCTCGAATCGGGCGAGGTCCGCCGCCAGGCGTTCGCCCAGGCTGGCGGCGACACGGCCGGGCAGGCTCGTGAGGCGCTCACGTATCTCCGATATGCCCCCCGCCGGGACCAGAAACTCACTGGCGGGGAGCAGCGCCACTTCCTCGACGGGGTGGAGGCTGCGCTGGTCGGCCGGGTCGAAGACGCGCATCGAGTCGATCTCGTCGCCGAAAAGCTCGATCCGGATCGGCAGCGGGGCCGCGGAGGGGAAGACGTCCACGAGGCCGCCCCGACGGGCGAACTCGCCGCGGCCGGCCACTTCCAGCACCGGGTCGTAGCCGAGGCCGAGCAGATCGTGAATCAGCTCGTCCTGGTGGAGACGGGCGCCGACGCGCAGGCGGCTCGGGCTGGCGGGTATCTCCTGCGGGTCAAGGGTGTGCTGAAGCAGCGCCTGGACGCTCGCGACCAGGACCCGGGCACGGCCGGAGCGCCATGCGGCCAGGGCCGCTACGCGGGCCGCAGTCTCGTCGCGAACCAGCTCACTGCGCTCGTAGGCGAGCGCCGTGCGCGGCTCCAGCACGGCCACGGCGTCCGGGTCGCCCAGCCAGGCTTGCAGCTCTTCGGCGACGCGATCGCCGATCTCCGCGTCGCGGGCCACCCAGCAGAGCCGCTCCCCGGCGCCGGCGGCCGGGCTGGCCGGACTCGCGGCTGCGCCGCCATCGAGTGCCAGCGCGGCCGCGAGGAACGACTTGGCGCCGTGCGGCACGGACGCCAGCGAAGCGTGGCGGCCGCCAGCGGGGAGTGGCGCGCTCTCCGTTCCGAGCCTGTGTCTCAACGCCGCAAAGGCGCCGCTGTCGTGCAGGAGCGGCGGCAGGACGTGCAGATCCGGCAGACGCCTGGCGCTCGGAGCGGCACCGGACCCGCCGGCGGCGATCGCGGCCTCGCGGCTCGCTTCGGCCCTGGCGGCCTGGGCCGCCCGGTACGCCGCCCGGACCTCGGTGTCGACGTGCCGCTCCTTGCCACGCTTGCCTCGCCGGATCGGTTCCGCCGCCTCCTCGCCGGTGATCGGCAGCTCCTCCGCGTCCCCGTCACCCGGTCGAGCCCGATCGGGTGGACCCAGGCCTTCCTCGCCGAGCGGGTCGGCCTCCCCGCTGAGGGCGGCTTCGATCTGGCGGCGGAGAGAGCGGCCTTCGCGCAGGCTCACTCGCCGGCCTCGGGCGGTTTCGGCTTGCGCCAGCCAGTGCGCGTGCGCCTGATGCCGTCCTGACCGGGCGGCCCGTCGACGGCGCCCGGAGGAGCCGAACGTTCCTCATCATCCGGCCGCAGCTCCAAGGCGTTGTAATGGTTCGCCGCCTTGTTCGTGCCCTCGCGCGCCCAGGCTTCGACCGCGTCCGCCGCGGTGTCGAGCAGCTCGGGCAGGCGTCCCCGCTCACCCCGCGTGAACTGGCTCAGGACGTGGTCGATCGCGTCTGCCCCGGGCTCGCCTATACCGACTCGCAGTCTGCTGAACTTCTCCGTCCCCAACTCCTCCACGATCGAGCGCAGCCCGTTGTGGCCGCCGGCGCTGCCGCCCTCGCGGAACCGCAGCTTGCCGAAGGGAAGGGCGAAATCGTCGGCCACGACCAGCAGCTCGCCCAGCGGAGCATGTTCACGCGCGAGCACCCTGCGCACCGCCAGGCCCGAGTCGTTCATGTAGGTGAGAGGCTTCACGAGCACGAGATCAAGGCCTCGAAAGCGCCCCTGGACGATGGCCGAGGCGTCGCGCGTTCGACCCCGACCGGACCAGCCGGCCCTGTCGGCCAGACGATCGAGGACCATCCAGCCGATGTTGTGGCGCGTCTTCTCGTACTGGGGACCCGGATTGCCGAGGCCGACGACGATCTTCACCGCTGCTCCACAGGTGGCGCCGCGAAGGATCGCGACATGAAAAACAAGCCCTGATCCAGTTCCGGAGGGCCTGCGGGCATGGTATCAGGGGCGGCGGCGCACCAGATCCGGCGCCCGCCCGCGCACCCTGGGCGGTGCTATCTCTCGGGTGGCGCGGCGTGCTTGTGCGGCAGCAAGGCCAAGACCTGCTTTTCCAGGGTTCGCATGGCCGCCTCCTCCACCGGCTCGGCGTGGTCCCAGCCGCAGATGTGCAGCGTGCCGTGCACCGCGAGCAGGAGCATCTCTTCGGCGGGGCTCCAGCGCAGATCGCCGGTCTGCCCTCCGCGGCCGGCCGAAGCCTGCGCGATGGCTCGTTCCACCGAGACGATCACATCGCCCAGGTGGGCGCGCAGCCCGGGCGGCAGGGCGAAGGCCTGCTTGAAGGCGGCCGCCACCCATGGGTCGCGATCGCCCGGCATGCCATGCTCGTGGGCCGGGAAAGCCTCCGGCGGGAAGAATGGAAACGAGAGAACGTCCGTCGGCCCATCGTGGCCCATGTGTACCGCGTTCAGCTGCGCCAGCTCCCAGTCGGCCGACAGGACGACGCCGATCGATGACGGACCCGGGGCTCCGGCAGCCTCCAGGGCCGCCCGCACGGCGGTCGCGAGGCGGTGTCTCGATACCGGCTGCGCGACCCCCGTCCGGACCGTCACGTCGATGCGGAACGGCGGCAGATAGACCGAGGCCGTGGCGCTGCCGTCGGAATCGGCCGGCGCAGGCGCGCTTGCGTCCTCGGCGTGGCGCCCGTCCGTCGGCTCGGGCTCCACCGCCGCCTGCCCGCTCAATGCTCCGCGTGCGGCGCCTGCGCGCCGACCTCCCGATCCCCCATTGACAGGGCTCCTCCGCTAACCCAGACCACGCCCGCGACGCGACTCTAGCTCGACGACCTTGCTCTGAGGATATGCGATGCGCTGGTGGTACATCCCCAGCAGCTGTCGCACGAAGGCCTCGCGAATGTTCTCGAGATCTCGGATCGTCAGGTCGCACTCGTTGAGCTGGCCATCGGCGAGGCGTTCTCCGACGATCTGGGCGACCATGGCCCTGATGGTCGGCTCATCGCGGCTGGACAGCGAACGGACGGAAGCCTCCACTCCGTCGGCCAGCATGAGCACGGCAGCCTCGCGCGACTGCGGTTTGGGGCCGGCGTGGCGGAAACGGTTGATGTCGACGGTTTCGGCCGCTGCCCGGCCCGCCTTCGTATCCAGCCCGCCAAACGGAGCCGCCGCCGCCGCGCGGGCCTTGGCGTAGAAGAAGCCGATCAGCGAGGTCCCGTGATGCTGCGGGATGAATGCGATCAGGGGCCCGGGCAACCGGGCCTTCTGTGCCAGGTTTACGCCGTCGGCGACGTGCTGCCTGAGGATGGCGGCGCTGTCCTCGGGGTCCAGCTGATCGTGGACGTTGTCACCGCCCTGCTGGTTCTCGATGAAGACCAGGGGGTTGGCGAGCTTGCCCACGTCGTGGTAGAAGGCGGCCACGCGCGCCAGCAGCGGGTCCGCCCCGATGGACTCGGCCGCCCGCTCGGCCAGGTTGCCGACCATCAGGGAGTGGTGGTACGTCCCGGGGGTCTCGACCAGGAGCCGCCGGAGAAGCGGCTGCGAAGGGTTGGCCAGCTCGAGCAATTGCGAGCCGGTGAGGATGCCGAAGAGGTTGCCCAGCAGCGCGAAGCTGCCCAGAGTCAGCACCGTGGCAACGAGCGCCGAACCCGCGGCGGCTATCGACAACTGCAGCAGCCCAGTGGCGTCGTGCTGGCCGAGCATCGTGAAGACGCCGAGGACCACCACCTCGGCCGCGGCTACGGCCAGCGCCGCCTGGACGAAGTAGTGCTGGCGCTCGCCGTTGCGGATTGCGACGACGCCCGCCAGCCCACCAAGGAAGACGTAGCTGGCCAGTTCGAGAGATGACCCGTTGACCAGACCCACGAGCGTGGCGAGCAGGGCCAGCAAGATGGCACCCATGCCGGCATCGAGCAGCACGGTCAGCAGCATGCCCGCGGCCGCGGTCGGAATCAGATACGGCAGCCAGGCCCGACCAGCGGGGAGTTTCTCGGCCAGGGCGACGAGGACGAAGACGAGACCGATCAGGACGAGCGTCCGGCCGCGCAGCCAGTACTCGGGGCGGTAGCGCCACAGCCAGGCCAGGAGCAGGGCGGCGATCAGGCCGCCGAGAAGGAGCCATGCCGCCGGCTTTCCCCAATCGATGCGGGACGAGTTCAGGCCGAAGTAGATGATGTCGACCATGACTGCCGGCGTGACCAGGTGGTTCTGATCCACGATCACCTGACCGGCCTTGAAAGTGTCCTTCACCGGGGCGACGCTGGCGATGGCCCTGGTTCGGGCCTGCTGGGTCAGCGCCTGGCTGTAGGTGGAGTTGGCCACGACCAGCGGAGTAACCAGCGCGGCGACGAGCTGCTGTTCGGAGTCGCTGAGCTCGACGGGCATCGCCTGCGCCACCAGGGTCGGGGCGTCGGACGGGTCGCGGATCTCCTGCCCCTGCTCGATTGACAGGATCAGCTGCTCGGCGTCCCACTCGACGGTTGGCCAGCGCGTGGAATCGAGCGCAACCAGGATCGATCGCGCGTCCGACGGGAGCGAGGGCAACGCCGTCTGCAGAGCGGCCTGGAGAGCCGCCGGCGTCTTGCTCGTGTTGAAGGCATTGTCGACCGGGGCAAGCTCGAGCTGGAGGACAGCCAGCTGCGTGCGGGCGATCGTGGCGGCGCCCTGCGTCGTGTAGTCGTATTGGGGCGGGACGGCGGCAGCC
>Ga0187885_10001975_pt1 | contig 21225 bp, 19 predicted proteins | sample June2016WEW_20_1_3_FD_132970 | JGI IMG/M metagenome (GOLD analysis project Ga0187885, IMG submission 132970) | Peatland microbial communities from SPRUCE experiment site at the Marcell Experimental Forest, Minnesota, USA - June2016WEW_20_100 | ecosystem: Environmental > Terrestrial > Soil >... | reverse complement strand
CGAGCCGGGTCTGGTTCGAGGAGTGCCTTCCGCCGTGCATACCGGTGCCGCAGCCGACGCGTGTAACTTTGATGCCGGTTTTGCCGAGGGAAACAACTTCCCAGGGGTCGAACATTTTAACCGGGGCTTTGGCGAGGTTCGGTTCCGCGACAGAATCGGCGGCAATCGCCAGTTTGGATTTGAGAAGCAATCCTGATGCGCCGACGAGTGAGCCGGCAAGAAATTCACGACGTCCGATGCGTTCCATTTTTCACACTCCTGAAATTATGATTTGCAGTTTTTTTTAGCCACAGAGAGCACAGAGGACACAGAGAACTGAATTATAAATAGTGTCTATCCGTGTTTTCTCATACAGCACCTTTTTGTTTATATAACCTTTAACGGATTTGGCCGAGCATATTTCGCCATCGATTGACATGTCCATCTTCGTCGGCCTGGTCCTTTTCAATCATCTTTCTTGTTTGTTCGTCCCAATCGACGGTTTCAAGGAGTTCAGCATAATGTTTTACGGCCTTGGTTTCAACCCAAATACCGGTTTTTAGAATAGCTTTGGGTCCGAGGAGTCGCGAGACGAAGCCAAAGACAAAGCCGACCATCCAGAAGGCGGGCCTCAGGATGGCGGGTTTGAAGCCGTATTCGCAGAGTTTGACCTGGAAATCCTGGAGATGGGTCATCTCGTTGCACATCGCGGCGATAAGCTGGCGGTTCAGTTCGGATGGAGCCCTGGTGAGCTGGGATTTATAGATGCTGACGGCCATCGTTTCGAGGGTGTGAAAGGCCTGAAGGGCTTTTTTGAGGGTTTTCAACTTCGCGGGGTCGGCGGGTTTGCTTCTGAGGTGAACATCGTGTGCCGTCATCTGCGGGCGTATTATTTCGACATTGTATTTTTGCCTGTTCTCGCCGATCATTTACCGCATCCTTTCGCGTAAGTCGTATTGATTATCCCAATGAGCAGGCGATTTGTCAAATGCGGGAATCCAGACAAAAACCTTGCGAAAACGAGTCAGTTTTATTATCGTTCAATGTTTGTTTTAGCAGTAAAATTTGAAAGCAATAAATTATTCGCAGGAAAAAGACAATGGGTGAAGCGGTAAGAGTGAAAGGCGTGAGCGAGCTCGATGAGCTTTGCATTGATACGATAAGATTTTTGTCGGCGGACGCGGTCCAGAAAGCCAAGTCGGGACATCCCGGTATGCCGATGGGTTTGGCGCCGGCGGCATATACTTTGTGGATGCGACATCTGAAATTCAACCCGGCGAATCCGAAGTGGTTCAACCGCGACAGGTTTGTGCTTTCGGGCGGGCACGGGTGCATGCTGCTTTATTCGCTGCTGTATCTAACGGGCTACGATATGACGCTGGATGACCTGAAGAATTTCAGGCAGTGGGGCAGTAAGACGCCGGGGCATCCGGAATACAAACCGGATTTGGGCATCGAAGCAACGACAGGGCCGCTTGGGCAGGGGATATCAAACGCGGTAGGTATGGCGATTGCGCAGAAATACACGGCTAATTATTTCAACCGCGAGGGTTTCCCGGTTGTCGATTACAAAATATATGTCACTTGTGGCGACGGCGACCTCGAAGAAGGCATATCAAGCGAGACAAGCTCGTTGGCGGGACATCTTGCACTCGATAATCTGATTGTAATATACGACGACAATCATATTTCAATCGACGGCGAGACGGGTTTATCATTCACCGAGGACACAGCGAAGCGATACAAGGCATACGGGTGGAATGTGATTGAGGTGCCGGGCGACGGGAATGATATGGCGGCGTTTGAAAAGGCGCTGAAAAAAGCGAAACGGACGAAGGACAAGCCGACGATGATAAAATTGCGCACGCACATCGCATTCGGTTCACCGACAAAACACGATACATCAGAGGCGCACGGCTCGCCATTGGGTGAAGATGAGATTAAAGCGACCAAACGGGCATTCGGATGGGACCCGGAAAAGACGTTTAATGTCCCTGAGCAAGTCCTGCCGCATACCCGCACCGCCATCGACAAGGGCAAAAAAGCAGAGGCGTCGTGGAACCGATTATTCAAGAAATATGAGACGGCAAATCCGCAGTTAGCGGAGCAGTTCAAGAATGCCATTGAAAATAAAATCACTGTCGATATCAACTCGCTGCTGCCAAAATTCGACGTAGTGAAAAAAGGCAAGCCCAATGCGATTGCGACGCGTTCAGCATCTGGCAAGACGCTGGACGCACTTATGCCGCAAATGCCGTTTATTCTGGGCGGAAGCGCAGACCTGACGCCATCGAATAATACGCGATGGAAAGAGGTGAAGGATTATCAGCCGAATTCGCTCGATGGCAGATATATTCGCTTCGGCGTTCGTGAGCACGGGATGGGCGCGATTATGAACGGCATCTCGGTAAGCGGACTGACACGGGCGTTCGGCGGGACGTTTCTGGTATTCAGCGATTATATGCGAGGCGCGGTGCGGGTGGCGGCGATATCGCATTACTCGACGATTTTCGTCTGGACGCACGACAGTATCGGCGTGGGCGAAGATGGCCCGACGCATCAGCCGGTGGAGCATTTCGCTGCGCTGCGGGCGATACCGAACCTGCTGACTATAAGGCCCGCGGACGCATACGAGACGGCTGCGGCGTGGAAATTCATTTTGCAATACCGCGGCGGGCCGGTGGCGTTATTGCTCACTCGCCAGAATCTGCCCGTTATCGACCAGACCAAATATGCGCCGGCGGACAATCTCGCCAAAGGCGCTTATACGCTGATTGGCGAGAGCAAACCCGATGTATTGCTATTGGCGACCGGCTCGGAAGTTTCTTTGGCAGTCGAAGCATATAACAAACTTTCAGCCGAAGGGATTAAGGCAAGAGTGATTAGTATGCCCTGCTGGGAACTATTCGAGAAGCAAAGCAAGGAATATCGTGACTCGGTGATACCGCCTGACGTGAAGGCGAGAGTCGCGGTTGAGGCGGGCGTTGAGCTTGGCTGGCATAAGTGGATCGGGGACAAAGGGATTTTTATTGGTATGCATTCATTCGGCGCATCAGCCCCCTACAAGACCTGCTATGAGAAATTCGGGATAACAACAGACGCAGTCGTCACAGCAGCAAAGAAGCTGCTGGGTAAATAGTCGCAAATACAGCTATTACAGACACTTAAAGAAGGCGGATCGCGCAAAACGGCCCGCCTTTTTTATTCCTGAAATCACAGCGATCAAAAACTAATACTGTTATAAGGCAGTTTTTAGTTGCCCCTACTTGCCCCTTGTTGTCCCACCTTTTTGTGTGTGTCGAATGGAGGGCAAGTTCGTTATTGAGCTAAAAACGGTACTTGTCATTACTTGCCATTACTTGTCATTGGTTTCTGTGTGTGAAGGAGGGCGAGCGACAAGTTGCCTATTTTAACACTTTTTAGACGCTGATTGCGCTGGTTACGCTGTTTTTTTTAGACACGGATTAACACAGATTCCTTCGGCAAGCTCAGGACAGGTAACACGGCTTTTTAACCACCGAGGGCACGAATGGCTTGACCATCCCTTTCGGGAACGGGAGTGGTGAAAAGTATTTTGCCGTTAAAATTTATCCGCCACTGGTGAAAGGGCTTGGTTTGGGTAGCAACTTGTCCGCCGTTCGTTTGGCGGGCCAAGTATTTGGTAGGTTAATGTGTGCAATTAAGCCGGGCCTTACTAAGGAATTTCTTATAACCGATTTCTCACGCTAACAATGCCGTCATGTTACTTCTTGAAGTTCGAACGTTGTAATTTTACTAATTCGATAGAGCGTGCAATCTGATTGTTCTGCAGAAGCAATGTCAAACAGAGCCAAGTTTTTGCCTTCTGCGAATAAGCTATTGTAAATAATCCCGTCATAATTGTTGGCCCTAAACAGTTCTGCTAAGATTTGAGTCGGAACATATTCTGCTGTATCATCCGATGGGCTAACTGGTTTTGAAAATGACCAGTCTATCCATGACCATACATATTTTTCAATTTCATCTTGGCTAAGCTTTTTAAGGTGAGGAGGATCTGTATCCGAGAATAGACAATGAAAACCGGGCCCATTTAATTTAAAGATGTTTTTTGAGCAATCAATAAGTTTTAAATCACGTACAATGTTAAAACGAGCTACAGAAATAAGCGATCCGGGCCAAGGCCGTATTTCCTGAACAGCGGTATGTTTTTTTGTAGCCAGATATAGATATGGAATTCCCTTAGGATTCACTCTTCCTTCTTTTGCTCTATCAACTAAAGGTTTCATTCTTTCTGGTGGATAAGGAACATATTCTTTGATTCCGCATTGGGGTCCATCACACTCCGCGGAACCCAATTGGGCTCTCCAAAGCTTCCTACTTCTGCGAAGCGTTTTCTCCCTCTTCTTACTTGTCACAAGAACAGCATCAAGGAACTCCTTTGACTGTGTAGTATGGAAATATCTGAGTTTGCTTGTAACGTCACTTTGAAAACACAGATAGACCAGTTCGCCTTTGAATGTTTTTGGGCTTTTGTTTTTTCTTATATTCATTAGCTCTACAAAACTACCATCGCCGTATCGAAAAGAGAATCTTCGCCTTATTTGTTGATTGCTATAACACCAGTGATGATTTTGGCCAACTGGACACAACGACATTTTAATCTGCTGATGTCATTGTTGTTAATGTTAGTTTTATTGTTGTGTAAATAAATTTCCCCCAGACTATTTATATCTAGGTGTACCGCATTGTTAAAGCTCTTGTATAGTTCAAGCGATATTTCACGCCTAAATTCGATCGGCAGCTTTTCCAGTAATTGTGGATAATTAGGCATTCCGTCAATGTCCATCTTGGCTTTTTTATTTTCAAGCTCTTTTATCTGTTCATTGATTTTATTATTCTGAGGATCAACAATCTTCCACTCCTCCAACACCTTAATATTTTGTGCAAGAGTACTTTTCTCCCATCGACGAATCTTCTCGTCAACCGTTTTTTTGTCCTGTTCTTTGTCCGTATCATCGGGACATTGTAGGCACCATATAAATTTGACTGCAAGTTCGCACAAGCATCTCATTAAAGCCATTGCCGGAAGCACGTAGTTTTTGTTTAATAATAGAAATATAGCATTACAATAGCATTCAGCGCCGTCTAAAACAGTGATACACACCGCATTTTCTCGATTCTTGGTTTCTATCAAGACACGAGTTTTAGCAAACATCGATAGCAGTTCTGCATCTTCTTCCGACACAACTTCTCCTTTATGCAATTAACCTTACCCTTACATCGAGCTTTCTCACAAAATCACCATCATGTTATTACTTACCGGGCCAACTGGTCGATGGTGATTCATTTACTTTCTGGCTCCAGCGAACACCTGATTTCTCAAACTCGACGTAACCCTGCTCAATTTTAACGACCTTTACGCCGTCTATGTTCTGGCCCACGCTGACTACTTTCCCGTCTACAACAGCCATAGGGGTTCCCTCACTAAAAAGTATTCCGTCTACAATGCCGTGAGTGTCAGGTGGAACCGGAACCAGTGTTGGTTTCGGTAGCGATATATTCTCAACAGTATCCCGTGGCAGTCCTGCTATATACCAAGCGGCTCTCATAGCCCCTTCCTCATCAATGGAACCCTGTTCTTTAAACTGCCGGATTGCGGCAAGTTGTTGTTTAGCTGTTAATAACTTCGTCTTTTTGTCATTATATTCCTGCTGTAATTGCAAGAGCATATCAACTCTGTTTTGTTGTGGTATTCCATTAGAATTTTTTATCTGGTCCCATTGGGACAAAAAGACATTACGCTCATATAACAACCGTTCGTCTATAATTGAATCAGGAGTAATCGTAGGAGTGTATTGCCGGACAGTTCTTTGAGATCTGGCTGCTTCCGGCTTAATAGGCACATTAACTGCCAGTGGAGTATTAATAGAACCTCGCTCTTTATTTGATAAATCAACAGTATTCCTTTGAGAATGAGGCGAATGATTGGGTTCAGCAACAATATGGGTTGATTTCAGGTTAGGATTCCTACCTTGCATCGAGCCGCCAATGTGGTAACTGGCAGCGGCGACAAACGCGATCGCTACGGCGGCAAATAACAGAGATTTAATTTTCATTCATTGCCCTTCCGGCGAAGCGGTGCATGTCAAATGCTGGGGTTTATCTCGCCAATCAAAATACGTCTTTTTATGCAATAGTTATTTCGGCTGGAAACAATAGTCACTTAAACAAGCCAAAGGCCGATAAATCGAAACACCCTTCATTATTAGAATTCCTTATTAAGTCAGCCGCGCTTTCGGACTTTTATCGAAGCGGAGTTATTTATGATACTGCTAACGGTGTTTTAGAGGCCCAAAGTCCGGTAAATCGAAAATGAAACGTCGCATTTGAAGCTTGAAACTTCGAATATCAAGCTTGATATTTGAAAAAGCAAGCTTGAAACGTTGAATATGAAGCTTGATATGTCGCATATCAAGTGTGAAATGTCTCGGAGCAAATATGAAATGCCTCAAAGCATATATGAAACGTGACAAAGCAAATGTGAAATGCGACGAATCAAATATGATAATAAGCTTCGCTTATGTGAAATGCCTCATTTCATATATGAAACGTTAAAAAGCATATATGAAACTCCGAATATCAAACTTGATATTCGAAAGATAAAGCTTGATATGTCGTGTTTCAAGTGTGTTCCTTCGCGTTCTCGGACGTGAATTTCATCCCGCAAATTGACTATGTTGCATATCAAGCTTGAAATATCACGGAGTAAGCTTGAAATGTTGTGGAGCAAGTCGCCTGCGGCGAGACTAAGCCAAGGGCGTTCGTTTAATGCGATAAGAGCAGCATAAGTACACCGATGATGACGCCGACGAGGGCGACGGCTTTGTGGCGGATTTGGACCTCGCCGAAAATAAATGCGCCGCCGAGGAAGGAAATCACGACGCTTCCGCTGCGGACAGCGGTTACAAGCGAAATCATCGCCCCCTGATAACCAAGCGCTTTGAAGTAGGTGATATCAGCAACAGCCAGCAAAGCCCCGATAAGGAGGATACCCCAGCGCCATTTGAAGGGAGTATGTTTTGCGCGGACCGGCCACCAGAAAACAAACAGGACAAAGGTCATAACGGGAACCGCGTAAATCATAAACCAGACCTGGACGCCTACGGCGGAAAAGCCAAGCGTGTGGACGAGGTATTTGTCGTAAAGTGCGCTGCCAGCGCCGATGAGGACCGAAAGGAAAAGAAGGATAACCCATTTATTAGTATGAAAAACGATGCCTTCGCGGCTGCCGACGAGAGAAAAAATATAGTAGGAGACAAAAAGCACGCCAAAGGCGGCCCATTGAAACGGGGTGAGGCGTTCGCCGAAGACCAGCATAGCGCCGAGCAGCGTCCAGGCGGGACCGGAAGCTCCGATTGGGGCGTATATTGAAATAGGCAGGTGCTTGACGGAAAAAAAGCCCAGCAGCCAGAGCGAGACGACGATAAGGGCCTTTATGAAACAACAGAAATGGGCCAGCGGGCCAAAAGGCGGGATAAATATCCCCAGCGGCGTCAAAAAGTGAGGCGAAACCGCGGAAAGCACGATAATGGGCAAAAGCAACACCGCCTCCACCAACACCGAAAAGAACAACAGCGGTATTACGGCATTATTGCGGATAGCCCTTTTTCTGCATACGTCATACAGCCCTATAAAGACAGCCGAAAGGGCGCTAAGATATAACCACATATTGCTTCACCGAATAATTAAACAATCCGACTCGTCAGGGCGAAGGTCCCTGCCGGAGCACGGCACGAAAGGCGGTATTTCTACCATAATAGAATATCGTTTGCACACTAAAAAATCTGCAATGATTCCGGGGACTGGTTTAATGGGGCAAATAATCGTAGAATAGCTGAAAGCTCTGCGTATTATTCAGGATTTATGGAGCTTGGGCACGACAATTTGATTAGTGAACTGAGCCGGCGATTAGGCACTACCGGGGGGGTGGTAAAAATCGCCGGGACGTGGGGGTCTTTTGCGCGCCTTTTGGCGGCACACCTGTCAAAGCAATTATCCCGGCCGATTATTTACGTTTGCCCGCATATTGATGACGCGGATAACGCGGTTGATGATTTGCAGACGTTCGGGGCCGACGAGGTTCAATTACTGCCTGCGTGGGAGGGCGAGGAGGAAATCGCGGATGCGACCGATGAGATTCGGGCGGAGCGGTTGAAAACCGTCGCTCGTGTCTCGTCGCTGGTGACTCGTGAAAAGGATAAAGGCATAATTATTGCGACATCGATGCAGGCGATTTGTCAACCCGTACCGAAACTATCGGCTATCGAGAGCGGTTCGCTTGTGCTTCAAACCGGCAAACAGACAACACCTGAAGATGTAAGCGCATGGCTGATTGATAACGGATTCGAGCGGACCGACAAGGTTGATTTGCCGGGGCAATTCGCCAGACGAGGTGGAATCGTCGATATTTACGCGCCGATGATGGGGTTTGCAAATGAGGCCGGCCAGACACAGGCGCTGCGTGTAGAATTTTTCGGCGACACAATCGAGAGCATTCGCACAATTGATTTGGATACACAGGTATCGACGCATCAACTGTCGGCGGTGAGTATCGTATCGGCAACATGCGGGGACAAACAGGAACAGCGGGAGCTATTCCTGAATATACTGCCTGCTGACACGATTGTAATTTTGGATGAGCCGGCGGACTGCCAGGAGGTGGCAAAGGTATATTTCGAGCGGGCGGAGCAGAAAGACCGGCTATACAACTGGCCACAGATTCATAAATCGCTTGAGCGATTCACACAGCTTCACATTTCCCGGTTCGCGACTGAAAACCCGGACGAATTCATCAAATTGGATATAAGGAGCGTACAGCAGTATCAGCACAAGGCGGCATCACTTTGGGCGGGACATAAGGAGGCGCTGGCTGAATTAGTCGAGCTTGCAAAACATCAGGACGTGCTGCTTTACTGCGAAGCGGAGGCGGAGATTGACCGGGTGAGCGAAATCATCAGGCAGGAACATAGTGAGATACCTCCGAGATTCAAATTGCTCAAGGGATTCATTCATCAGGGGTTCGCGATGCCGTCGCTGAACACGACGGTTCTGAGCCATCACGAATTATTCGGACAGTTTGCGCTTCGGCGAAGACAGAGGCCGATGCGTGCGACGACGCCGATTGATACGCTGGAGGATTTGCAACAGGGCGATTACGTTGTGCACAGCTCTTACGGCGTAGGAAAATTTTTAGGTATCGAGACCATCAGGGAGAAAGACGACCAGGGAGAATACCTAACAATAGAATATGACGGCGGCGTCAAGGTGCAGGTCTCGGTGAATAATATCGGGCTGGTGCAAAAATACATCGGCACAAGCCCGAAACGGCCCAAATTGTCGAAAGTCGGGTCGAAGCGGTGGCAAAACCAGAAAGAAAAAGTAGCGCAATCCGTCAATGACCTCGCGGTTGAACTACTGGAGCTTCAGGCCAAACGGCAGGCGATAGGCGGGTTCGCATTCGCGGCGGATTCGAATTGGCAAAAAGAATTCGAGGAGTCATTCCCATACCAGGAGACTCCCGACCAGACGACCAACGCGGCGCAGATAAAGGAGGATATGATGCAGCCGACTGCGATGGACCGGCTGCTCTGCGGGGACGTGGGTTATGGCAAGACGGAGCTTGCGATGAGGGCGGCGTTCAAGGCGGTCGAGAACGGCAAGCAGGTCGCTGCGCTTGTGCCGACAACGGTGCTTAGCATCCAGCACGCCCGGACGTTTACGGAACGCTTCGCGGATTTTCCGGTTGTAGTCGAATCGCTTAACCGATTTAAGACAACCGCCCAGGCAAAGGATATTATTGCCCGCACAAGGGCAGGTAAGGTCGATATTTTGATTGGGACGCATCGGCTGTTGAGCGGGGACGTGAAATTCAAGGATTTGGGGCTGGTGATAATCGATGAGGAACAGCGATTCGGCGTGGAGCACAAGGAAAAGCTCAAGAAGCTGCGAGTGAACGTTGATATACTGACGATGACGGCGACGCCAATTCCGAGGACGCTGCATATGGCGATGTTAGGCCTTAGGGACATAAGCTCGCTTGCGACCGCACCGCTTGACAGGCGGAGCATCGTTACAAGCGTAACTACTTACAACGATGAGCTGATACGAAAGGTGATTATCCGGGAATTTAACAGACAGGGACAGGTTTTCTTCGTTCACAACCGGGTCAAGTCAATCGAAAAGAAATGCTGGGAAATTCAGAAGCTGGTCCCCGACGCCAAGGTCGCGATTGCACACGGGCAGATGACCTCGCACGAACTGGAGAAGGCGATGATTGCGTTTGTGCTGGGCCAGACCGACGTGCTGGTCTGCACGACGATAATCGAATCGGGGCTGGATATCCCCAACGCTAATACGATGATTGTCAATGACGCGGACCGGTTCGGCTTAGCGGAATTGCACCAGTTACGAGGCCGGGTGGGCAGATACAAGCACAGGGCATACGCGTATATGCTTCTCCCCGCGTCGAGACCTATCACGCCAATCGCATCGAGACGGCTGAAAGCCATCGAGTAGTATTCGCACTTGGGCGCGGGTTTCAGGATTGCGCTGCGGGATTTGGAAATTCGCGGGGCGGGAAATATCCTCGGCGCGGAGCAGTCGGGGCACATTCAAATGGTCGGCTATCAAATGTACTGCGAACTGTTAGCTAATGCCGTCAAACAAATGAAAGGTGAGCCGATTGAAGGGATACCGACCGTCAACATCGATTTGGGGTTCGCGGCATACATAACCAAAAACTATATTCCGGCGGACAGAATCCGGCTGGATGTGTATCGAAGAATCGCGGTGGCGAAAAACGCGGAAGAACTGAAACATCTCGAAACGGAGCTTGCGGACGTTTATGGCCCGCCGACTGAGGAGGTTAAATCGCTTTTGAGTATCGCCGGGCTTCGAATAGCCGCAAGCGAGCTGGATATAAAGAGTATCGTGGCGCACGGCGGGAACCTGGTATTTTTGTTCGCGGCGGACGCGGACAAACACGCAAAACGATTGTTTAAAAATATTGCCGGGAGATATACTGTCGCCGATGAGACAACGGCATATCTGCATCTGCCGGAAAGCTACTTCGAGCAGCAAACGCTTATAAATTTTGTCCGTAAAATTTTGAGAGGAAAAAAACAATGACAAAAACGCTTATAAGATACTGCTGTATTACAGCGTTGATGGGGCTTACGGGAATTGTTCTGGCAATCAGCCCGTCGGAAAAGCAGCAATTGGACAATTTCAAGGTATCAACGCTGAAGGGGCTTCGCGGAGTGGCGGTCAAGGTGATAATTGTGCGTGATGACGCGAACATGCTGCCGTTTCTCAAAGATCAGACCCTCCAGGGTGAAGTCGAGGTTGCTCTTCAAAACGCCGGCATCGAGATTGCCAGACCTACTCCGGAAATGGGGCTTTACGTGGTGCTGGTCAAAGTAACGGCGGCGAGTAATGACAAACTGAACATTGCGATGCACGTTCAGTCGTCGCTCTTGCAGATTGTGAATTTATCGCGAGACACGACCATAAAAACAGAGGCCCTAACCTGGCCATCCTTCGGGCAGAGCAGGTTCGGCGTCGTTTCGGTCGCAATCGTCAAAAGCGCCATCGAAAAAACCGTCAAAGAACAGGTAAAGGACTTCACCAATGACTGGAAGGCGGCAAACCCGAAACAGCAACCATAAAACAATTTGGTATTGTAATCTTGCCATTAGTCAATTAAACTTTGGCCGCGATATAAGTTTGCCACGAAGGCACCAAGACACAAAGTTTTTATAAATTTTTCTTCGTGACTTCGCGGTTAGAAACAAAGGTTAAGGCCAACGGAATGGCAAGAAAAAGACAAAGAGCTGCATCGAATCAATGGTTCAACTTTACGCGCGACTCGTACCTTGAGCGGACGAGCCGGCCTGTTTACGCAATCGTTTATCTGCTGCCCTTCATAATTTTTTACGAATTAGGCACAATCTTCATCAATACCGACGTGCTGAGCCAGACGCAGGTAAGGGTGATGGCATTTGTCTGGCTGCAGGAACTGCTGCGGCATCTCGGCTTCGGCGGCAAATTCCTCTGGGCGGCGCCGGCGCTGGTTGTTGTCGTCATACTGCTGGCATACCAGCTTGTTTCGAGAAAGCGATGGTGGGTTTCGTTCGGCGATATGCTGCCTATGACAATTGAGTGCGTGCTGTTGGCCATACCGCTTATCGTGCTGAGTTTGTTTTTGAATAGCGCGGGCGCACCAAAACACGGCAGGATTAATGACATTGTGCCAAGGGCGATTGTTGTGCAGTGCGCAGCCGAACAAAACGCGGCGCAGGCAAAAACAAAATATCAACACCCAAAGGCAATGGTAATCACGAAGTCGAAACCACAATCATCGCTGCTTGCTGATATTGTTACCGGCATCGGCGCGGGCATTTATGAGGAATTGTTGTTCCGGCTGATACTGATATGCGCGATAATGCTTTTGCTGCAGGACATTATTGGAATAAATCAGCACAGCGCCGTAATCATCGCGGTGCTGATATCGGCGGCTCTTTTCGCCGCACATCATCACATCGATTTTCTGACCGGGCGGGCAAACCAGAGCGACTTATTCAACTGGTCCGAATTCGCATTCCGGACAGCGGCTGGGGTTTATTTCGCGGCGTTATTCGCAATACGCGGCTTCGGAATTACGGCTGGAACGCATGCGTTTTACGACATAATCGCAACTTTGATTAGCGCGATTATCTTCCAGCGATAAAAATCACCAAAAAATCCTCTCGGCAGCAAAATTTTTTGTCGAAATTTCACTTCTGTTACCCGTTTAAAACCCGTGGTTTGTGTAATAATCGTCCTATAAGTGAGAGAAAAGGCCCTATCAATACTGATAATGGGCTTGAATTTTACGCTTGTTTTGTTGTATAATGAGGGCGTGGAACGAGATTATAACATATAGATTTGAGGCCCGACAAACTATGGAATCTCCGCAAGTCAATGTGGCAATCGAGGAATTATCCTTCAGCTTATTCCAGAGACCATTGCATCCTGAACTGTTCAATATCTACGCCAGCAGACGACTCAAAAGCGAGAAGTATGAGGCGTTAATATGGGTTACGGGTTGCACTCACGTTATCAGCGCATTCGCGGGCGACGTATGTCTGGCTGAAGTCATCAGCACGCCAACCCAGATGCTGCCCGAGCGAGGCCTGATTGAGCGTTTCCAGTTCCACGGCCCCCGCTCGCACAAATGCACGCTTAGCAAAAACGTCAGCTATATGACCGATTTCCAGGTTGAGCGTCTCACGCCAGCGCTGTATCGGCAGAGCTTTACCGACCTCGAAAGATTCGGCAGAGACCGCGGTGTGTTCGTCCGGTTCCCTGAGCTTGAGATAGACGGCCTGCAGCCCTTCTGCTACATAGATTTCGAGGCGAGAAAAACCGAGATTCACGTTCACACTTTCGCCGCGTATCCCGACCAGATAGCGATTGTAAAAACACAGTCGCTGTTCGATTTCCAGTAATAGTCGGAGTACCGGCTTTGAATTACCTCCCGCGAACAGAATAAACAATCCCGCTCCGCGCGCGATTTTCGCAAGTTTATTTTATGCCTGCTGCCCGGCGGCGTGTGTTTTGAGGGCATCGAGTTTTTCGCGGATTTCCTCAGCCATTCGGCTGTTCGGGAAATCGCGTATGATTTCCTCGCCCGTATTAACCGCCTTGGCCCATTGCCTGCCGGATACGGCCAACGCAAACTGCACGCCTAGGTTATGCAGCTTTGTGCGGAAGACGTCCCTTGCGCCTTCCTGGAGGGCAAGGCCCTCGTTGGGCGTAAGATACTGGTCAAGCTCACGAAGGATTTCGATACTCCGGTCGGTTACCTGGCGTTTGACGGCGTCATCCCAGGCGTTGAGGAGTATTTTCTTGCGTTCCTCTTTCTTTTCGAGCAGCCGCTGTCTCATCGCCAGGGCCTTGTCATTAAGGGGGTATTCCTTTATCAGCAGCTCAATCTGGGCGCTTGCCTTTGCCCACTGATGGTCGTCAAGGTGCTTTCCGATGTGGCTTATTATCTGGTTCATTCTTTCAGCGTCATTGGCGTCGCGGTATTTGTCGGCCTGCAAATGAAGCTGCTCGGCGAGCTTTTTATAGCCGGTTTTGTGAGCTATTTCGTCGATGATTTCGTATGCGGAATCAAAGTCCTTCTGCTGCAGCTTGTCAAAGACGGCATCCCGAAGCGTTTGCATATCGTTGTCGCGGAAGGCGATTGTCTTGGCCATTTCACTGACGTGCGTGCTGATGTTGACCTGATTGACGGCCTGACGAAGCTTTTCCAGCTCATCGGCTACCTTGTCCGTTTTCGCGTTGGTATTGTCAATGAGATCAAGCATTTTGAGGGATGATACGAAAATGACTACCAGCGTTATCAGTGAGAATAACGCCACAAGCAGCCCCAATGCGCTGGTAATACCGGCCGACTCCTTCCCAAAAACGCCGGCGAAAACCGCAACCAGCACAACAGCCGCGATTACGCCGTAAACGATAAACAGGTTCTTGAAATTCGCCAGCGGGTTGTTTTTTCCGTGCTCCATAGCTGTTCCTTAAAAATAAGTGCTGTCAGGAAACTGCGTATTCATTATAATCCTTTTCCGGCGGCCTTGTCAACATCGTCGGAAACAGGCAAAGGCAGATATACCGGTTTAAAGGGAGGTATTGAAAATGGAAATTATCAAACAGTTGACTTTAATCACAGTCCTGTTGGCCGGAATGACAAACTCAGTCAAAGCAGATATTGACCCAAACCAACAAATCGTAGTAGCAGGCAATAACAAATTTGCTCTTGAGCTTTACGGCAAACTCGAAAACCAGCAGGACAATTTATTCCTGTCGCCCTACAGCATATCGACGGCTTTGGCGATGACCTACGCGGGAGCGAGAGGCCAAACAGAAAAACAGATGGCCGAGGCCCTCTGTTTTGCCCCTGTTCAAAACGAGCAGTTTCATAAGGTGTTCGGCGAAATCATCAAACAATTGAACGCTTCGGGCGAAAAAGGCGGCTATGAGCTTGTTGTGGCAAACGCGTTATGGGGGCAAAAGGGCTATAAATTCCTTCCGGATTATTTGACACTTGTCAGGGAAAACTACGGGGGTAATTTGCAGCAGGTTAATTTCGCGACGCAGGCAGAAGAGGCCCGAAAGACAATCAACGCCTGGGTGGAAAGCAAAACCAAAGACAAGATAAAGGAGCTAATCAAGCCGGGGATACTCGATCCGACGACCGAGCTGGTTCTGACCAACGCTATTTATTTCAAAGGCAAATGGGCAACCCCGTTCAAACCCGAACGCACACAGGATTCGCCTTTTGTTCTTCTTGACGGTCAAAAGGTAAATGTCCCAACGATGAACCAGAAAGATAAATTTGGTTACATGGAAACCAACGACATTCAGCTATTGGAAATGCCTTATGTAAATAACGATTTGTCGATGGTCATTTTGCTTCCTAAAAAGGCCGATGGCGTCAAAGACCTCGAAAAAGGACTCACAAGCAACGTAATCGCCAGCTGGATGGCCCAACTTCGCAAACAAGAGGTGCAGGTCTTTATCCCCAGATTCAAAATGACAAGCGAATTTGAGTTAGCCAGGGTGCTTGGTGCAATGGGAATGCCGGACGCATTTTCACGCAATGCGGATTTTTCCGGTATGACAGGCAATCGTGACCTCTTCATATCGAATGTGCTTCACAAGGCATACGTCGATGTCAACGAAGAGGGAACCGAGGCGGCGGCGGCAACAGCAGTGGTGATGAAAAGGATTTCGATCGGAGAACCGCCGCCGGTTTTCAGGGCCGACCATTCGTTTATCTTTTTGATTCGCGATAATCAGACAGACAGCATCCTGTTCTTAGGCCGGGTGGAAAATCCTGTGTCGAAAGACAATTAACTTTGCCGGCGTGCCTGATAAAAGCAACAGGGCTATCCAGGCGTTCCTGTCATTGCCTCAGTGATAAGTATATGAGCCGCTTCCGCGTCTTTCATATAAAAACGCAACCGGGCTCGACGAGAGCGATACCACGGTATGGGAGAAATTTCTGACACAATTTCCAGATACTTGCCCAGCAAAAAGTTTCCGCCCACACTTATTTCCCCGATAGACTCATTATCTTCCAGTTTTCCTTTATCCTTGAACCATAAACTGTTTTCCAATATGAAAAGACGACAAAGGTAAAAAACGAGCAAAACTCGTCTGTCTGTGATATACAAACCTGCCTCACACAAAATGGGTATCGGAAAAAAGATTCGGTAACTGGGAAGGGACTTACCCGATGCAAACCACAACCACGGTTTGAAGAGAAGAACTTTCTCCCCGGGCAGAAGCTTTGGCAGCATATTGAAACTGTACCTGACACCCATGAATAATCCCTTTCTGTCATAATATAGTAGCCGGAAACCCCGCCACTGTCTATTCATCTCAATTTATCTTTTTGATTCGCGATAATCAGACGGGCAGCATCCTGTTCCTAGGCCGACTGGCCAACCCTGAGAGCTAAACAACCCCTGTTTTTGCTACTGAAATGCGGTGCGTGTTGCTTTTTGTAAACATTGGCGTTGGCATATTGCAACCTTATGTGGGATGGCACGCCGGCAAGGTATAAGCGAAAAATGACAGGAAAGCCGTAAATTCAGACCATTGCATAGCTGTTGCTTTTTGGCAACTCCCTGCCCCAAACCGCAAACAGGTTGCACTCGTGAATAATCAAACAAAACTCAAGGTCAATACAACAAACGCCGGTTTTGAGCCGTTTTCGCAACCGGATAAATTATCACAACAAATACAGATAAAACCTTGTAACGAGTACGTGTTTTGCACGTATAAAATTAAGACAGTGCCAATGACGGAACAGCAGGCAACGCTGATTTGAGATTTTGCGAGGGTACTGATATGGATGAAGCACGGCTGGCAGATGAGCTGAATGAACTGGTGAAGCAATTCGGAGGCGCCGCAGACCCCACATCGAAACGCCTCGAAGTCCTTGCCAAAAAGGCGGAAGTAAACCAAAAAGAACTCCAGGCGAGCGTCGATTGCCTGCGGGAATCGCTCGATTACCTGCGGGTTTGCATCAAATACCTGCTTTTGGATATTGAGGCCACCCGCCGGGAAAACGACTACCTGCAAAAGCTGCTCAAGGATAAAGACCGGGAAGAGTAACCCCGCCGGCCGCACAATTATCCTTTGTGAGCAATAATTACGTTTTTACTTTTCCGCAATCTGTCTGTCTATTTGCCGGATGGCGCCACAGGCATCGGCTGGCCCGGGGCCATTTGACGCGGGGACTGCTTCGGCATACCTTGATTCATCTGGCCGGGCTGCTGTTGCATCTGTTGCTGCATAATCATCTGAAACGCCATCATCATCTCGGAAAGGTGCTCTTTGGGTAAGGCGAAATCAATGGCTAATGAGCCGTTATTGATTTTGGCCGCAAAGACAAGATTGCTCTTGCTTGGCACATCGGGCATCGTAAACGGCATAGGCGCAAAGGCCTGCATCATTTTCATCAGGCGCAAATAGTTATAGGTAACTATGACATCCTTGCTGTCGGCGTCCGGGATAACGGCAATCGCCTTTTGCATCTCCGAGCAGACCTGCGCGGGAGTGCCTGCCTTTACTTCGTCGATGAGCTTGCAAACGGCGTTGGGGTCGCTCGATATCCTGCATACAAACAGGCCATTGACAATAGCCCATCGGTATTCAAAGCCGCCGCCATACATCTTATCAATCATTTTGGCTTCTGGCAAATTGGTATCGATATATTTCATAGACAGCTTCGCGACGTCTATTGAAACGCCCTTGTAATTTTCTGCACCGTGTTTGACGGTAAAGCTGGTTTCCATACCCATATTTTTGTAGAGGTCGCCAAATGCGCCGCCGGTCCAGAGCTGGATAAATTCATCTCTAACTTTGTTAAACCGGTTAACATCCTTTACCTCAAGGACATATTTTGCATCGAATAACGGCTTTGCGTTGGGGTCAACCTTGAACGAGCAAACAATAAAATCGCCAATTGAATCAGCGGAATCATCGAGGAGCTTTTTGGTTTTAATGATGTTGGGGTCATTGGCGTCTTTTCCTGACATTATCGCCATAAGGTCAATGCACTTGGCGTTGAGTTTCTTATAAGCGGAGTGATTTATCCGCGCGACTAAATTCATCGCCGCGCCATCCTCGGTATAGCCGATAAACGGGTTATTCTTGGCGGCGCCATCAGCAACGAGCATCCCGGCCATTTCGGTCCCGGGCAGGGCATCCAAACCAACCTTGAAATTTAACACGGCGGGTCTGGGATTACAGGAAAGCGTAATCGACTTTGACTGCTGCGTAAAATCTTTAGCGTAACCGGCGAAGGCATTCGCGAGGCCAGCCATAAACGCCGGGCTTTTCTGCAACTGTGCCTTTTGGGTTTTCATTGAATCAATCTGTGCATCAAAGCTGGCAATCATCGGACTGTTGGGGTCTTTGGCAGCCATCTGTTGTTTGGTCTTTTCGAGATTATCGATATTGGACTGGATACTCATTCCAGGGTCGGACAGATTTTTTCTCATTTCCTCCAAGCTGTCGGAGATTTCCTTTTTGTAAATCGACGAAATTTTCACCATATTCGCGTAGGCCCATACCGGCTCAGAAGACGATTGTTTGACCTGTGCGGCATCGAGAGACGACGCTAAATTAGTCGCTTTTGCGCCAGCGATTGTCGAGGCCATAGAGCTGAGTTTGCGGTAATCTTTCGACATCAGCGCAAACGAGTTGACCTTTTTGATGAAGAACTGTCCTGTCGCTCCCATTCCAACGGCTGATATGCCATTGGCATCGGATGGGCTGACGTGGAAGTTAGGGTCGGTAAGCTGGGCATAATCAGTAACGGGCAGCAGAATGTACAAATCCGGCTCTTTGTCGCCTGATTAGGCTGTTGCGAAAGCCGCGAAGGAGCCGTTGACGTCAAAACCCTTAAGTTCGAAGTTGCCGAACATCATACCGAGCTGGCCTTTAATAAGACCTCCGGTTGACACCGGCATCGGTGAGACGCCCATAAGATACTGGTCGAGATTGCCGGTGGCCTGATTGAGATTGTTAATCCTGACGCAGAAAATGGAGTCCGCGGGAATTATACTGAGCACCGCGTCGCCTTTGTCGGCCCCCTGCACAAATGCCGGGACGCATAAAGCTAATATGATTGCTGCGAGTGTTGTTAAAATCGTGCGTCTGAACATTGTATTGCCTCCCTAAATAATTGTTTTATTTTTTATGTGGAAAGGTTCAACTTCGCGGTATTTATACACACAAAACTGATGTCCTGCAAGAAAATAGCGGATAATTCCGGCATTAGAAACTAAGCCGACTCGTGTAATAGCTTTACTTAATTTTCCTACTGCCCGTAAAGCTGGGCAATTTCTTCGGCACTCAAAGCCCGGTTGTATATCCGCACATCGTCAATTATGCCGTTAAACCAGCCAGGACCATTGCTCCGAGTCCACCTTATGCCAATGAATAGCGGCGAATTCTGGCTAATATCCGCATTGGAGGTAAACTGCTGGTCCAGAGAACCATCCACATAAATTGCGTGACTTGTTCCATTTTTCGTGTAAACAATTTGGTGCCATAAGCTATTGAGAGTTGGAGTGTTGAAAGTCACACTCCTGTACCCGCCCTGGCTGTTATCGCCAATTTCTATGTTCGTAGAAGACAAGGTGTACCATGTGCCATAACTACCACCATTGTCACGATTGGAAACCAAAACTCCATTTGTGGATGTTTGCATCCACGCACTTACGGTTATATTGTCATAGTTGCTTGGCGCGCTTCCGCAGTCAACGTAATTGCTTGTACCATTGAAACTCAATGCCCCACCAATCTTGCCTGTTGTCCACGCTGCTCCATAGATAGCTCCATTATTGGTGCCGGCGGAATCATAAGCAATAGCCCCTGTTCCTTCGTCAAATTTCCACCTCGCAACAAGATTAGGGTCAGGTTCGGTCCTGGCAGTCGTAAAACTCCAGACATTACCTTTTGCCATACAACCGGCTACCTCATCGATTCGCCAGTAGTAAGTAGTATTTAAATCAAGGCCGTTTTGGTCGTAATTATTAGTATCCCAGTAAGCGACATCCTGATTGCCCATATATACATTAGGGACCGTTCTATCGGCCCTATCTACCCCATTGAAGTCGGTGCCAAAGTAAACGTCGTGTGATGTGCTTTTTACCCCTGGCGACCACGCCAATGTTACATGCCTATTTATATCTATCGCATGGTCGGCTGGATTAGTATTAGCGGCCGGTAGAACATAACAATTCAACCACGAGGAAGCCAATTCAAAAAGGTCGTAGATATCGACCTGGCCGTCATTTGTGATATCGCCATTGCCGGGGTCATAGGGGTCAGGCGTCTGCAGCCAGTTATTAGCAAAAATCGCATAGTCAATAAAATCGACGAATGCATCTTTGTTAAGGTCGGGACCAATAACAGGGGTACAGCTATAGTGGTAACCCAAATCGACGATTCCAGCATCGCCGATTCCGTCTGTTCGGGTTGTCCCCGTATCCATTCCGAGGTTCGCTGCCGTATCACTTCCGGCATTAACGCAAAGACTGTTTGTTGCCTGACCTGAGGCAGTCTGACTGAGGTAGTAATCCCCAAGAGGGCCGGTGACAAAACGCGGGTCGGTGTTTATATTGCCCGTGCCTGAGTAACCGCTCTGGACATCACTATATGAAACATATACTGTGCCCCCTGTCATCGACTGATAGATTTGATTTGGATAATTGTTGAAGAGTATGCAGTTAGAAACATATATATTTGCATTGCCAAGGAACTGGCAAGCTCCGCCATTTGTGGTAGTTGTGTTGCCGTAGAAAGTGCAGTTTTCGATATTTGCATGTGTATGGTTAGCATAAATACCACCGCCGCCGTAGGCGCTGCCCATCGCAAAGTTGTCGATAAAGAGGCAATTCTTGATTAGAGGATAAGCAAGCAGGCAACCAATAGCACCGCCTCTGTTATTAAGCCAACTTGCGTTGTTTTTAAACTGACAGTTCTCGATTGTCGCATAACTGTCCTGCCAGCAGCATATTCCGCCGCCAGAGTCATACGTTGCCAGATTACCTGTAAACGTACAGTTGGTGATGAGTTGATTTCCTTTGTTGTTAAATATGCCTCCTCCGAACTGGGCAGAGTTATTCAGGAAAGTGCAATTAT
>Ga0187885_10001966_pt1 | contig 21294 bp, 17 predicted proteins | sample June2016WEW_20_1_3_FD_132970 | JGI IMG/M metagenome (GOLD analysis project Ga0187885, IMG submission 132970) | Peatland microbial communities from SPRUCE experiment site at the Marcell Experimental Forest, Minnesota, USA - June2016WEW_20_100 | ecosystem: Environmental > Terrestrial > Soil >... | reverse complement strand
CTTCACCTACCGGCAGTTCGGAGAGCGGACCCACCGGCTGGCGAACGTGCTGGTGGAGCTCGGGGTGAAGCCCGGCGATCGGGTTTCCTTCCTGACCTACAACACCCACCAGCTGCTCGAGGCCTACTACGGCGTGCTCGAAGCCGGCGCGGTCCTCAACCCGATCAACATCCGCCTGACGCCCAAGGAGATCGCCTACATCGTCGGCCACGCAGGCTCCAAGGTCCTCTTCTTCCACAAGGACTTCAAGCCGCTGGTCGAGTCGCTGGCGGCCGAGCTGCCCGCGAAGCCTCGCTTCGTGATCATGGAAGGCGCGCCCGATGGCGTGGCCAAGGACGAATACGAGGCCCTCCTGTCCGGCGGATCGCGCGATCCGCTCACGCCCGAGATCGACGAGAACGGCATGGCCGAGCTCTTCTACACGAGCGGCACGACCGGCTTCCCAAAGGGCGTCTCGATGACCCACCGGGAGCTGTATCTCCACGGGCTATACGCCGAGATCGGCCTGGGGTTCACGCAGGACGACGTGGTGCTGCACGTGGTCCCGCTCTTCCACGTCAACGGCTGGGGCACGCCCCACTTCCTGACGATGGTCGGCGGGCAGCACGTGATGCTGCGCAAGTTCGAGCCAGCGGCGCTGATGCAGGCCGTCGAGCGCTACAAGGTGACCCGCATCCTCGCGGTGCCGGCCATCTTCAACGCCGTCCTGCACCATCCGGATCGCCCCAAGTACGACCTCTCGAGCCTGCGCCAGCTGATTGCCGGCGGCGCGCCCTCCTCGCCTACTCTCATCCGCGGCCTGGAGGAGGCGTTCGGCGTCCAGACGATCGTCGGCTACGGCCTCTCGGAGACCTCGCCGATTCTCACCGTGGCCCAGCCTCGAACCTTTCTGACCGAGTCCGAGCCGCCCGAGAAGCGCCAGGAGCGCCAGGCCATGACCGGCTGGCCAATCCCCGGGGTCCAGCTTCGGGTCGTGCACACGGACGGTCGCGACGTCCGCCCCGACGGCGAGCAGATAGGCGAGATCCTCATCCGCTCGAACGTCGTCATGGACAGCTACTTTCGGGATCCCGAGGCCACTCAGGCCACGATCGTGGACGGATGGCTGCACACCGGCGACATGGCCGTGATCGACGAAGCGGGCTACGTCCTGATCAAGGACCGCTCCAAGGACATCATCATCCGGGGCGGCGAGAACATCTCCTCGGTCGAGGTCGAGAACGCGATTCTGGCCCACCCGGCCGTGCTCGAATGCGCGGTCGTCTCGGCGCCCGACAAGGCGCTCGGCGAGGCCCCGGTCGCGCTTGTCGTTCTCAAGCCGGGAGCGACCACGACGACGAAGGAGCTGCGCGACCACTGCAAGCAGACGCTGGCCCGCTTCAAGGTTCCGCGCGACATCCACATCCGCGAGGCGCTGCCCAAGGGCGGCACGGGCAAGATCCTCAAGGCCGAGCTGCGCGAGCCGTTCTGGAAAGGCCACGAGTCTCGCGTCCAGTAACCTGCGGGAGACCGGTCCAACCGGCGGCTGGCAGAACCGACGGCGACCGAACTGCCAAAGGCGGCGCAACCGAAGCTAGCGGGAGGATGAATGCATGCTGTTCGATCTGCCCCTGGCCGAGTTGCGGGTCTACAAGCCCGCCCGCGAGGAACCGGCCGACTTCGACGCCTTCTGGGCTGACACGCTGGCCGACGCCGGAAAGCACCCGCTGGCGCCTCGATTCGAGCCGGTCGAAACCGGCCTGATCGCCATCGACGTCTGGGACGTCACCTTCGCCGGATTCGCCGGTCAGCCGATCAAAGGCTGGTTCCTGACCCCCTCGGACCCGGCGTCCTCGCCCTTCGCCAAAGAGGGCCGGCTGCCGTGCGTCGTCGAGTTCATCGGCTACGGCGGCGGCCGGGGCCGGCCGATCGACTGGCTCCTGCCGGCGAGCGCGGGCTATGCCCACCTCGTGATGGACGTCCGCGGCCAGGGCAGCTCGTGGCGCTCGGGCGACACGCCCGATCCCGAGTCCGGCGCGGCGACCGGCCAGTACCCGCGCTTCGTCAGCCGCGGCATCCTCGACCCGGCCACGTACTACTACCGGCGGCTCATGACCGACGCCGTGCGCGCCGTCGAGGCGGCGCGGGCCCAGCCGCTGGTCGACCCGCCGCGCCTGGCCGTGAACGGCCCCAGCCAGGGCGGCGGGCTGGCGCTGGCGGTCGCCGGCCTGGTGCCGGATCTCATGCTGACCCTTACGGACGTGCCGTTCATGTGCCACTGGCGCCGCGCCGTCGAGATCACCGACGGCGACCCGTACCAGGAGATCGTCCGCTTCGTGAAGATCCACCGCGACCGGGCCGAGCGAGTCTTCGAGACACTCTCCTACTTCGACGGCGTCAACTTCGCCGCCCGGGCGAAGGCTCCCGCTCTCTTCTCCGTGGCCCTGATGGACACGACCTGTCCGCCCTCGACGGTCTTCGCAGCCTACAACCACTACGCCGGGCCGAAGTCAATCGAGGTCTACCCGTTCAACGGCCACGAGGGCGGCGAGACGATCCACGACGAGGTCAAGCTGCGCCGCCTGGCGGCCGCCTCGCGGGGCTGAGGCGAGTGCGGGCGCCCCCTCTCCGGGCCCGATCGGGCTGGCTCGCGTTCGGGGCGCCGGCGGCCATCGTCGCCATGGCGGCCATCGTCGCCGGGGCGATCTTCCTGCGCTTCTACGACCTGGCGAGCAATCCCGGCGGCCTCTACGGCGACGAGGCCGCCGAAGGGCTGGACGCCTGGCGGCTGCTCCACCAGCCCGGCTTCCACGCCGACTTCTTTGTCTGGTTCACCAGCGACGGCGGCCGCGAGGCGCTCTTCGCCTACGTCGTGGCCGGCGTCTTCAACTTCGCCGGGGCCAGTGTGGTGGCGCTGCGGGCCACGGCGGCGGCGTTCGGGGTGGCGGGCGTGCTGGCGATCGGGTGGCTGGGCCGGCGCTTCGGAACGTGGACGGGGGTAGTGGCGGCGGCCTGGGCGGCGGGCTCGCTGTGGCTGGTGTGCGTCAGCCGCGACGGGATGCGCAACACGATCGTGCCATTCTTCGGGGCGCTGGCGCTGGTCGCCATTTTGCGATGGGCCGCCCGGCCGGGCCGCGGGACCGCGGCGCTGGCCGGGGCGGTGACGGCCCTCGCCGCCCTCTACACGTACCAGCCGCTCAAGCTGCTGCCGCTGCTCGTGATTGTGTGGCTGCTGTGGCTGAAGCGCGTGGACCGCCCCTCCTACGACCGCCTGCGCCCCGGCTGGGTCCCATTCGCGGCCGCCTTCCTGGTCGTCGCGGCGCCGATGATGGCGGTCGCGGTCACCGACCCCGCGAACTACTTCGGCCGCGCGCTGGCGACCAGCGTGCTGAACGCGGGCGTGAAGGCGGACACGAACCCGATCGTCCACACACTGCGGACGGTGGCGATGTTCGGCCTGACGGGCGACCCGAACGCGCGCCACGACGTGGCGGGCTTGCCGCTGCTGCCGCTGCCGCTCACCGTCGTCGCGGCCGCCGGCCTGGTGCGGCTGTGGCGGATGCGCCGCGACCCCGGCCACTCCCTGATCCTGCTGGCGCTGCCCGTCTTTCTGGCCGCGCCGCTCGTGGCGACCGACGGCGGCTCTCCCCACTTCCTGCGGGCGCTCGGCCTGGCGGCGCCCCTCGGCGTCGCGATCGGGCTCGGGGCCCTGGAGATCGTGGAGCAGGCGCGTCGACGCTGGCACCGCGCCGCCGGCTGGCTGGCGATGGCCACGGTAGCGGCGACCCTGGCCGCGGTCGCCGTGTGGAGCGGCTGGGCGTACTTCACCAGGCCGGTAGCCGACCGCTATGCGGCCTACAGCTACCCGATCGTCTCGCTGGCCTCGTATGCGGCAGCTCATCCCGGAGCGGCGGCGATCCTGGACGACTACTCGGCCATGGACGTCGAGTTCCTGGACGCTGCCGAGCCGGTGACGATCTACGAGCCGGGCTCCAGGGTGGCCGATCCGGCCGCGCATCCGATCTACCTGGCGCTGGACCTCGAGGACCTGACGTCGACCCTGGGCGCGCAGGCGGCCGCCCGGGCTCAGCCGGTCGCCTGGGATCCCACCGGCAAGCCGGTCGTCTGGGCGGCGACGCCGTGAGCGTCCGCCGGCGTCGCGTGGGCCTCGGCCGCCTTCGGCGTCCCGGCTACGGCCTGACGCTGGGCCTGATCACGGCCATCGGGGCGGTGCTGCGGCTGGCGCTGCTGGCCCGGCAGCCCCTCGGCATCGACGAGGACTTCACCGCAGCGGTCGTGATCCGGCCGCTGGGCGAGATGCTGGCGGTCGTGAGTCGCGACAGCGCGCCGCCGCTCTTCTACGTGCTGGAGTGGCCGGTCGCGCAGCTCTCGCACGGCCCGGCCGCGCTGCGACTCGTGCCCGCCCTGGCGGGGATCGCCCTGATCCCGCTGCTCGCCGCGCTGGCCCGTCGCGTGGCCGGCGATGGCGCGGGCCTCTGGGCCGCGGCCCTGGTGGCGATCCTGCCCACGACCGTCCTGGCCTCGGAGAACGCGCGGATGTACGCGCCGGCCGGCACGCTGGTCGTCGCCGCGACGCTGCTCCTCTGGCGGGCGGTCGAACGGTCGGCGGTCGGACCTCCGCGGAGCGAACCTCCGGCTGCCCAACCTCCGCGGGGCACCCTGTGGGCGGCCTACGGCGTGGTCGCGGCCGCCGCGGTCTGGACCGACTACTTCGCCGCGGTGGCCCTCGCGGGCGTCCTGGCCGCCCTGGCCTGGCTTCGGCCGCCCCGTCGGACGCTCGTTCTCGCCGGGCTGACGACCGTGCTCGCGTTCGCCAGCCTCAGCCCGTGGCTGGTCTTCGCACAAGCCCAGCTCGAGCATGCCGGGCAGGGCTTCTGGATCCCGCCGCTGAGCCCCGAGACGATCGCCGGCACCTTCGGCCAGCTCTTCGCCGGCCCGCCGGTCGATCCGGGGGTGCCGGGCCGAGACGTCCTGGTGGCACTGCAGGTGATCGCCGTGGCCGCCGCCTCGGTCGCGCTGGCCGCCGTCGCCTTCGCGCCCGCGGGCTGGCGGCGTCTCACCCCGTCCGGTCGCCGCGCCGCCGGCTTCCTGCTGCTCGCCTGCAGCGGCGTCGTCGCGCTGGCCGCGGTCAGCGTCTGGCACCCGATCCTGGAGGCGCGCTACGCCGGCGTCATGTGGCTGCCGCTCTTCGCCCTGGGGGGAGCCGGCCTGGCCGCCCTGCCGCGCCGTCTCGCCGGCGGGCTGCTGGTCGCCGTGGCCGTCCCCTCGCTCGCCCTCGGCACCGCCATCACCCACCCCGAAACCGCCTCGCTCCTGCCCGAGATCGAGTCGCGCGTGGGCCCGCACGATCTCGTTGCCGCCGACCCCAACCACTACCTGCTGCTGCTGGCCGATGCCAGCCCCACGGTGCGCGCCCGCCTCCACGTCCTGGCCGCATCCGACCCACCCTGGTACTTCGGCACCGCCGCCTACCCGCCCGATGCCGTCATCCACTCCGTGCCCGCCGCCGTCACGGCGGCCGGAGGCACGATCTTCTACGTCGCCGATCCGGGCGCCGCTCCCCCACTCCTGCCACCCGGCTACGTCCGGCTGGACCAGAGATGCCTGGTCGAGGTCTGCCTGACTACCTACGGCCCGAACGGCGAAAGTAGCTCGTCGGACGCGACGCGTCGCAAAGAGATGGGCGGCCTGGCTGTGAGCCGGCCGCCCATCTCGCCTCCCAGGTGAGAGCGATGGGTCGCTAGCTCGGTTCTTCCTCGCCCCAGCCGTCCCAGAAGTGCTTGATTTCCTGCCAGGCTTCTTCCGTCGTGGCCTCGCCCTGGTAGAAGGCGCCCTGGAACTCGATTGCCGGGGGTGTGAACGAGCCGCGCTTCACGAGCCGCCGGATGTTGTCGCGGTAGATCTCGTCCACCGCCTCGTGCGTCAGCGGATCGCGATTGAGCCACAGGTTCTTGGGGTGGATCGGCTGCTCGTACATGCGCCGGAAGACCTCGGTCCGCAGGTCCTTCATCCAGTTGCTGTTCAGGTTCATGGCCCGGAACTGGCGAAGAGCCTCGATGTCGAGGATGGCGGCGACCATCGTGTTCGCCCCGGAAGCCGAGTACGACATGACGTTGCCGTAGTAGTCGACGATGTGCGAGTTGCCGCCCGCGATATCGACCGGATGGCGCATCTTGGGATGCAGGTACACCGGGCCGACGTTCGGGCAGACCATGTAGAGGCTGTTGAACTGGGCGTGGCCGCGGTTCTGGATCATCCAGCCGCCGCCGCCCGGGTACGAGTTGCCGGTCATCGGCATCGCCTCGCTGGGGCGGTATACAACCTCGGCGCCGTTGAAGGCAAGCGCCCGGACGGCTTCCGGGTATTCGCCGTCGCTGCAGCAGATCGTGCCGATGTTGCCGATGTCGTCCGTCCGGAGAACCGGGTAGAACGAGTCGATGCCGTCGCCGAAGAGCTCCACCCAGCGGTCGTAGACGTCGTGCGGCGTGCACGAGCGCTCGCGGCACCAGATGTGGTTCTTCGCGGCGCGATGCACCACCTCGCCGGCCGGCGAGATGATAAACAGCGTGTTGAAGAAGCGGTTGTCCATCACCTCCGGCCAGCGCGCCTTGCACTGGACGACGATGTAGGTCTCGTACATCTTCGCCAGGCCTGCGAGACGCTCCGTCTCGGGGCCGGGGATGTCGATGAACAGCTCGCGCGCGGCGAGCGTGTGCGGCAGGTCGAAGGCCTCGTCGGTGAAGCCCGTCAGGGCGCCTTCCGGGAGCGCGATGAGCTTGACCGGCATGTTGATGTTGACCATCGACATGGCGGCATGGATGTTGTCTTCGATGATGTCGAGGTTGACCTTGATGTGCTTGCGCTCGGCCACGCCGTAGACGATCGTCGAAAGGCCGACGGCCATATACGGCGCGACCGGCTTGCGGGCGGACCCTGAGGCCCGCCCGCCCTCGTCGGTGCCGGACATGTTAGAGGTGAGTCTCCTTGAGCTCGGGGAGTGGCAGGCGGAAGAACCGGCTGGTCCACACGACATAGGCGATGCCGATGAGCAGCCATATGAACGGAATCAGCTGGGCCGGGTCGCTCGGCCACTGCAGGGCGAAGAGCCAGTTGATGCTCGAAAGCTGGGTCCACAGCCACAGGATGACGAAGGCGCCGATGCCGGGCGCGACCAGGTAGCGCAGCAGGTCCCCGGGCGAGCGGCGGCCGCCGCGGATGACGAAATGGCCGATGACGGCCAGGTTCACCAGCGTGAACGCGAACAGCGCGCCGAAGTTGATCATGGCCAGGATGGTGTTGAGGTCGCGGGTGCAGGCGAAGATCGCCAGGATGGCGATGATCCCGACGTTGATCACGGGCGCCGCGGTCTTGGGGTGCAGGTAGCCGAAGATCCGCCTCGGGATGACGCCGTCTCGACCCATGCCGAAGAGCAGGCGGGAGGCGCCGCCGGTCGCGTCGATCGCGTTGGCCAGCGCGGCGGCGATGACGGCATAGGACAGGACCGTCGAGAGCAGGTTGCCGCCGGCGATAGCGAAGATGACCGAGAAGGCCGAGCCGTCCTGCGGCAGGGCGGCCCAGTTCGGGTCGACCAGCTGGGCGAAGTAGGCCTGGACGACGAACAGGACGGTCACGATGAGCAGGGCGATGACCATCGCCAGGGAGACGCTGCGCCCGGGATTGTGCGTCTCCTCGGCCAGGGTGCTGATGGCGTCGAAGCCCAGGAAGGAGAAGCAGGCTATGGCCGTGCCGGCCAGGAGGGCGTTGAAGGTCAGGCCGTCGCCGAAGAACGGCTTGGTGGAGACGATCGTGGCCTCACCGGTTCCGCTGTTCAGGGCGCCGATGGAGGCGACCACGAACCACGCGATCACGATCAGGCAGATCACGACCAGGAAGGCCGAGGCGCGGGCCAGCCATCTGACCTCGACGAGATTGAAGATCGTCACGACCACGATCGCGGCGATGACCCAGAACCAGTAGTCCAGGCCCTGGAACAGCCCCACCGTCCCGGCCAGCTGCTGAGCGAAGGCCGCGATGATGATGAAGTTCAGCGTGGGGAAGAGCAGGTAGTCGAGCATGATCGCCCAGCCGGCGAGCAGCCCGAGGTACTGGTTGAGCCCGTTTCGAGTGAACGTGTAGGTGGAGCCGGCCTTGGGGAAGGCGCCGGCCATTGCCCCGTAGCTGAGGGCGGTGAAGAGCATGGCGACCATGGCCACGAGATAGGCCGCCGCCATGTGACCCGCGGTCGAGCCGCTCACCGCGGCGTACACCGCGATGGGCGCCAGCGGAAACATCATCATGACGCCGAAGACAACTAGATCGCGGGTCCCCAGAACCCGTTTCAGGCCGACTCCCTCGGCCGGTGCGCCCCCTTGATCGACTGCTGCGACGGACATGGGCTCTCTCCTCTAAGGCCGAAGATGACGCCAAGGGACGCTTCCCCCGGAAACCGCCGTCAGACCGGCGTCGAACGCTCCGTGTGGTCGGCCGGTCCTGTGGCGGGCCCGAACGGGCCGGCCGGAGACCGGGGAAGAGAGCGCGCGACCGCGAGAGGCCACCCGCCGCACGGGACCAGGCGAGCGAGTCGGCGCAGCCGTCGGCGGCCGCAGTGCCGAACCTCGAGAGCGGGCGAACGAACGCGGGGACCCGGTAGCAGGCCGTTTCCACCCGTGTTTTACAGCGCCGGGCGGCGGCTGTCACGGCGAATCCGCACTATCTTTCGGGAGCTTGGTCAGTAGCCGGACCGGGCGGAGAGGCGGACGGCTCCCCGGCGCACCTCCGGCCGCGGCGAGGCCGCCGTTGGGCCGGCGGGGCGGGTCGGGGGCAGTCAGTCATACCCGTGGCGAATGAACGCGGCCAAACCCGGGGCGACAGCGTACGCGGGAGGTCAGGCTCGACGAAGGAGCGCTGAGCGGGCCGGCGACCGAATGACGGAGCGAGGAGCCTAAGTACCGACGGGGCAGGCGGCGGAGTAGTAGGGGTGTTTGTAGTACACGACCATCAGATACACGTTGCTGAACGACTCGATAGTGATCGTCTGGCTGGCCGTCGAGTAGCCGATGTACCCGCCGCCGTTCACGTACCACACCCCCGACGTGACTTTCTTGGCATTGTGCCACGTGCAGACGGTGTCGAACGGGTAGTTGCCCGAGGGCGGAGAGCAGGTGACATTCATTGTCGGCAACACCGGCACCGGCGTGATCACCGGCCTGGGCGCGATCCTGATCGTCGGCTTGGCCGTCGGCGATGGCGACGGCGACGGGCTGGGCGAAGGGCTGGCGGTGGGACTCGGGCTAGGACTCGCGGTCGGGCTTGCCGTGGGCGCCACGGTCGGCGAGGGCGTGGGCGCTACGGTCGGCGACGGCGTGAGCGTGGCCGTGTCGACCGCGGCGATCGGCGTGGCCGAGGCGCTCGTGCCGTCGTTGCCGTTCATGGTCCCGGGCAGGATGAAAACGAGCTCGACGACGAGCAGCAGGATGGCCGCGCCCATAACCAGCAGGCTCGCGTCGGTGCGCAGCCGCCGCCGCCTGGTGCCGGCGGCGACCGCGGCGGGGGCAGCCGCCGCGGCGGCGGCTGCGGCCGCTGCGGCGGGCTTGGCGGCGCCGGGTCGCGGAATGGCCGGTCCTTCGGGCGCGAAGGGCGGCTTGGGGCGGACGGTCGTTCCGGCGGCCTTGGCGAAGCAGCCCAGGCAGGTTCGGCGCGAGGTGCTCCAGCACTCGGAGCAGACGAACTGCCGGCATTCGTGGCAGAACTTGAAGCTCTGGACGAACGACTGGTAGGCGTCGTCGTCCATCTTCGCCAGCAGCTGCCGGCGCGCGCCGTCGTAGGTGGAGCGCAGGCCCTCGCGATAGCGGATGGTTCGGCCCAACGCCATCATCGATGCCTTGAAGCGGCCGCCGAAACCCAGCTGGCGGCTGGAGGGCGGCAGGACGAACCTCGTCTTGCAGCGCTCACACGCGTACTGGATGAGCGCGGGCGCCTCCTGACCTGTGCTCATTCAACCGCCTCCACACGGGGCATGCGCGGATCGCGACGTGACAACGTGACGGACGACCATGATCTGTCAAGGTTGGCTTGTGATAGCCCCCAATCAATAGGACCGTGGTCATGGGGAGGTACCACCAACGGCACAAAACCTAACACAACCGCCAGGCCCTGCAAGCCCGTCGTGCCGCCGGCGGACAGCCGTCGGGCCCACCAAAACGGGCCGCCGTTGCGGCCGCGAGCGTCCGGCGGCAGGCATTTGCGACCGCAGCCGGCTCGGCGCCTACAATCCGACGGCGCGGGCGCTTCGGCGCTCGGTCCGGCCACGATCCGGCCACAGCCCGAACCCGCCGTGGCGGAGGAGCCGATGACCCGGAGGAGCCGGTGAGAAGACGCGTCCTGCCAGCCGTCGCGACCGTGCTGCTGGCCGTCTTCGCCTACGACGCCGTCCTGCGATCGCTCCTGACCGGCCTGGTTCGACTGCCCGGGCTGCCCGGCGGGCTGACCGTCCTGACTTCGATCATGGCGCTCTTCAGCCTGGCTCACGCCTGGTACTGCCTGGGCGGGCGGTTGACGCTCGCGTTCTTCGGCCTGAGCGCGATCGTCTCGTGGGCCTTCGAGCAGGTGGGAGTAGCTACCGGCCTGGTCTTCGGGGCCTACCAGTACACGGACTACCTGGGCGGAAAGCTCGGGCACGTCCCGCTGCTGATACCCCTGGCCTGGTTCATGATGATCTACCCGAGCTACGTCATCGCGAACCTGGCGCTGGAGCGGCGCCCGACCGGGACGCCGGGCGGTGCAGGCTCGCTGCTGCGGCTGGCGGCGGCGAGCGCCGCGGTCATGACGGTCTGGGACCTGGTGATCGACCCGATCCTCTCGGGGCCGCAGGTGCGGGCCTGGGTCTGGGAGACGGGCGGGCCGTACTACGGCGTCCCGATCCAGAACTACCTGGGCTGGCTAGCCACCACCTTCGCGGTCTACCTCGCCTACCGCGCGATCGAGCAGCAGGTCGCGCCGCTGCCGGCTTCGGCCGCCGCCGCGGCCGGTCGGATCGATGAGCGCCCGGCCGGGCTCCCGGCTGCGCTCGGCCCGGTCGATCGGCGAGTCGCCGCGCTGCCGGTCGCCGCCTACGGCCTGATGCTGGCCGCTAACCTGCTCTCCGGCGTGGCCCCGGCAGGACTGGCCATCGTCGGCCTGCTCGTCATGGGCCCGCCGCTGGCGCTGGCGGCGTGGCGGCTGAGGCGATTGAGCCCCGGCGTGAGCGAGCCGGCCGGCGGGCGGGCCGGATAGACTGAACCCGTGGGCGGATGGATCGATCGCGTCAGAGTGGACCCGCTGCCGTGGCTGCTGGACGAGGAAACGCCGGCGGTGCGGCACCTGGCCCTGCGTGGGCTGCTGGGCCGACCCGCGGACGATCCGGAGGTGGCCGCAGCTCGGGCGGCGGCGATGCGAACCGATCCGATCGCTTCGATCCTGGCCGCCCAGCACCCCGAGGGCTGGTGGGTCAGGCCGGGACACGGCTACAGCCCCAAGTACACCTCGACCGTGTGGCAGGTCATCTTCCTCGACCAACTCGGAGCGGACGGCAACGACCCCCGCATTCGCAAAGCCTGCGAGTACGTCCTGGAGCATTCCCAGTCGAGCAGCGGCGGTTTCGGCGCGCTCGGCTCGGGGCTGGCAAAGCCGCCGCCATCGGGTGTGGCGCACTGCCTGAACGGGAACCTCGTCCGCGCTCTGATCGGCTTTGGCCTTCTCGAGGACCAGCGGGTCCAGCGCTCGCTGGCCTACCAGGCAGCCTCGGTCACCGGCGAAGGAATGGAGCGCTGGTACTCGCTGACGCCGGGACCCGGGTTTCGCTGTGGCGCCAACTACGGCGATCCCTGTGCCTGGGGTGCCACCAAGGCCATCCTGGCCCTGGCTCGCGTTCCGGCCGAGGGCCGGACGCCGGCGGTCGCGCGGGCGTTGGAGGAGGGTGCGGCCTTCCTTCTGAGCCGTGACCCTTCGGTCGCGGATTACCCGATGGGCCCCAATAGCACGCCCAGCAGCTCGTGGTTCAAGCTCGGGTTCCCGTCGGGTTACGTCGCCGATCTCCTGCAGACGCTCGAGGCCCTGTGCGAGGCCGGAATGGCCGGTGATCCCCGCCTCGATCGGGCGGTCGATTGCGTCGCCCAGCAGGATGCCCAGGGCCACTGGCCGAACCGCTACGCCTACGCCGGCAAGATGGCGATCGACATCGACCGGCCCGGCCGGCCCAGCAAGTGGGTGACGCTTCGGGCCTGCCGCGTCCTCAAGGCAGTGGCCGAGCTGAGGGCGGGCGCGCAGGCCACCGCCGCTACATGAAGCGGTCGCGCGTGAAGCGGGCCTCCAGCTCGTCCGCGATCGAAGCTGCCATCCTCAGGGCGAAACGGTCGACCAGGCGCGCGATCAGCGGCCGGTGAAGCCGGACCGGCGACGCCTCCGCCGGCACGCCGGCAGCGGCCGCGGCGGCCTCGATCGCGTCGTCCAGGTCGCCGACCGCGTCGGCCAGGCCGAGCTCGACCGCCTGGCTGCCGAGCCAGACCTCGCCGCTCGCGAGCTCGCGGACCCGTGCCCGGTCGAGCTTTCGGCCGGCGGCAACCCGATCGACGAATCGCTCGTAGAAGGCATCGACGAGCTGCTGCTCGCGGCTGCGCTCCTCGTCCGTGTCGTCGCGCCATGGGGCGCCCATGCCCTTGAGGCGCCCGGCCCGGTGCTCCTCGACCCGAACTCCAAGCCGATCCAGCAGCGCCGGCACGCGCGGGCCGGCCGAGATGACGCCGATCGAGCCGACGATCGCGGACGGGGCCACGACGATACGTCGGGCGGCCATGGCGGCCAGGTAGGCGCCCGAGGCCCCCACTCCGCGAACGTGCGCGACCAGCGGCTTGCGCTCGGCCAGGCGCTTGAGGGCGAGATACAGGTAGTCCGAGGCGTCTGCCGAGCCACCCGGCGAATCGATGTCCAGCACGACCGCGGGAACCCGTCTTTCGCGGCCGAGCTCCCTGACCAGCTCGACCAGCTCCGCGGACCGGGCTCCGCCCGAGATCGTCCCGTACAGGCGAACGACCGCGACCCTGCCCGGCCTGATCCGCCGCCTGCCCCCTGCCAGAGCGCGCAGGGGCCCCGCGAGGATCGTCCGAGGCAAGGCATCCGTGCGGCCCATGCACCAATCCTGATCGCGGTCCGGGGCGGCCGCCGGGCGGGGCGGCGCCGGACCGGCCAGCGAGACACGAGGTGGCGGGAGGCCATCTCCGCGGCGGCGCAGGGCAGTGCGGTCGCCGGGCGGCCGGTTGCTCAGCGGACGCCCAGCAGCAGCTCCACGACAAGCTGGTCCAGGCGTTCGTTCCCGTAACCGCGCGCCGCCAGCGCCTCCAGGTCGAAGGGCTCCGCCTTGAGCGCATCCGCCCGGGCTCGCGTGTACGGGCCGACCGTGGGACGCGCCAGGTCCGGCGCCCCGGCCGCGGCCAGGGCGGCCTGGATCTCGGGATCCCGATCGAACCGGCGGGCCTTGTCGGCGAGCACCAGGTAGTTCCGCATGCAGCCCGCGGCGAAATCCCAGACTCCGTCCGCATCCTCCACCCGATAGGCGTGGGCGTCGAAATGGCGAGGCCCGTCGTAGCCCGACTTCTCGAGCAGCTGCACGAGGAAGAAGGCTTCCTTGATGCCCTCGGACGCGAAGCGGAGGTCCTGGTCGTAGCGGCCGATCTTCTGGCCGTTCAGGTCGATGTGGAACAGCTTGCCCGACCAGATAGCCTGGGCGACGCCGTGGTAGACGGAGAGGCCGGCCATGGTCTCGTGGGCCACCTCCGGGTTGAGGCCCACCATCTCGGGATGGTCGAGCGTGGCGATGAAGCCGAGGGCGTGGCCGACCGTCGGCAGGAACATGTCGCCGCGAGGCTCGTTCGGCTTGGGCTCCATCGCGAAGCGCATGTCGTAGCCCCGATCGCGGACGTAGCCGCACAGGAAGTTGATGGCTTCGCGGTATCGCTCGAGAGCGTCGGTGGCCGGTTTGGCGGCGAATGCCTCGGCACCCTCGCGTCCGCCCCAGAAGACGTAGATGTGCGCCCCAAGCTCCGCCCCCAGGTCGATGCCGGCCATGGCCTTGGCGATCGCGTAGCGGCGAACGGCGGGATCGTTCGAGGTGAAGGCGCCGTCCTTGAAGACCGGGTGCCCGAACAGGTTGGTGGTCGCCATGGTCACCGCCAGGCCGCTGGCCTCGAGCGCACCGCGGAAGCGGCGGACGATCTCGTCGCGATCGTGGGCCGAGGAGCCCGGCGGAACGAGGTCGTCGTCGTGGAGGCTCACGCCGTACGCGCCGAGCTCGCCCAGGCGTCGAACAGACTCCAGGGGATCGAGAGCGGGCCGGGTCGGTTCGCCGAAGGGATCGCGGCCGCGGTTCCCGACCGTCCACAGGCCGAATGTGAACCTGTCGCGCGGGCTCGGCACGAAGCCGGTGTCGCGGCTGGCCGAGCCGTTCTGGATGGCGGTCATGGCTTGGGCCTCCTGCTTGGATCGGGTCGTTCGGTCGGTGGCGGCTCAGGAGAAGGTCTGCCAGGCCTCCCATTCGAGCAGATCGCCGAGCGAGACGTACTGGTAGGGCATCCAGGCGTGGCCCAGCATGCCCCAGCCCGAGCCCCACGAGTTCTGCATCAGGAAGGCGCCCTTCGAGTCATCGTAGCCGACGAACTTGTAGGCGTGGCCGCCGGCCATCTGGTCCGGCGCCGGCAGGACGCCGTCCGGCCCGGGCGTGAACCAGGCGTTGCACCAGGGGCTGCCGATCCAGGCATCGCCATAGGCCGAGATAGTCTGCTTGACCTCGGTCAGGGTCCGAAGGCGCGCGTACGAGGCGATCTTGATGCGTTCGCCGACGTGCACGGGCTGGGGAGAGACCGGCGGGTTGCTGGGCTGGGGGCGCTGATGCGGCCCTTCTATCCAGTCGATCAACGACATGATGGCGTTGAGGATCTCGCCCGCCGACGGGAGGTCGATGCCGTGCCATCCGGCGGCCGGTTGGGCGAGCGCCTGGGCCCGGGCGGCGGCGCGAGCCTGTTCGGGCGTCAGTCCCGGCAGAACGGCTTTGACCAATCCACCCTGCGACCGCAGCACCTTGCAGGCCACGCGGATGAAGGTGCCGTCGGTGTTCGGCGAGCCGTCCTGCTGCTTGCACAGCCTGTACAGGTCGTCGGGGTCGAAGTTGAGCGCCTCCGAGGCCTCCAGCATGGTCTCGATCTGGCGGCCGAGGGCGCCGGAGTAGCCGACGCATGCCGGCAGGCCGTCCTGATCCAGGACGATCCAGAGGTACCGGGGCGCGTACGAGGGCAGTGGCGGCGCCGCCACTGCCGCCGGCGCGTACATCGCCAGGCTGTGGTCGCGCAGGTCCACGGGAGAAGGAACGCGGCCGAGTCCGTACGCCATGGGAAACCCCCTTGCTGCGGTTCCGTTCTCCTGAGCCTACGTCGCCGGCCGGCCGCTGCCAACTGGGCGGCTCACCCAGGGGGACACAGGCGGCAATGGGTCCGGACCGACCTGCGAGACAAGGCCGCGCCGGGCGGTCCGGGCCACGGAATCAGGGCTGTAGCCGCTCGATGCGCATCGGGCTGCCGTCCCGCAGGATCGGCACGGCGTCGGTCACGTCCACCTCGGCGCAGAAGGGTACGTCCTCCTCCTCGCCAATCTTCCGCAGAGTCCGCGCGCCGTCCGAATCGAGGAGGGCCGCCAGGATGTCGGGGTAGCGGTCGCGCAGGCCGACCGCGAGCCTCGCCGCATCGGTGAGGTCCGTATCGATGCCGCGTGCCTCAGCCGCCTCGACAATGCGCGTCACGATGACCCCGGCCGCCACTGCGTCCTCCAGCACGAAGCGGCGCAGCCGTCCCGCGCACACGACCCGGATGCCCACGCCCTGCGCCTCCGCGAGCCGCACGGCCGCGCCACCGCAGGCGCGGGCATTGCGCAGACAGCCGACCAGGACGTGTCCCGAGCGGCGGAGCATCTTCAGCATCGCCGTGCCGTTGGTCGTGGAGAGGACCACGCTTCTGCCCTGCACCCCGGCCCGCGCCAGCACCAACGGGGAGTTGGCGAAGTCAAATCCGGCCGGCCGTCGCAGGTGCCGCTCGCCGACGAGGATGCTCCCGGTCTCGCGGCCGCGCCGCCGCGCCGCCGTCAGGGCGCCCTCGATGTAGATGTTCGAGCAGCCGAGGTCGAGCAGCGTCGTCATGGTCGTGCTGGCGCGAATCTCATCGACGACTATGAAGACGGCCGGATCGGCAGGCCGGGAGACCTGCGGCACGAGCGCGACGTCGACGTCCATGGACGGTTGGCCCTCCCAGCGCCCCGGTCGCCCCGACCCATCGTGGTCGGCGAGCGCCGGACTTACGTCCTCGACAAGCCTACACGACGGCGGACGTCCGACCGCCCACGCCCCGCATGCCTGAACCCGGGATCGCCCCGCGGCAGGCCGCGCGTGTGCCGCGGTGGGAGAATCCGCCTGGACACGGCAGGCGAGGCCCTCGGTCCAGATCCGCGACGCAGAGGTGTTGCCATGAGGATCCTGATGGCGACGCAGTCCTACGACGCCCGGGCGAGCGGAGCGGGGCTGTTCGCCGTGCATCTGGCCGAGGCCCTCGCCGCTGCCGGCCACGAGCCGCTGGTGATCGCCCCCTCCGACCGTGGCCCGGGCTACCGGACGATTCGCCACGGAGTCAGGCTCGAGCTCATCCGGTCCTTCCCGCTGCGACCGTTCACCACGAAGGTCCGCCTGTCTCTCCACGCCCGACGCCGGGTCGAGGGCCTGTTCGAGGACTTCGAACCGGAGGTCGTCCACGCCCAGGACCACTATCCCCTCGGCCGGGTCGCGCTCGACGTGGCCTGCCACCACGGCGTGCCCGTGCTCGCGACGAACCACTTCCTGCCCGAGAACATGATTCCCTACCTCCCGTTTCCGCGCCGGTCCCGGCCGGCCGTCTCACGCCTGCTGTGGTCCTGGGTGACGCGAACCTACAACCGAGCCGCCCTGGTGACCACGCCCAGTCGGGCCGGCGTCGCCGCGATCCGCGCGGCCGGTCTCCGACCCCAGGCGCTGGCGGTCTCCTGCGGCGTCGACCGCGAGTTCTTTCGGCCATTGCCCGAGCTGGACCGGGCCTCGGTCCGTCGGCAGCTCGACCTTGACCCGGACGCGGTCACCCTCCTGTTTGCCGGGCGCCTCGAGCGCGACAAGCGGCTGGACGTCTTGCTGGCCGCCCTCTCCTCGTTCGATCGAGAAGAAGACCCGTCCCCAGGCACGCAGCCAGCCCACCCGCCCCAGCTCATCGTCACGGGGACGGGCATGGACGAGGCCCGCTGGCGCCGCCTGGCCAAGCGCCTCGGCCTCGAGCGCAGGGTCGTCTTCACCGGCTTCGTGACCCGACAGTCCCTGCTCGAGTTGCTCAACAGCGCCGACATCTTCGCCATGCCGAGCGAGGCCGAGCTCTTGAGCATCGCCACCCTCGAGGCGATGGCGGTGGGCATGCCGATCCTCGCGGCCGACGCGTGGGCCCTACCCGAGCTCGTCGAGCCGGGCGTGAACGGCGAGCTCTTCCGCCCCGGCGATCCCGAAGACGCAGCTCGCCGGCTGCGTCAGCTGTGCGAGAGACGGGCCGACTGGCCGCGGATGGCGGAGGCCAGCCGGGGCCGAGCGCGGGAGCACGACTTTCGCGGCGTGGTCACCCGCTACGAGGCGCTGTATCGCGACCTCGCCGCCGGGCCGAGACCGACCGCTGCCTCATAACGGGAGCCGGTCGAGCGCATTTACCTGCGTGGGAGAATGCCTGCTGTGCACGGGGGGCTAAGACACGCGGTCCATGCACTGGCCGCCGGGACCGCGCCGAGCCACTGGCGAGACCGACCCGAGGGGCGACTCGGCCCAAGCTGGAGGTGCTTCCCGTGACTCAGTCCGCGGTCTCCGGAACCATCCCGTCGCTCGGCATCCTCGATGAGGTCGATAACGTATTCGTCATTAAGGCGCAGATCGTCCGGACGGCACTCGAGCTCGAGGTCATCCCGGCGGTCGCCGCCGGTCATCGCGACGCGGAGAGCATCGCCCGGGCCACAGGTTGCTCGCAGGCAGGGATGCGAGTCCTGCTCGACGGACTGTGCGCCCTCGGGCTGCTGAGCTGGGCCGAAGGAGCCTATGCGCTCACCCCGACGGCGGAGGCGTATCTCGTCCCCGGGAAGCCCACCTACTGCGCCCCGATGTACCTCGACGACCTCCGAGCCTGGGATCAGTTCACGGCCAACATCCGGAGCGGCCAGGTCCGAACCGACTATGCGTCGGCCGATGCCAGCGGGCTCTGGGCGGCCTACGCCGCCTCTCACCTGCTCACGTGGCCTGAAGATCTCGCCGTCTACAGGGCGCGCTGGTCGGCCCTCGGGATCACGGCCGCGTCGATGCCCGGGGCGCGCGTCCTCGACGTCGGCTGCGGTCCGGCGATCGCGAGCCTCGTCCTGGCGCTCGACGACCCGACGGCAACGGTGACCGGCGTCGACCGGGGACCGGTCATCGAGGCGGCCGGCCGCATCGCCGAGGCGATGGGCGTCGCCTCGCGGGCATCGTTCGTGGCCGGCGACGTCACCACCCTTCAAGGCCTGGACGGCCTCTTCGACGTCGTCTTCTTCGGCTGGGTTCTCCACTTCCTCGACCCGATCGAGATCGCCTCGACGATGCGCCAGGTCCACCGCCTGCTCGCCCCGTCCGGGCGGATCGTCATCCTCGAGCTACTGCCAACGCCAGGAGTGTTCGACGACCCTGACCCGTACCTCACGGCCGCCTGGCTATTCAACGTGGCGCGTCGGGGTCGCGTCTACACGTTGGAGGGGTACGCCGCCATGCTGGCCGAGGCGGGCTTCGGTCCCGCCCGCCGGCTCGAAGGCGCGCCGTGGCTCCAGGCGGAGCGCCGGGAGTAGCAAGACCTAAGAGATCGGATCGTTACCAGCCTGCCGGGGCCACTCCCCTGCGACGCGATGGTTGTGCGCAGTTCGGTGCCTGCAGGGCACGCGGTCCGGCGCCGAGCCGAGCGACTATCGCGTCTTCACGACGGGCGCTGAGTCGTACCTGTAGGGCCGTGCGGATCTACCCACCCAAACAGGGACCGGCGATCTACCGGGTCGGGTGGGCCAGGGAGTGACATCCGCAACTAGCACGTGGCCCGTCTCTACCCGAGAGTTGGCGGATGCTCGCCGCCAGCCGGGAAGGCCAGAGGCTACGGGCTCTCCTCGCGGCGCGTGCTTGCCGCTGGCCGGAAGTGGACGGAGGTGCTCTGGGTTGGATACCCCAGCGACTTACCTGGACTGGAACTTCATCCTTATCTCCATCCCGAACCTGCTGATGATCGCCGGGATGATCGTGATCTTCGTGATCGCCCTGCTGGCGCCGTTCCCGAGCCACGCCGAAGTGATCGAGTCGGAGGACGGCCCGGATGCCTGAGACCAACCCCAAGCCCCGAGCCGAGCACTCGAGCTGGACACTTGCGACTCGGCGATTTCTCGAACGCCGCCTGCCGCTGACGAATCTGTTGCCCGATCGCCAGCCGTACTACGTGGGCTCATGGGTCTACGTCTTCGGCGTCGTCGCGATCGCCGCCCTGATCTGGGTCGTCGGGAGCGGAGTCGTACTGGCCTTCTTCGGGCCGCAGTGGTGGCATGAGTCGAGCGTCGGCCGCTTCGTGAACAGCCTGCACCTCTGGTCGGTCCAGGTCTTCTTCGCCTTCATGGTGCTGCACTTGTGGGGCCAGTACTTCATGGCGGGCTGGCGCGACGGACGTGCGGCGACCTGGATGGTCGGGGTCGTGATCTTCGCCGTGAGCATCGTGGCCGCGTTCACCGGCTTCATCTCGCAGCAGAACTTCGACGGCGAGTGGATCGCGGTAAATGCCAAGGACGCGACGAACGCGGCCGGGATCGGCTCGTTCTTCAACGTCCTCAACTTCGGCCAGATGTACGGCCTCCACATCATGCTCCTGCCGGTCATGGTCGTGACCCTCGTCGTCGCCCACGTCGTGTTGGTGCGAATGCATGGCGTCGTTCGGCCGATCGAATCGAAGCAGACGGCGCGGCCCGCGGACGAGGAGCGAGCGTCATGACCACCTCCGATCCCCAGGACCGGTACTACGCCGGCATCAGGATGGTTCACTTCGACCTCGTCAAGGAGCTGGTGCTTGCGCTCGTGGCGGTTTCCGTTCTCGTGATCGGGCTGGCGGGAGTCCTCTCATCGCCGGACGACCCGGCCGTAACGATTCAGACCTGGGCCACGAAAGACCCGGTCGACTTCGTCACCACAGCGACGTCCGAGCTGTCCGGCCAGAGCGGCACCGCCCAGTACGGACCGCCGTACACGAACACGCCCGACGCGGCCCAGGCGGTCGGCCCGATCGCTCCGCAGGCGTGGGCCGGCGTGAGCACCCCGATCGACACGGCGCAGGACTTCGTGCTCCTGCCGCTCGGTATCGCGGCGGTCGGCAATCCGACGCTGACAGCGGCGCTCCACACGTACCACGCAGCCAGCCCAGACCAGCAGCAGACGTGGCTTACGAACTACACGACCGCCCTCGCGAACGCGACCGTCGTGAACGACCAGGTCAGTGTTGCAGCCGGCGACTACGGACCGGTGCCCGATCTCATGGCGAATATGCTCGGGCTCGCCCGCACCGGCGCCCTCGACGGCCTGCTTCTCAGAAGCGGCACTCTTTTCCAGACCGACTTCACGCTGCCGCTGCTCTTCTTGGGCGATGGGAACTACCTTTCCGGCCTTGCAGCCGATCAGCACCTCACGGGCGACCAGTGGGGCATGATGAACGAAACCGGTAGCTACCCGGGCCAGACCTGGCTCTGGCTGTTCTCGTTCTGGTACCAGATCCCGCCCTTCAACACGGCGTCGAACACGGACCTCGTCGTCATCATCCTGATGATCGTGTTGACGGCGCTCCTGGCGCTCGTGCCGTTCATCCCCGTCCTGCGCGACATCCCGCGCTGGATCCCCGTGTACCGCATCATCTGGCGGCGCTACTACCGGGGCAGGTGACCGCCGGGCGGCGGCGGAGCCGAACCTCCCCGGCTTGGTAGGCCCAGGCGCCCAAGCGCTGCAGCACCGTGCTCAGAGGCCCCGCGGAACGGGCGTCTGCGTCGGCGTGTCAGGTCGGTGTCGGGGTTTCGGTCGGTGTCGGCGTCGGGGTTTCGGTCGGTGGCGGCGTCGGGGTTGGCGTCGGGGTTGGCGTCGGGGTTGGCGTCGGGATTTCGGTCGGTGTCGGCGTCGGGGTTTCGGTCGGT
>Ga0187885_10001958_pt1 | contig 21332 bp, 15 predicted proteins | sample June2016WEW_20_1_3_FD_132970 | JGI IMG/M metagenome (GOLD analysis project Ga0187885, IMG submission 132970) | Peatland microbial communities from SPRUCE experiment site at the Marcell Experimental Forest, Minnesota, USA - June2016WEW_20_100 | ecosystem: Environmental > Terrestrial > Soil >... | reverse complement strand
GGACGTCTACCTCGAATCGGAGCCGCATCCCGACATCGCCGCCATCCGCGGGCGCCTCCACTTCGCCTGCGGCGACCGGCGCCGCACCACCGCCTGGATCTTCGTCGAGTGGACCGAGAAGGAAGTCCTGGATCGCGCCCGTGGCTTCTCGGCTGGGGAGCTGTGGGCCTTCCTCGAGGGGCTGACCCCGTAGCGGCCACACCTGTCGCGCCTCCGCAGCACAAAATGCACACAGAAGGCCAGGAATTCCGCATGAACGGGGCATTTGCTGCAATTCGCACGGAACTTGCTTGACACTCTGCACGGAGGCGGGTACCTTGCCCTCCTTACCTGAACCGGACCCAGTTCATGACCGCGACGATGCCCTCGAAGACCACCCGGAAGAACGGCTCCACCAGGACCTCAACCAGCCCCGCGGAGCTGATCCGCCGCGCGGAGGAGTCCGGGATTCAAGTGGTGGACGTGCGCTTCACCGACCTGCCCGGCACCTGGCAGCACTTCTCGATCCCTCTGGGCGCACTCTCGGAGGACGTGTTCGAGGAGGGGCTGGGCTTTGACGGCTCGAGCATCCGCGGGTTCCAGGCGATCAACGAGAGCGACATGTTGCTTATGCCGGACCCGACCTCGGCGTTCGTGGATCCGTGCCTCAAGGTTCCGACGCTCGTGCTGACGTGCGACGTCAAGGACCCGATCACCGGCGAGCGGTATTCGCGTGACCCGCGCTACGTGGCGCAGAAGGCCGAGCAGTACCTGACGAAGAGCGGCATCGCGACGACGTCGTACTGGGGCCCGGAGGCGGAGTTCTACATCTTCAACTCGGTGCGGTTCGATCAGAACGCGCACGAGGGCTACTACCACCTCGACTCGGAAGAGGGGATCTGGAACTCCGGCAAGGACGGCGGTACCCCCAATCCCGGGCATCGCCCCCGGCACAAGGAGGGCTACTTCCCGGTGCCGCCGGTGGACAAGCTCCAGGACCTGCGCTCCCGCATCATGCTCGCGATGATCGCGTCGGGGATCAACGTCGAGGTGCACCACCACGAGGTGGGCACCGCGGGGCAGACCGAGATCGATATGCGGTACGGCACGCTGGTGCGCATGGCCGACCAGATCATGATGTACAAGTACATCGTGAAGAACGTGTGCAACGAGCACGGCTACACGGCGACCTTCATGCCCAAGCCGATGTTCGGCGACAACGGCTCGGGCATGCACGTGCACCAGAGCCTGTGGAAGAACGGGGAGAACCTGTTCTGGTCGCGCAACGGCTACGCGGGGCTCTCCGACATGGCGCGGTTTTACATCGGCGGCCTCATCAAACACGCGCCGGCGCTCCTGGCCTTCGCCGCGCCCACGACCAACTCGTATCGCCGGCTGGTGCCGGGCTATGAGGCGCCGATCAACCTGATCTACTCCCAGCGCAACCGCTCGGCGGTATGCCGGATTCCGATGTATTCCCGGTCGCCGAAGACCAAGCGGATCGAGTTCCGCGCGCCCGACCCGGCGGCGAACCCGTACCTGACCTTCGCGGCGCTGCTGATGGCCGGCCTCGACGGGATCAAGAACCGGATCGAGCCGCCCGCGCCGATCGACAAGGACCTCTAGGACCTCGAGTTGCACGAGCGCAAGCGCGTCAAGAACACGCCGGGCTCGCTGGGCGAAGTGCTCGAGGCGTTGCAGAGGGACAGCCAATTCCTACTGCAGGGCGAGGTATTCACGCAGGATCTGCTCGACACCTGGGTCGAGTACAAGATGGAAAAGGAGCTGGAACCAGTGGCGCTCAGGCCGCATCCGTACGAGTTTTTCCTGTACTACGACGCCTGAGTAGGCCCACGTCCAACCCGGAGTTACGATGCCCTCACGTACGCGCGACGTGCGCGGCGCGAAGGCGAGAGAGGCGGGCGCGATGGTGGTCGCGCCCGTCTCTTCTCGCGCTGTAATGCGTCCCCTACCGATGAGCCTGGATGCGGACTACCGCGCGATGCTGAAAACGCGGAGCGCGTCCAAGCGCGACATCCTCGACGTTTGCGACCGGCTCGACGTCCGGTTCCTGCGTCTCCAGTTCACCGACATCCTCGGCGTGGTGAAGAACGTGGAGGTGCCACGCAGCCAGTTCGAGAAGGCGCTGGACGGGCAGATCATGTTCGACGGCTCCTCGATCGAGGGGTTCGTGCGGATCGAGGAGTCCGACATGCTCCTCACCCCGGACCTCGGCACCTTCCGTGTCTTTCCGTGGGGCGCGGAGGAAGGACTGGTCGCGCGCATCATTTGCGACGTCCACAACACCGACGACTCCGAGTTCGCCGGGTGCCCGCGGCTGGCGCTGAAGCGGCAAGTGGCGCGTGCGAAGGCCATGGGGTTCGAGATGATGGCCGGGGTCGAAGCGGAGTTCTTCCTCTTCAACAAGGACGCGCGGGGCGCTCCGACCACAGAGGTGCACGACGTCGCCGGCTACTTCGACGTGGGCCCGGTGGACCGGGGCGAGCAGGCGCGGCGGCTCATCATCGGCGACCTGGAGGAGATGGGCTTCGAGGTGGAGGCGGGGCACCACGAGGTGGCGCCCGGGCAGCACGAGATCGACTTCCGGTACGCGGAGGCGCTGTCCACCGCCGACGATCTCGCGACCTTCCGCGTGGTGGTGCGCAGCGCGGCCGAGCGCTACGACCTGGTGGCGAGCTTCATGCCGAAGCCGGTCTTCGGGCAGAACGGGTCGGGGATGCACACCCACCAGAGCCTGTTCAAGGACGGGAAGAACGCGTTCTACGAACCGAAGGGCGAGTGGCAGCTCTCCAAGACGGCGCTGCACTACATCGCGGGGCTGCTGGACCACGCACAGGGCTTCTGCGCGGTGACGAATCCGCTGGTCAACAGCTTCAAGCGGCTGGTGCCGGGCTACGAGGCGCCGGTGAACATCGCTTGGAGCATGCGGAACCGGTCGCCGTTGATCCGGATCCCGGACCGGCGCGAGAGCGGCACGCGGTGCGAGCTGAGGATGCCCGATCCCTCTGCCAATCCGTATCTGGCGCTGGCGGTGCAGCTGGCCGCGGGGCTGGACGGGATCAAGCGCAAGCTCACGCCGCCCGACCCGGTGAACAAGAACATCTTCACGATGACGTATCGCGAGAAGCGGCACCACCGGATCGATGACCTGCCGCGGGACCTGCACGAGGCGCTGAACTGCCTCGAGAAGGACGAGGTGGTGCTGAGCGCCCTGGGCGAGCACATCGCCGGCCGCTACGTCGAGGCCAAGCGCTCCGAGTGGGCCGAGTACATCTCGCAGGTCAGCGAGTGGGAGATCCGGAAGTACCTCGGCCAGTACTGAAGCCGGGGATTCAGAGCATGAAAGCCGGGGCCCGCCGAAAACGGCGGGCCTCTGCGTTTTCCCCGCCGGGACATGTCGGACCGATCCACTCGTAAATCCTTGTGACGCAAGGCATTGACCTCGTTGACGGGCCCGGGATATTAGCGGGAGTTGCAGGGTCCCTTCGCGAGAAGGTTGCTCATGAGCGCTCGAGCGCTTCGATCGCGGCAAGTAGGCGCCGGCGCACACGCGCTGCGCCGTCGGGTTGGCGTCACGGCGTCGCTGATCTTGGCCGCACTGTCCGGTGTGCAGTGCGTCCAGGATCTCTTCGTTTCGCCGAAGGCGTCCACTTGCACACTCGCCGCCGTGTCGCCGCAGAACGACACACTCAACATCGGCGATACACTGTCTCTCCCCTCGGCGCGGCTGACCTGCGGCTCGAGTACGCCGTCCGTCAGCTACAAGGGGGAGCTGGTCGCTGGCTCCGGCGTACTGCAGGTCGACACCGTCGCCGGGCGGATGTTCGTGCTGGCGCCCGGCACGGCCAAGGTCCGCATGCGCCCACTGAGCCCCGCGCTCACCGCCGACACGCTATACGTGGATTTCACCTTCCACGCCGCCGTGCCGGTGCTGGTGAGCAGCGGCCAGGACTCTCTCTTCAGTCTCAAGGACACGCTGCAGCTGACGGCGCAGGCGCGCTCGCTCAAGGGCGCCGCCCTTTCCGGCATCAGCGTGAAGTGGCAGCTGGTGAGCGGCGCAGCGTTCGTCACTCTACTGGACACGACCGGACGGGTCCGTGCCGAGGCGAACGGCGACGCGGTCCTGAAAGCCGTGAGCGACACGGCGACCGTCACGCGCACCGTCCACGTGAGCCAGAAGCCCGCGAGCCTGGCCGTGTCGGCGCCGGGCGGCACGCTCGTCGGCGCAGGGGCGACGCAGACCCTCGCGCTCCAGGCGCGTGACGCGCGTGGCAACAGCATCGCGAACACCTCCGCAACCTGGTCGAGCCTGAATCCGAACGTCGCGACAATGGGCAGCACGACGGGCGTGGCCACGGCCGTGGCCAACGGAGAGGCCGTCGTGACCGCAACCATAGGGCCCGTGACGGGCTACGGCCTGGTGATGGTCACGACGCCAAGCCTCGCGGCCGCGAACCTGTGGAGCGAGACGTCGAGCGGGGTGTCGGCCGCGCTGCGCGGCGTGTGGGGCACGTCGCCGAGCAACATCTACGTGGTCGGGTCCGGCGGGAACATCCTGCGCTGGAACGGCAGCGGCTGGTCGGCGATGGCGAACGCCGTGACCCAGGATCTCTGGAGCGTCTGGGGCACGTCGTCGTCGGACGTATACGCCGTGGGCGCCGCAGGGACCATTCTCCACTGGAACGGCAGCGCCTGGTCGGCGATGACGAGCGGGACGAGCCAGGCGCTGTGGGCCGTCTGGGGCAGCTCGCCGTCGGACGTGTACGCCGTGGGCGCGGCGGGAACCATCCTGCACTGGAACGGCAGCGCCTGGGCCGCGATGACCAGCGGCACGTCGGCCGGCTTGCGGGGCGTCTCGGGCACGTCCCAGGCGAGCGTGTACGCGGCGGGTGACGGGGGCGTCATCCTGCACTGGAACGGCAGCGCGTGGTCCGCGATGACGAGTGGGACGAGCCAGAACCTGACGAGCATCTGGTGCGGGAGCGACACCTCGGTCGTCGCCGCGGGCCCGTCGGGAGCGATGTATTTCAACGGGACCACCTGGACGGCGATGTCGGGGATGCCGTCGGGTGTCCAGATATCCGCGATCGTCGGCTCGTCGAGCAAGGACCTGTATGCGGTGGGTCCCACCGCCGTCTACCGCTACGACGGCAGCGTGTGGTCCACCCCGTACTCCTCCACCACGGACAGCGCTCAGGACGTATGGGCGTCGCCGGGCGCCGACGTCTGGGCGGTCGGCGCCAGCGGGCGAGTGCTCCGCGGCTACCGTACTGCGAGCGTGACGGTGAGTCCCGCGACTCCCACACTGACGGCGCTCACCGCCACCCAGGCGCTGACCGCGTCGGCGAAGGACGCTTCGAACAACGGGATATCGGGCGTGACGTTCACCTGGTCAAGCAGCGATACGACGAAGGTGCGCGTGAACGCCTCCACGGGCGCCGTGACCGCGGTCGCGAACGGTACAGCGACGATCACGGCGACGGCGGCGGGTGGGGCGAGCAGCTCGACGACGGTGACGGTGAGCCAGGTGGCGAAGAGCCTGACGGTGACGCCGGCGGGGGCGTCGGTGAGCGGGGTGGGCTCGACACAAACCTTCGGCGCCGTGGGCAAGGACTCGCTGGGGAACACCGTGCCGAGCGTCAGCGTCACGTGGTCGAGCCTCAACCCGAACGTCGCGACGGTGAACGCGGGCACGGGGGTTGCGACGGCGGTCGCGAGCGGGCAGGCGACGCTGGTGGCGACCCTGGGCAATCTGAAGGCCTACGGGCTGGTGACGGTGGCGGCGACGCCGGCCACGGCGGTGAACCTCTGGGCCCCGGCGGCGAGCGGCACGACGCCGACGCTCTACGGTGTGTGGGGCGCGTCAAGCACGGACGCATTCGCGGTCGGCGCCGCGGGCACGATCCTGCATTACAGCGGGGCGGCGTGGAGCGCGATGACGAGCGGCACGTCCACGGTCCTGTCCGGAGTGGCGGGGACGTCCGCCGCCGATGTCTGGGCGGTCGGCGGCGGCGTGATCCTGCACGGTGCGGGCTCGACGTGGACGGCCGCGACCGGAAGCTACCCAGCACTGTATGCGGTGTGGGCGGCCTCGCCGTCCGACGTATTCGCGGTGGGGGCGGGGGGCGCCATCCTGCATTACGACGGCACGCAGTGGTCGGCAATGACGAGCGGGACCACGCAGTCATTGTCAGCGGTCTGGGGAACCTCGGTGGTGGACGTCTTCGCGGTCGGGAGCGGGGGCGTGATCCTGCACTACAACGGTGTGCAGTGGTCCGCGATGACCACCGGCCTGACCCAACGCATCCAAGGGGTCTGGGGCACCTCGAGCACCGACGTGTACGCGGCGGCCTACGATGAGGGGAGGCTGCTGCACTACGACGGCTCGAGTTGGACCGTGGCGGCGAACATCTCGAAGCCGTTCTGGGGAGTGTGGGGAACGTCCCACTCCGACGTCTTCGTTGTCGGGGCGTGCACCGTATGCGGGATCGTCCACTACGACGGGTCGTCCGCTGCGGTAATCGGCGGGACGCTGCAGGCGACGATCTTTCTGTACGGGGTTGGCGGCGTGCCCGGCGGGGACCTCTACGTCGTTGGCGACAGCGGCAGGATCCTGCGCGGGGTGCGTGGTGGGGCGGTGGCAGTGTCGCCCGCGACGCCGACGCTGACGGCGCTGGGCGCCACGCAGCAGATGACGGCCGCGGCGAAGGACGCGGCCAGCACCGCCGTGAGCGGCGCGACGTTCACGTGGTCGAGCAGCGACACGACGAAGGTCAAGGTCGCTGCCGCGACTGGCGTGGTGACGGCAGTGGCGAACGGCACCGCGACGATCACGGCGGCGGCTCCGGGCGGGGCGAGCGGCTCGACGACGGTGACCGTGAGTCAGGTGGCGAAGAGCCTGACGGTGACGCCGGCGGGGGCGTCGCTGAGCGGCGTCGGCGCGACAAGCACCTTCTCCGTCGCAGGCAAGGACTCGCTTGGGAGCACCGTCCCGAGCGTCACCGCTACGTGGTCGAGCCTCAATCCGAACGTCGCAACGGTGAACGCGAGCACGGGGGTGGCGACGGCGGTGGGTACGGGGCAGGTCACGATCGTGGCGACCAGCGGGTCGGCGACCGCGTTCGCCGTGGTGACGGTCGCCACGCCGGGCCTGACGCCCGTCAACCTCTGGGCGCCGATGGCAAGCGGCGATACCGTGCAGTTGATGGGCGTGTGGGGCACGTCGGCCTCCAACATCCTCGCGGTGGGCAGCCAGGGCCACATCCTCAAGTATGACGGATCCCACTGGGCGGCGATGACCAGCGGGTCCACGCAGTACCTGGAGAGCGTGTGGGGCACCTCGGCGTCGGACGCCTACGTGGTGGGCACCGGGGGCACGGTCCTCCACTGGAACGGCACGGCCTGGAGCGCGATGACCAGCGGGACGACCCAGCAGCTGAACAGCGTCTGGGGCTCGTCGCCGTCGGACGTCTTCGCGGTCGGAATGAGCGGCACGGTGCTGCACTACGACGGCACGAGCTGGGCTGCCATGAACAGCGGTACCAGCCAGAACCTGACAGCGGTCTGGGGCTCCTCGGCCTCGGGCGTCTTCGCGGTGGGCGGTGGGGGAGTGATCCTGCACTACGACGGCAACGCCTGGTCCGCCATGACGAGCGGAACCACCGGGACGCTCACCGGTGTCTGGGGCACGGCTGCGACGGACGTCTACGTCACGAACACGGACAACAGTCAACTGCTGCACTACAACGGCACGAGCTGGAGCGCGGCTGCGAGTGTGAGTGTCCCATCCGACCTGTGGGGCAGCTCCGGCTCCGACATCTACATCCTCGAGGCCTGCACTCCGTGTGGAGGCGTCGCGCGCTACAACGGGACGACGGCCGCGGACATGTCCGGGCCGGCATGGCCGGTGTACTACGGCAACCGGGCGATCTGGGGGCTTCCGGGCGGGGACGTGTTCGCCGTCCTGCAGGGCGGGACAATCATGCGAGGCGTCCGAGGCGCGACGGTTGCCGTCGCCCCGACGACCCCGACTCTGACCGCCGTCGGCGCGACGCTGCAGATGACGGCTACCGCGAAGGATGCGTCGAGCAACGTCGTAGGCAACGTGACGTTCGCCTGGTCAAGCAGCGACACGACAAGGGTGCGTGTGAACGCCACGACGGGTGTGGCGACGGCCGTAGCCAACGGCACGGCGACAATCACGGCGACGGCGACCGGGGGAGCGAGCGCCTCCACCACGGTGACCGTGAACGTGTCGGCGGCCACTCAGCGACTCGTGGCAGGTTACTCACACGCCTGCAGCCTGACGGCCGACGGGACGGCGTACTGCTGGGGCAATAACGGCTCGGGGCAGCTTGGCGATGGAACGTACACGAGTCACAGCACACCGGCAGCTGTGACGGGCGGCTTGAAGTTCCAGGCACTGGTCGCAGGAGATTCGCACACCTGCGGCCTCACCGCCGACGGGACGGCCTACTGCTGGGGCTACAACTACTACGGGCAGCTCGGCGACGGTACGAACACAACCCACACTACCCCCACCGCCGTCCAAGGGGGCCGCATATTCAAGGCACTGACCGCCGAGGGGAACGTCACGTGCGGCCTCACCACAGCCGGCTCCGCATACTGCTGGGGTGACAACTCTTACGGGCAGGCGGGCGACGGGACCACGACCGCACACAACACGCCGACAGCAGTGCAGGGGGGGCTCACCTTCCAGGGGCTGGCCGCCGGATACTACCACGCATGCGGCGTCACCGGTGCAGGCGCCGCCTACTGCTGGGGCTACAACGCCTATGGGCAGCTCGGCGACGGAACCACAACCCAGCGGCTGGCTCCGACCGCGGTGCAGCAGGGGGCTGTCGTCTTCACTTCGATCACGGCCGGATACTCGCACAGCTGCGCTCTGACCGGCAGCGGTGCCGCCTATTGCTGGGGCAGTAACTGGAACGGGGTCGTGGGGGACGGGACCCAGAACCAGCGCACCAGCCCCACGGCGGTGACTGGCGGCCTGACCTTCCAGTCGCTGGTCAGCGGAGAGTATCACAACTGCGGTCTCGTCGGCGGCGCGGCCTACTGCTGGGGCTATGATTATGCCGGACAGCTGGGGAACGGGGTCGCCAGCTCATCCGCCTTCAGCACTCCCGCCTCGGTCTCTGGGGGGCTGGCGTTCGCCGCTCTGGCGGCCGGACCCCAGGCCACCTGCGGACGCACGTCCGGCGGCGCCGTGTACTGCTGGGGGTTCGACGACAGCGGGCAGTTGGGTTCCGCGGTCCAGTTGTACGACTCACTTCCGGCCACCGTTGGGGGCGGCCAGTCCTTCCAGTCCGTCGGGACCGGAGACGAATACGCGTGCGGCCGGACCAGCGCCGGTGGGGCGTGGTGCTGGGGCAGCAACGGAATGGCGCAACTCGGCGACGGGACTAGCACGGCTCGGAGCCTGCCGGTTGCCGTGTCTGGAGGTCTGACATTCCAATCGGTGGTCGTGGGGCCTGACCACGTCTGCGCGCTCAACTCGGCAGGTGCAGCATACTGCTGGGGCAACGGTGCTGGCGGGTCGCCGACCGCAGTTCCCGGCGGATTCGTCTTCCAGAAGCTGGCCGTCGGATGGCTGTTTGCTTGCGGTCTCAATGCCAGTGGTACGGCTTACTGTTGGGGCTGGAACGACTACGGCGAGCTGGGCGACGGGACGACGACGCAACACAGCACTCCCGCGCCAGTGCAGGGCAGTCTGACCTTCACGTCGCTGGCCGCTGGAGAGGAGCACGTCTGCGGCGTGGCAACGAGCGGGACGACGTATTGCTGGGGTCGCAACGACTATGGCCAGCTCGGTGACGGCACTCAGACCCAGCGCACGACCCCGACGGCGATGGTGGGCGGCCTGACCTTCCAGTCCCTCACTGCAGCCAGCGAGCACACCTGCGGAGTCACGAGTGCCGGGGCTGCCTACTGCTGGGGCGCGAACAACGGGGGCGGGCTCGGCAACGGCACGTACACCAGCAGCTTGAGCCCGGTGGCGGTGCAGGGCGGGCTGACATTCTCCTCGCTCTCCGCCGGCGGCTACTCCAATAACACCTGCGGTCTGACGACCGGGGGCACCGCTTACTGCTGGGGCTACAACTACTACGGGCAGCTGGGCACGGGCACCAGGACGTCCAGCAACGTCCCGGTCGTTGCCGCCACCGGGCTGACATTCCAGATGGTACGGAGCGGGGGGTACCTCACCTGCGGCATCACGACCACGGGCTCGACGGTCTGCTGGGGATACAACTCGTATGGCCAGCTCGGCAACGGGACGGCCGGCTACATCCCAACCCCCAGCCTCGTGTCGGGCGGCATCACGTTCCTGTCGCCGCCCATTGCGCGTGTGACATCCCCGGGACCCGCGACGACTGGGTCGCCCAGATGAACTGCTACAAGTGCTCCACCCCGATCCCGGACAACTCGCACTTCTGCTCGACGTGCGGGGCGGACGTGTCAGGCGACTCGCACGCGCGCGATTCGACGGTCGTCATCGAGCATGACCCGCAGCTCTTCTCGAAGCTCCAGGTCGAGCTCGGCGACGAATACATCCTCGAGAAGGAGCTGGGGCGCGGCGGGATGGCCATCGTCTACCTCGGCCGTGACGCGCGCCTCGGCCGGAAGGTGGCCGTGAAGGTCCTGCCGCCCGAGCTGACCTACGGCAGCCGCGGCTCGACGATCGAGCGCTTCAAGCGGGAGGCCCAGACCGCGGCCAAGCTGGACCATCCGAACATCATTCCGGTCTACCGCGTCGCTCCAGGCGGCACGTTGTTCTGGTACGTCATGAAGTACCTCGACGGCGAGCCGCTCGATCGCGTCCTCGAGCGCGAGGGCCAGCTGACGGTCGAGCGCACGGTCGCGATCGTGTCCCAGGTCGCGGAGGCGCTCGACTACGCGCACCAGAACCAGGTCGTGCATCGGGACGTCAAGCCGGCCAACGTGGTCGTGGACAAGAAAGGCCGGGTGACCGTCACCGACTTCGGCATCGCCAAGGCGCTCGACGCGAACACGCTCACCGCGTCGGGCTCGATCATCGGCACGCCATACTACATGAGCCCCGAGCAGTGCAAGGGGAAGCGCGTCGGGCCCGCGGCGGACCAGTACTCGCTCGCCGTGATGACGTACCAGATGCTGGGCGGGCACGTGCCGTTCACGGGTGAATCGGCGGTCGAGATCGTCCACAAGCACGTGGCCGACCCGGTGCCGCCGCTGGGCGTGCTGCGCCCGCAGCTGCCGGAGAAGGTCGTCGCCGTCGTGGAGCGGGGCCTGGCCAAGACGCCGGAGGAGCGGTTCTCCACGGTCGCGGAGTTCGCGAAGGCGCTGAAGGCGGTCTCGGAAGGGATTGACGTGAAGATGGCGCCGCCGACCAAGCCGGAGGCGGTGCGGATATCGAAGACGGCCTTGGTGAGCCCCGTGCCGGGTGTGCTCCGAACGGCGAAGGGGACGTGGCGCGAGAAGCGAAGCGCCATGATCGTCGGCGCGGGCATCCTCATCGCTCTTGCGGCGGCAGGGGCCGGCTTGTTCCTGCGCAGCAGAACGCAGCCGTCGATGCTGGCCTCTGGGCCTCTTCCCGCGGCTCAGCCGGCCGCGGCGGCGCCGCAGCCGGCGCAGGTTGCCCCGCCCGAAACGACCGCAGCCCGCAGCGGTCCCCCGGCTGCGGAGCAACCGACCGCGACGACTCGATCGCGGACTCGCGCGCCGAAAGTGGCGGGGCGCGTCCCCCAGGTGACGAATCGCCGGACCCGGCAAACCGCCGCGGCGCCGCCTCGGGAAACGGCAGCTCCCGCGGGACAGCAGCCGCTGGCGCAGGTCACACCGCAGGCGGCAGCGAAGCCGCCAGCCCCACAGCCCACGGCGGCCGCGCAGCCTGCGGCCGGCCAAGTCACGCCAGTGGGGGCGGTGGGCTATCTGTCAGTCGGCACGCGGCAGTTGTCCACGATCTACGTGAACAACGTCCCGAGAGGGCCCCGGGTGGCGAACCTTCCAGTTCCGGCGGGGACGGTGCGCTTGCGGTTCCAAGTCACGGATGCCAACGGCCCGTGGTGGGCGCGGGACACGGTAGTGACGGTGGCGCCGGGTGAGAGGAAAGTGGTGGGGTACATCACACTGGTGCGGCCATGAGACTACAGGGTGCAGTGATCGGGTTGCTGCTTGTGGTGGTCCAGGCGCATACGCTTCGGGCCCAGGTGGACGTCGCGGCCTCGATCGCCGGCGCCCGGGCGCAACTGGACCAGTTCAACCCGGACTCGGCGTCGGCCCTTCTGGAGCGGGCCCTGACACCGAACTCCGGCGCGAGCAAGGAGCAGCGCGTGCGGGCGTACGTCCTGTACGGGATAGCGCAGCTGTCGTCGAAGAACGTGTCGGCTGCGCGGCTGGCATTCCGGCAGGCGTTGCAGCTCAACCCGAGCGAGCGGGTTGATTCGTTGGAGTTCCTCCAGCCCGAGAACCTGCTCACGGAATTCAACTCCGAGCGGCTCGCGCTGGCGCCCGCCCCCGAAGCGCCGGCTGCACCCGCGGTCGCGGCTCCGGTGCCGCTCACAGTGCAGTTGGCGTTGCCGGCGGATACGACGCTGCCGGTCGCCGACGCGCGCCTTCCCATTTTTCTTGCGCCCAGCCGCGCCGCCCGGGCGGCCGTGGCGATCGCGTCCGCCGCTGCACCTGCGGCGCCGCTGTGGGCCGACACGTTGCCGCTCGGGGCCACCGGAGCCGTGGGCTGGGATCTCCGCGGCCGGGACGGGGCGCTGGTGGCGCCGGGCCGATACAGAGTCACCGCGACCGCCGTGGATTCGGCGGGGTCGGCCGCTCCGGCGGTTACGCGCGTCGTCGTGATCTCACGCGCGCCGGCGGACACGCAGGCCCTGCCGCCGCCGCTGCCTCGGTCAGCGTTCCTCCCCGAGTTCACTTCGGTCTCGCACCGTTCGGCCTCCGGGCTCCTCGTCGGCGTGGGCCTCGGCGCCGCGGTCGCGCTCCTGCCGTCTGCGCTGGGCCGGCCCGAGCTGAACAAGGGTCTCGGAAGCGATGGGACGGCGTACTTGGTGGCTGGCTCGGTCGCCATCGCGGGGGTGATCGCGTTCGTCGCGGGCGGACAGGAGCGGCACCCGCTGCCCGAGAACGTGCAGAAGAACGCCGCGCTGCGGCAGCAGGACGCGGCGAGTCGCGCGGCGATCGTGGAGGCCAACGCGCGGGCGAGGCAGAACGCGCCCGTGCGCGTGCAGCCGGAAGGAGGCAAGCCGTGAGATTCCGCGCTGCGCTGGTGCTCGTTCTGTGCGCCTGCCCGGTCGGGGCCGCGGCGCAACCGGTGAGCGGCTTCGGCCAGGCGTTCAACGTCGAGCGCCGGGTCTACTACCATGGTGCAGTCTACCAGCAGACCGGCCTGTGGTACGGGGCGGTCGGGGCGGTGCGGCTCGGGCGCGTGCAACTGGGAGTGAGCGCGCTGATGGGAACCTCGACCGGCGGCGGCGCGGCCAGCCCCGACATCCAGATTCGCACGACGGCGGTGACGTTGCACTACGTCGCGGCTCCGTGGATCGCGCTCGGCGTTCAGGCCGAGGCGCGCCGCTTCGAATCGGACGCCGGTGTGACAATGTGGCGGCTGATAGGGGGGAACGCCCGTCTCGAGCCCGGGCTCGGTCTCGCCGGCCTCAGGGGTATCGCGGACGTTTCCATCCTGCCAGCCTCGTCCGTGAGCGGCGGACCATCCCTCCAGATGGCGATGCAGGCGGCGGTCGGTGCCGGTTTCGCGCCGGCGGGCTTCCCGATGGACTTTCGCTTGGTCTATCGCTTCGAGCGCTACGACATCGCCGCGTCCGGTGCGTCACCGGAGCGCTACGAGCAGTTTCGGGGTGTCGTCGTGCAGGTGGGGATTCGTCTGGGGCGGTAGGCCTCAGGTCTTCAGCGCTGCGACGACCAGCTCGGTCGGGGCGTTCCCCAGCAACAGCCGGTCTCCGACGTTGAGTGGCGCGTCGTCCTTCAGCGGGCGGTCGTTGAGCCAGGTCCCGTTTCTGCTGCCGAGGTCGCGCACGACGACGCGTCCGTCGGAGTAGAACTGGATCTCGGTGTGCCGTCCCGAGACGTGCTTTTCGTCATCCGCGCGGATCAGGATCTGGGCCGACGCGGGATCGCGGCCGATGACGATGGTGTAGCCCGTCGCCGTCAACTCCTCGCCCGTGCGCTGGTGCACGAGACGCACGCTCGGCGTGCGCCCCACCCGGAGGGGCTTGTCGGCGCTGCCGTCCCGCGCGTCCGCCGGCTTCCACCCCCCGGCCTCTGCCGGCTCGCGTTGTGGCGTCTGTGGAGCCGTGAGCAGCGTCACGGCCTCGGCGAGCGGAAGGTCGTCTTCGGCGATGGTTCGATCCGCCCCTGTGCCCCCGAAGCCCTGGCAACATTCCACACGCGGTCCGTGCTGGCCGAGCGTGAACTCGTCTCCCGTGTGCAACAGCGTCTTACCCGCGAGGCGGCCGCCGTGGATCCACGTGCCATTGGTGCTGCCGAGGTCTTCGAGCATCCACCGCTCGGCACCCTCCCGGCGTATGACGCAGTGCCGGTTGCTGACGACCCTGTTGAGGAGGCATGAGATCAACCCGGCCAGGTGGCAGTCGCGGCCGAGGTAGAGCGCGTCGCCGTCCAGCTCGACGTAGGTGCCCGGAGGGTAGATCTTGATGACCGGCTGGTCGCCCATTGCGCTCTAGAAAGCGCAGGGAGAGGGAACGTGTCAAGCATGGCCGCCGTGCTCTTCGACCTCGATGGCACCCTGTACACCGACGCCGGCGCGATCCCGGGCGCGGTGGAGGCGCTGCGCGAGCTGCGACGCCGGAGCGTGCCGTTCCGCTACGTCACCAACACCACCCGCCGTTCGCGCCGGTTGCTGGCCGAGCGGCTGACGGGCTACGGGTTCGAGGCGCGCGCCGAGGAGATCATCAGCGCGCCGCAGGCGTGCGTCGCGCTCCTCAGGCAGCGCGGAATCCTGCGGGTCGCAGCGTTCGTGGCCGAGACGACACTGGAGGATTTCGCCGAGTTCGACCTGGCCGCCGGGAAGCCGGAGGTGGTGGTCGTCGGCGACCTCGGCGACGCGTGGGACTTCGCGAAGCTGAACCGGGCCTTCCTGTACCTGATGGACGGCGCGGAGCTGATCGCCCTCCAGCGCGACCGCTACTGGCTGCGGGCAGACGGACTGGCGCTCGATGCCGGTCCCTTCGTCGCGGCGCTCGAGTATGCGACGGGGAAGAAGGCGGCAGTCTGCGGGAAGCCGTCGGCCGAGTTCTACCGCACGGCACTGGCGTCCCTCGGCGCGGAGGCCGTCGGGCGGCCGCAGGACGTGGTGATGGTCGGCGACGATCTGTGGGGCGACGTGGAGGGTGCGCGGCGCGCCGGCCTCACCGCCTGGATGGTGCGGACCGGCAAGTTCCGGGATGACGTGGTCGCGCAGAGCGGCATCGTCCCGGACCGGATCATCCCATCAGTGGCGGAGTTGCCAGGTCTGATCTGAGTTCCCAGGACTTCAATCTGGGAACCACTGGCGACTCGCCGTCTGGCAACTGTTCCGAAACCTGATCCCTGCCGCCCGATCTCTACTGGGAGGGCAGTGTCATCCTGAGATTGCGCACCAGGAACGCCCACCGATCGGCGTTCAGCTCGATCTGCTTCGCGGTGGGCATCCCGCCGCCGTGCCCCGCCCGCGTCTCGACCCGAATGAGGATCGGAGCCGGCGCGCTCTGATCCGCCTGCAAGGTGGCCGTGTACTTGAACGAGTGCCCCGGCACGACCCGGTCGTCGTGGTCGGCCGTGGTGACCAGCGTCGGCGGGTAGTGCACCCCCGGCCGGATGTTCTGGAGCGGTGAGTACTTGTAGAGGTACGGGAACTGGCTCGCGCTGTCGGACGAGCCGTACTCGGTCACCCACGCCCAGCCGATGGTGAACTTGTGGAAGCGCAGCATGTCCATCACGCCCACCGCCGGCAGCGTTGCGCCGAACAGGTCGGGGCGCTGGTCCTCCACCGCGCCGATCAGCAGGCCGCCGTTGGAGGCGCCCCCCACCGCCAGCTTCGCCGTGCGCGTCCACCCCTCGCGAATCAAGTACTCGGCAGCGGCGACGAAGTCGTCGAAGACGTTCTGTTTCTTCTCGTGCATCCCTGCCTGGTGCCATTCCTCGCCGTACTCGCCGCCGCCGCGGAGGTTGGGCTCCGCCAGTACGCCCCCCATCTCGAGCCAGACCGCATTCACCACCGAGAACGATGGCAGGGTGCTGATGTCGAAGCCGCCGTACGCGGTCAGGTACACCGGATTCGAGCTGTCGCGCGCGATGCCCTTCCGGTAGGTCAGGAACATCGGCACGCGCGTGCCGTCCTTGCTGGTGTAGAAGACCTGCTGGGTCTCGTACCGGCTCGCGTCGAAGTCGATGTGCGGCGCCTTCCACACCGCACCCAGGCCCGTCGCGACGTCGTACCGGAAGATCGTCGTCGGGTAGAGGAACGAGGTGAAGGCGTAGAACATGTCCGGGCTGTCGTTCCGGCCGCTGATCCCCGAGACCGCGCCCAGCGTCGGCAGCGCTACGTCGGCAACGTGCGCGCCGGCCGTGTCGAAGACCGCCATGCGGCTGTGCGCATCCTGCATGGAGTTGGCCACGAACCGGCCGCCGATCAGCGCGACGCTCTCCAGCACGTCCTGGCCCTGCGGGATGATCTCCCGCCAGGCGCTCCGCCCGGGATTGCGTGTGTCGATCGCGATCAGCTTGGCGCGCGGCGAGCCGAGGTTGGTGCGGAAGTAGAAGACCGGGCCGAGGTTCCCGGCGAAGTGGTAGGTCGCATCGAAATCGTCGAGCAGCCGGACGACCGTGCCATGGATGCGGGGGTGACGCGCGCTCCCGAGGTCCATGTAGTAGACGCGATTCCGTGAATCGGTGCCGAGCGAAACGCCGATGATCAGGTAGCGCCCGTCCTCGGTCACGCCGCCGCCGAGCCCCCAGTCGGGGTGGTCGGGCCGCTCGTACACAAGCCGGTCGGCCGTCTGCGCGGTGCCGAGGAGGTGGTAGTAGAGCTTCTGATTCTTGACCACGGCGCGGAGGGCATCTCCCGCGGGCTCCGGGTAGCGGCTGTAGAAGAAGCCCGCGTTGTCGTGCGTCCAGGAAAGTCCGGAGAACTTGACCCACTTGAGGTGATCGCTCAGGTCGCGCCCCGTGGCGAAGCTCCGCACGTGGAACTCGTTCCAATCGGAGCCGGCGGCCGCAGTGCCGTACCCGAAGTAGCGGCCGTCGTGGGAGACGTCCCAGGTGCTGAGCGCGACGGTGCCGTCCTTGGAGAGGGTGTTGGGGTCGATCAGCACCCGTGGCGGCGCGTCGAGGCGCGGGAGCCAGTACACGACGGACTGGTTCTGGAGGCCGTCGTTGCGCGAGTAGATGTACTTCCCGCCCTCGCGGCTCGGCACGCCGAACCGCTCGTAGTTCCAGAGCTTGGTCAGGCGGTCGAGGATCCGGGCCCGCTCAGGGATGGCGGCGAGGTAGTGGAAGGTGACGCAGTTCTCCGAGTCCACCCACGCCTTCGTCTCAGGCGAGTCGGTGTTCTCGAGCCAGCGGTACGGATCGGCTACCATGGTGCCGAAGTAATTGGTCACCGTGTCCAGCGTGTGCGCCTTGGGGAGCGGGCACGAATCGGCCGCCTGTGCCCACGCCAAAGCGGGGGCGCCGACCAGGGCGAACAGGGCCATCGCGAACTGCAACCTGGATCCGGTCATCGTCGTCCTCCGAGTGGTGCGCAATCTACATCCCGCGGCGGCGGCGTTCTTCCCGCAGGGCTTCGAGTTCGATGAGATCCTGCCGGTCCTTGCGCCGGCCGGTCGCGCGCTTGGAGGCGATGAGGGCATCGAGGGTGAGCGTCGGCGCCGGCACACCTTCGATGACGACGGTTTCGCTTCCGGCCTCCACCGCCGCGTACTCGCCGACGCCCTGGACTCTGTGCATGACGTCGAGGTCGCCTTCGTCCGTCACCAGCGTCAGGACGGGAACGTCGCGCAGCGTGCGCGCATCGATCGTGAAGGGAAGACCTGGCTCGATGCCCCGGAGATAGCCGTGCCAGCCGGCGAGTACGGCCGCGAGCCGTTCCCGATTCTCGGGTTTCGGGTCGTAGCAGATGTCCACGTCGTTCGTGATCCTGGACCATCCGTGAGCGACACCGGCGACCCCACCGATGACGACGAATCGGACGCCGGCCCCGGTCAGGCCTCGCAGGACGCCGCCGAGGCTCACTTCGCCGCACTCCGCAGTCTGCGCATGACCTGCATGTTTTCATCGAGCAGTCGCAGCCGCTCTTCCGGCGTGCGCCTGAGTGCGGAGTCGAACAGGGTAAGGTCGATGCCGTACGCGCGTGCCCGCTCGACCGCGCTCCCGCGCCGGCGCGGACGCCGTCCGCGCGGCTTCTCGCCGTAGCGGTTCAGGGCCAGCGCCAGGTTGGCGCCGTAGGTCGTGAAGAACCGCGGGAGGTCCACCACCAGGGCGATGCCACCCTTGCCCTCCAGACGCCAGGTGCCCAGGGGATCCGCTTCCCGTAGCATGCGCTCCGCGAGTCGCATCGCCTCGGGAAGGGGCATCTGCACGGCTTCGGAGACGAACCTGGCGAGCGCGAGCCGCCGCGCCAGGCTCTCGCCGTAGCGACGGGGCAGGTCGAGGCGCGCCAGGGCATTCAGCACCCAGCGCGGGCTCGCGCCCACGGCCATGGCGAACTGCCCGAGCGTCATGGCTGAAATATGTATTGATACAATACCTGTTTGTCAACGGCTTGAGACAATCTGGTATCGTTACGATACTTAATTGCTACAGCAGCGCGCCCTCGTGCCGGAGGAGCCATTCCTTGATCGGGAGCCCGCCGCCGTAGCCGCCCAGGGAGCCGTCGGTGCGCAGGACTCGGTGGCAGGGGACGACGATGGCGACGGGGTTGTTGTGAAGGGCGTTGCCGGCGGCGCGCGAGGCCTTGGGGGAGCCGGCGCGCGCGGCGATCTGGGTGTAGGTGGCGACGCGGCCTGCCGGGACCTTCGCGGTGGCGTCGAGGACCCGGCGATGGAAGGGCGCGAGGTCGCCGAGATCCACGGCGAGGTCGAAGTCGAACCGCTTCCCGCCGAAGTAGCGGCCCAGCGCGCGCCGCACCTCGTCCAGCTCCGCGGACTTGAGGATCTGGGCGTCACCGTGCTCGGCCAGGAGCCGTTCCAGGAAGTCGTCCTCGCCCCGCACGAACGACAGGTGGCGCAGGCCGCGCGCGCCGGCCGCCAGGCCGAGGACGCCGACCGGCGTGTCGTCCATCATCGCGTAGCGCAGAGCCTCGCCGCGGCGGCCGGTGAGCGCGCCGAATGCGCCGCGCACGATTCGCTCGACCGCCTCGTGCTCTTCCATCGTGGTGCTCCTCATGCGTCCCTCACCTTGATCTTCAGTCGCCGCCTGGCCTGGTAGACGTTGGCTCTGGCCGCGGCGGCCGTGCCGCCGATGCGCTCGGCGATCTCGTCGTAGTCCAGCTCGTCGGCGACCCTGAGACTCAGCGCGAGCCGCTGCCGCTCGGGGAGCCGCGCCACCTCCGCCCACAGTCCGGCCCGGTCCGCGTCGTCGCGCCGTCCATTCTCCGAGTCGCGCGTTGCCGCCAGCTCCGCGGCGTGGCGGGCGAGCACGGCGCGCTCGCGGGAACGGGACCGCTGGTGGTTCAAGGACGCGTTGGTGGCGATCCGGTAGAGCCAGGCTCGCTCGTTCGAGCCCTCGGTGAGCCGTCCCACGGCCTTCCAGGCCCGGAGCATCGTTTCCTGGAGCAGGTCCTGCGCGGCGGCGTCGTCGCGCACGATGCGCCGGATGTGGCGGGCCAGCTCCTCGCCGTGCTTGGCGAGCAGCAGCGCGATGCGATGCGCCGCGGGGGCCGGGGTGGGCGGTTCGCTCGTGCTCATGTCCGGGAGCTATAACACCGCGCGCGGCGGGACGTGAAACCGTCCCCTACTGGACGCAGGGAGCCGAGGGGTCCTGGCGCTGGCCGTCCACGACGGGACGGTGGTCGAGATTGGCAATCGCCAGCGCGACGTCGCGTACCAGCGCGGTCACGCGGGCCAGCTGGTGGTAATCGATGTACTGCGGCTCGTCGGTCACCTGGTGGTAGTCGAGGTGCTCGCCGGTGGAGAGGGACGCCGACGGGATGCCGTAGCGCGCGTAGCTGTAGTGATCGGCCCGGCAGTAGAACTGCAGGGGATTCCCCGGCGCGTCGTACGCGTAGTTGAAGCGGAACGGCACCGGTTCGCGGTGGCCGATGCTGTCGATGATGTCGCCGAATTCGGTCGAGAGCCGCCGGGTGCCGACCAGCTCCAGGTACCCCGGCCCCCCGCCCGGCAGATCGGCCACCCCGCCGCGACCCACCATGTCCATGTCCAGCTCGGCGACGATGGAATCGCGGGGCACCGTGGGATGGTCGGTGAAGTACTCGGAGCCGCGCAGGCCGATCTCCTCGGCAGCGTGAGAGACGAAGAGGATGGAGCGCCGGGGCCGCGCGCCCTCCGAGAGGATCCGGGCCAGCTCCACCAGCAGGACGGTGCCGGAGCCGTCGTCGTCGGCGCCGTTGAAGACGGAGTCACGCCGAGCCGGATGTGCCGCGCGCAGGCTGTCGAGGATCGCGCGAATGCGGATCTCTTCCTCCGGCGTCGGCGGCCGCCTGGGCGAGTCGGCGCCCATCGGCCGGACGACGCGGTCGTAGGCGCGCACGGAGTCGTGGTCCACGCCGTACGGCATCGTGCCGAGGTGGTCGTTGTGCGCGGTGAGCGAGATGTACGTGCCGTTCAGGTCAGGGTCGCTGCCGCGCAGGACCGCCACGACGTTGCGCACCGGGTAGCGAGTGGCGGCGTCGCCGCGCCGCGAGAAGGCTATCGGCAGGACCTGGAAGTATGTGCCGTTCTCGCCCGCCGGCTCGAGGCCGTCGCGCCGGAACGCGGCCGCCACCCACTCGGCGGCCTTGTAGTTCCCGATGCTGCTGGTGGCGCGCCCGCCCATCGAGTCGTCGGCGATGATGAAGAGGTTGGCTCTCAGGCTTTCCGCACTCACCGGGACGGGCAGGGCCTGCGCGCCAGTAGGCGCGGCGCGCGTCAGGAGCGCGAGCGCCAGAGCGGCGCTGGTGGGGAAGCGCGTCATCGAGACAGGATCCTACGTCTCGTCGCTGATCAGGCCCGAGCGCAGCGCGAGCCGGGTGAGGCCCGCGACGCTCTTGATGCCGACCTTCCGCATCAGACTGTCGCGATGGCTCTCGACCGTGCGCACGCTGATGCCGAGCTGCTGGGCGATCTCCTTGTTGCTCGCGCCCTCGGCGATGT
>Ga0187885_10001946_pt1 | contig 21409 bp, 25 predicted proteins | sample June2016WEW_20_1_3_FD_132970 | JGI IMG/M metagenome (GOLD analysis project Ga0187885, IMG submission 132970) | Peatland microbial communities from SPRUCE experiment site at the Marcell Experimental Forest, Minnesota, USA - June2016WEW_20_100 | ecosystem: Environmental > Terrestrial > Soil >... | reverse complement strand
TTCGGTCGTTTCACCCAAGGTTTCAGTTATTTGCTGTTGCAGGCCCTTTTCGGTCTCAACTGCGGCAACAGCATAATGGTCGGGGTCGCTATTAACCTAACACACTCTCCCCTGATGCAAGTATCGGCACAATTCCGCAATAACTTGACACAGGTGCCTAATGTTATTGTGGTTGAGTGGCAACGATCAATGCTATGCCTCTACTTCCTGTCAGCTTTATTGATTTATTTAAATCAACTTATCATGGAGATTGGAAAAGGTCATACAAATGTCCATAAATAAGGAAGGTGTTGCTGTAAACAGCGCCCGTACTCGGGGACGCTGCTTAAGGTAAACTTGATAAAATTCTTTCCAGCTGATTTCTTTCATTGTCGGACCAGTATGGTTTAGCTTTTGTCATACTGGTTATGGTGGACGAAATCTTCCATGTCTCGACGGACCCTCAACTGCCTGCGCGGGACGGAGGTCGGGTAGCCCAGCCTGGCACCGAAGGCGATCCTGAGGTTCTTAGGGATCTGGAGGAGGCGCTTCACCTCTGCCTCCACCGGGGCTTCGCCAAGGGAGCTTACTACGTGGAAGGCAAGCCCAAGGGATTGAGCCGCGAGCCACATGTTTTCCATTACGCAGCCAAGGCCCATAATGCCCAAGAAATCCCCCTCCGACGCAGGCGCTCTTTTGGCAGGATCAAAGACTACGACAAGGAGGACTGGACCCGTCTTCACAAGACTCTCTTGGGATGACATTGTTCTTTTCTTCCTAGCGTCCAATTTTCCTTCGGGGTTTCTCATGAACGCAGGGAACATAGTGCCCAGGAGCCCGACTTTTCTCCTTCTCAGCTCAGTCTCCGAGAAGGAGAGCTGCTGGTAGTTCTCCCGGATAAATTCGTCGGAGATGGGCGATTCAATACTACTAATGGCGCCCAATAGCTTTTTGTCACTTACGACAACAATCTCGAAGTTCTGCATGTTGTGGGGGGTAGGTGCACAGCGCGCCGACTCCAATATCTGAGCTAGGTCCTTTCTTGCCACCGAGCGGTTCCTGTCGAAGGGAGCCCTTGTGGAGTGCCTTTCGCGGATAGTCTCTAGGGCCTTATTTGCCCTTTTCGAGGAAATTGGGATTGCCTCCGTATTTCAAGATTCCCTGTCAGGGTTCTTCATCCAGTCATGCGCAAAGACCTCAGCTGCCCCACTTTCCAAAGCCTCGAGGATCTTCTGCGCCACAAATTCTGCACTGTCAGCCTTATATGGGCTGCCACCTTCTTCACCCTCCCCGCCCTCCTGCTCCCATTCGCTGCCAGGAGAAGATTTGATTGTGTTCTTCTCGAAGTCGGTGGACGTGATGTAGGGATATACGACGCTGACCGTGATCTTGTCTTTCTTCAGCTCCTCCCGGGCAGTTAGGCTGATGTTGACTAAAGCACTTTTCAAAGAGGCGTATCCGCTCATGCCCGGCAGGTACATCAATGCGAGACCCGAGCTAATGTTGACAATAGCGCCTCCACCCTGCTTCCTCATGAGTGGGATTACATGCTGCATGGCAACCAATGGGCCCACCACGTCGAGATCGAAGATGTAATGGAGGGTTCTGACATCTATTTTCTCAATGGGGGCATCATATCCCTGACCGGCATTGTTGATCAGAGCATCAATTCTCCCGAAATGCCCTTCTGCCCGATCAACCATCCTCCTGATTTCAGAGCTTTTTGTCATGTCGACAGGAACGGCTAACGAGCCTGGAAGCTCGCTTGCAAGTTTCTCCAGTTTATCTTTCGAACGGGAGGCGAGAGCCAGTTTCGCGCCTCGCCTAGCAAGAAGCTTTGCGGTGGCGAGCCCGATTCCTGAAGAAGCCCCAGTGACAATAACGGTTTTGTTTTTAATATCCATAAAATCACCTTTTAGTTATTAGCTAAATGGATCGAAGTTGCCATGTTCCTATATCCTTTTACTCCAAGTTACGACTTCATAAACATTTTTTATGAATGAGCGAGCAAAACGCAATCCAGATCCTATTAAGGAGTCTTTTGGGGGGTTACATTGTAGGGGAACATGTTTATTTCTGCGTCCCCGCCTAAGCAAGATTTTGGCGATTATAGATATGAACTCAAAATTCACCTATGTGGGTATAAGGGTAATTGACATCCAAGGATCTATTGATTTCTACACCAATATTCTCGGAATGCAGGTCATTGGCCGAAGCAAAATGCCACAAACGAAAGGGGAGACAGTAGCCATGCAAAGCGAAAAGGAAGGGTTTATCCTAGAGCTCAACTACTACGAAAAAGATAGCCCCTATAGCATCCCATATGTTGCAGGATGCGGATTAGATCACCTAGCTTTCAAGGTGGATAACTTGAATGAAACTCTGGAAGAAGCAACGAAGTCTGGGTATCCCTCTGTCTTGGAAATGAAGGATAACAACAACAGGTGGGCATTCATAGAGGACCCAAATGGAATTTGGATTGAATTATTCTGAAGGGTCATGCTTCAATGATTACCTTTGATAATTTAGTTACGGCTTGGTAAGAACTTTTCGAAAAAGTGGTCAGTTTTCTTAACCTAGTCCCCGGTTTCTCATGATCTTCGCCGTCTTCTTGTTCTTCTTAAACTTCTTTTTCTCAGCCCTTGTTGCGTCTGTGACCCCTTCCATTCAAATCACTCTATCACTTTTAAGCTGGTGCGAGCAAGCTTATGAATTGTTGTTTCAACGCTGACACTAGTGAGGGGGTAGGGCAACCAGTTCGCCCGCCGGCTAACCTGCTTGCAAACCATAAACCTGCAGGTCAAGTCAAAGATATTAGGGAACTAGCATAATATAGATTAGGTGAATTCTTGTGCCTTCCTATAAATGCAAGGATATCAAACTGGATTGCCCTTATGAAGCTACAGCCAAGACAAGCGCCGAATTAATGAGGATGATCATGGCGCATGCGAAACAAGAGCATCATATGAAGGCAGTGCCGCACGATACGATGGAAAAAATCAAAAAGGCAATAAAACCATAACTATGTCAGTAGGGGACAATTCTCGCTTGACAATTTTAGGGAGCCCAGCTATCTCAAGCTGTACGAGAGCGGAGAGCTGGACGAGAGGATAGCCTGGCTTAACAAGATCCTTGAGTCGTGCAGGCTCTGCCCGAGAAAGTGCGGAGTGAACAGGCTTGCGGGGAAGGAGGGGTTCTGCAGATCCGGGAAGGAACTCATGGTCTCAAGCTATGGCCCGCATTTTGGCGAGGAGGAGTCACTGGTAGGCACAGGTGGCTCTGGGGCGATATTCCTCACGAACTGCAACCTGGGCTGTGTCTACTGCCAGAATTACGAGATAAGCCACCTTGGCTATGGCCAGGTCAGGAGCGAACCCCAGGTCGCCGACATGATGGTCAGGATGCAGGAGGGCGGGTGTCATAACATAAACCTCGTCACCCCGACCCATTTTGCCCCGCAGCTGGTGAAGGCGGCAAAGATCGCGATAGGTAAGGGCCTCAGGATCCCTCTGCTCTGGAACTGTGGGGGCTACGAGAGTGTTGAGGTGATAAGACTCCTTGAAGGAATCGTCGATATTTACAAGCCCGACTTCAAGTATGGTGACAGCGCTGTGGCTGAAAAATATTCAAACGCCCCGGGTTACTTCCAAGTCGCAAAGGAGGTAGTCAAGGAGATGCATAGGCAGGTCGGCGATCTCATGCTGGACGGGGAAGGGATAGCATGCAGGGGGCTTCTTGTGAGGCACCTCGTTCTGCCGAATGGCCTTGCAGGAAGTGAGAAGGTGCTGAGGTTCATTGCCAAGCATATCTCAACTGGCACCTACGTCAACATAATGGCGCAGTATAGGCCCTGCGGCAAGGTCCGCGAATTCGCAGAGCTGGACAGGAGGCCAACGCTGGCCGAGTACCGCAGAGCTGTTGACATCGCGAGGGACTTTGGCCTGACACGGGGATTTTAGGTTCTTACGCAGTCCCACGATCTTTTTTAGGCGAGCCGCCCTTGGATATTTGTGGTCCTTTTGATGAAGACCGTAACCGCTAAGATAGTGAAGGAGTTGGCGCTGGGGGCAGGCGCGGACCTCTGCGGGATCGCCCCAGTTGAGAGGTTTGATGCCGCTCCCAAGGGGTTTAGGCCAGCTGATATCTACCCTGCAGCCAAATCCGTTGTAGTGATCGCAAATAGATTTCCTGAGGCAGCCTTTAGATCTACGAATCCAGTGCCCTATTCGTTCACCAGCGAGCAGATCCGGTATCAAGTTTACAGGCTCACCTGCGAGCTCTGCCTCCGGCTCCAAGACCTAGGAGTGACCGCAGTCCCTGTGCCCAATGAGCCCTATATCTATTGGGACGCCAAGAAGATGGAGGGCAGGGGAATACTGTCGCTCCGCCATGCCGGCTACCTGGCTGGTCTGGGCGTCCTGGGGCGGAACACCCTTCTCATCAACGAAAGGTTCGGGAACCGCCTGTCGCTGGGCGCCCTGCTGCTCGACGTACCACTTGAGGGCGACCAAATCGTAACCTACGAGGTCTGTGGGGACAGCTGCAACCTCTGCATAAAGAGCTGCCCTGCCAAGGCGCTCGATGGCAGGAGGATCGTGCAGAAGCTCTGCAGGGAGAGGTCACAGATCATTACCCCCAAGGGCTATGAGCTGTACACTTGCAACATATGCCGGCGAGTCTGCCCTAACGGTGCAGGCATAGTGCGCAAGAAGGCTTAGACCGGGGTTGACCCAGAACGAGAAGTTGTTCACGGGTGCACTCCTAGCATGAACAGAAAAAAGGAAATGGGGGATTGTGGCGGTTAGACCGCATTCCCTGCCTTAAATAGGCGGAGCCCTAAAAATGAAAATGGTGATCCGCATTGGAAGTGATTCCCAATATCCACAAAGTCGATGGGCTGAGAGGCAGCAATGCCTACCTAGTTTCTGACCAAGAGGGTCTGATATTGATCGATACAGGGATGCCAGGGAATGCCCAGAAGATCATCGATTACGTCAATAGCATCAACCGCAAGCCTTCTGAGATCACGAGAATTGTGCTCACGCATTGCCACATGGATCATGTGGGCAGCGTGCAGGAACTTAAGGGACTGACAAACGCAAAGGTCGCGATTCATCGGGAGGATGCCCCGTTTCTTGCAGGTGAGAAGAGCCTACCTTCCCCGAAAGGGGCCGTGGGTGTAGCCTTCAAAGCATTTTCCCCATTCGTAAAGACGAAGCCTGTCCAGCCGGACATACTTCTGGAGGAAGGTGATAGGGTTGGTGGGATGACAGTTGTTCATACGCCTGGCCACACGCCTGGCAGCATCGCGCTGTATGATCCAGAAAAGAAGCTGATCTTTATTGGGGATACAATGAGATACCAGTATGGCAAGCTGACAGGTCCACCAGAGCAGTTCACGCCGGACATGAGCGAAGCCTTGCGATCTATCAAAAAGGTATCCCTTATGGAGTTTGACGTTATGCTGAGCGGGCACGGGGATCCGCTGTTGTCAAATGCGTCGCAAATGGTTAAGGATTTGTGCAATTCTCTGCAGATCTGATTCTGAGCCTCCTCAGGAAGGTCTTCTAAGAAAGAGAGGAGAAGATCCCATTAACTCTTGAGATGATCATATTTTCGAATCAGTGTGCACCGATGTTATAGGTCCACGAGGTTCTTGAACCGTCTTGTCGCGGGCCCATCCCTCATTCTGCAGCACGATCCTCTCGTAGGCGACCGCACTCGAACTGGCGTCTAGCTCTGGTAGTGCTTGGTACTCCGAGACCCAGCACTTGTAAATTTTGTAGCAGACCACCAGCTGTCCGGCCTCATTGTATACCTCAAGGGTTATGTCCTTGCGAAAGTTTATGGGCACCGATTCACTGCCCGTTCCTGCAGTTGCATCCCATGCGCTGTCTGCCCACTCCTCGAACTCCTTGTCGAGTGTGATCCCGCGCTCCAGCACTATCGGATCGAACAGGGTAGGACCCGGCGATTTTCTGGCGACACCTGGGTCTCCACCGCTCCTTTGATTGATTACGTCGGTTCTCCGGACTAGTGGACCCACCCTTGTCACCCCAGCCACGTAGCGTCCATCCCACTTCAGGCGGAATTTGAATTGGTTGTAGGGATCGAATGGTTCTTGTACCACAAAATGAGGCATGTCAGCCAACTTCGTTCCCATTTTATCGGTTTGTCATATATTAGCCTTAATTGCTTGTTGTACACCTGGCAGAAGCATTGGAAAGGCCAACGATTAAGTTATTATGCTATAGTGTCGATAGAATGTGTATGGGCTTTGATGATCCCGAGTCCTTGGAGGGCATAGGGGCGGCATCTGCTGATGATCTGGCAGGCGCAAATAGCGCTTCGCTCGGGGACGGGAGCAGTGTTGCGCTCGGAAAAGGAAACAAGCCTGCGAAAGATATCAATGTCAAGGACGCTTACGTCTTTATAGATTTTGTCTTCGATGATGGGTTGTTCTATATTGCAATAGAGAACTACAGCAAGACCAAGCCCGCCTTGAATGTAACGGTTCATTTTGACAAGAGCATCCATGGAGTTGAAGGTACAAAGAGGATAAATGAACTTCCGCTCTTTGGAAACATAGAATTCTTGGCTCCCAAGAAGCGGATAGTGGCATTCCTAGATACCAGCACAGCCTACTTCAAGAGGGGGGAGCCAACAGTCGTAACGACTACAATCACCTACAAAGACAAGCTCAACGCGAGCTATTCCATGATGACAAAACACGACTTGGGGATTTACAGAGAGCTGGGCTATGTAAGGAGGGTCCAGACCGACGACGGCAGGGATGAGGGCAGCAGGCCCAGTCAGCAGTATACGTTGGAAAGAAGAGGTGCAGTTTTTGAGCGCAAGAAAAGATCCTTATAAAAACTACAGGTTCAGGGTCGATATCGATGAGATCCAGGCTGGATTTTCGAGCGTGACTATGCCAGAGGTGAAGGCCGAGGTGATAGAGTACAGGGAGGGGAGCGATCTGAAAAGCGGTGTCAGGAAACTTCCAGGCAGGATCGAATATGAGAACATAAAGCTCAAGTGGGGGATAACGTCCTCGTTAGATCTTTACAATTGGTGGAAGACCGTTCGGGAAGGATCCCTCAAAAGGAGGGACATGAGCATTACCCTCCTGGACGACAACGGGAATGAAGCCTGCCGGTGGAATGTAGTGAATGCTTGGCCGGTCGCCTACAAGCCAGGTCCACTTGAAGCAACTGGGAACGATGTCCTCATCGAGCTGCTGGAGATCGCCCATGAAGGGTTCGAGCGGGTTTTGTAGGCTACATCCAGTACGTTCCTGAATTCAGCCAAAGACAATTCATTGATGATGCCAGACGGGCGAAACTTCAGTTCATTTTCATTGTTGAAGATCGTTTCGAACGATCATTCAATGGGTTTGAATGCCACAATCTCGTGTAGCGCAGTTCCCTTTTCCTCACGTATGACATCGTCTTGGTTGAACTTCAGATTGAAGTCTGAAAGCAACCTGAAGTAACCTGGCTTCATGCGCAGGATTATTTTTGCGACAAACCGTAGCGCGGCTCCGAAATTGTCCAGCATGTTCACCTGTTCAAGAACCTTCTGTACCTTCATATCCATCTCAAATTTGCCAGGGATGCTGAACACCAGCTCCCGTGGGTAGGAATGCCCCGCAGCGGGGCTGTACTCGAGATCCCTCTTCTCCAGCCCATACTCGCCTGTGCTCAGGATGACGTTCTCGTTCTTGGCCAGCATGAGGACCTTGATCGCGTGCCTGTCCACGCTCTGGTTGCACTGGATAAGCGCATAAGAGACCGTAAAGTTCTCCGAGTATACTCTCCCCCACATCCAGTACTCAATGATCCTCTGGAATGGAAAGTTGAGCCAGTTGTGGTCGTGATAACCAACACCCTTCACTGGTATGACCTTCTCCTCATCTCGGATAGTCCCCTGGACGGCGGCTCTAGGGATCGGGACAACCCACGAGAAGTACCCCATACCAGCAAAATTCGAGTCGCCGCTTCCGGGCTTCCACCCATTCACCTGGCTCGCATAGGTAAGATCGAAGCCGATGCCCTCCTCCTCAAGGTGGATCTCATATACCGGGAGCGTGCCCGTCCAGTCAGACTTCAGGTAGTTGCGCCCGATCTTCACGTCTGCCTTCTCGGCCGAGGCCTTGAATTCCGAGCGGGGATACTCGGTGAATTTCTGGGTCTTCCTGCCGTCCGGCCTGATCAGGGTTAGCTCTACGCCTGTCTTTCCAGCGGTGCCAGGGTTCGGGTTGGATGCATAGAAGAAGGCCACGATGATGTAGCCCCCTTCGAGGTATGCATCGAAGTACCACCACTCATACATCCCCTTTTTACCGAGGTCGATGTGCATGCCATCGTCCGCAGGGGGTAGAGGTATTATCTTGCCATCACTCCTTCCGGGGCCAAGCCATCCTTCTTTGACCTTCGAACTCGTTTGGTCTGCCATCTCATTTGCCTCCTGCTTTAGAGGAGATGTAGAACCCTGGATCGGATATGTTCTTCGGATCCAGCGACTCCTTTATCTTGCGTAGCCATAGGTGGTAGTTGCTACAGAGAGGGCCGACAAGATCGTGAGCAGAATCACCAACTACGAAGAAGGGCAGGGAAAAATGCTTCTCGAAGTCAAGCTCATCGCATTTCTGCATGTAATCAGCCATTCCGCGGACTGATCTCTCGTCCGTCTGGTCGTACATAGACGGCATCTCTGCGTGGAAGAAGTGCCCATGCTCGTAGGAGGTTGACCACACCCCCTCTCCCTTGTCAGGGCCGATAACCTTCTGCTTGATGTAGCCCTTTTTAAGGGGGATATTCGCCTGGATCATGTTCCGGCACATGGCCATTGTGTCCATCCCGCCATGGGTAGACTGGAACGAGGTGCCGATCAGGAACCCGTGGAATCCAAGCAGGTTCCGGATGGCTTCTGCGTAGCTGACGCTCTTCGGCACTATCTTTCCGCTGGCGGTCAGGTCTTGACCGCGCAGCTGTTTAAGCAACGAAGCAAGGACCTTCTCCTTGTATTCGAACTCCCGCTTCGTACGGGCAGCGGTCACAATAACTATCGGATGCTTCACTAGGATCGTCGAGGGTATACCCTTGATAAAGCTCCCAATGCTGTGGGAGAAGACAGCACCGAGGCCGTAGGTGGAGGTGTGGAAGCAGACAAAACAGATCTCCTCTTCCTCGATCCGCCGCATGCCCTCCTCCATCTCGCCGTAGGTTTTGAAATCTACAACGTGATACTGCATGAAGTCTGGCACCTGGAACTGGTAGTTTGGCGAGTTGCCCGTCACCTGCCAGCTGGGCGTGCATGGGAATGGGTATAGCTTCACAGCAGCCTTGGTAAAGACGCCCAAGCCCCCCAGCGCCCCCATGTATCCTCGCATTATGCCTCGGAGGGAGGGGCCGGGACCATCCCCGGTGAACCAGTCGGATTTCTCTGCATCCCTGAGCCCGAGCGCCCCCAACCGCACGATGTCGCCGGATGGCAGTATCCACTCTACGCCCAGTACGTTGCGGCCTGAATAGCCCGTTGAAGGAGAGGTAAACCCTGGCCCCGCCATGGATGTCCCAGCAGCCAGTGGAGAGACTTGGGGCCCCGCACCGGGCATGTGGCAGTTCAGCCCGTACTTCATCAGTTCGGCCTGGAGTTGGGCACCCGTGACGTAGGGCTCGACTACTGCGAACAGGTTCTTCTCGTCGATCTTGACAATGTGGTTCATGCGGCGCAGATCCATGACTACGGACCTCAGCACCGAGACGGAGTTCCAGGGACCGAAGCCCGTGCTGTGGGCCTTGAATTTGACATCGTAGCGGTTACACAGCCTCACTATCTTTTGGACCTCTTCGGTCGTCGATGGGAGGATTACAGCTGCGGGAACGGTCGCAAAGGGCGTAAAATCCTTCCCGATCTGGATGTTATAAAGCTCTATGCCCCAGTTGAAGGCGTAGATTTGGGTTATCGAGGGCGAGGCAGAGATGTTCTCTAGACCGACGACGCTCTCGAAAGCAGCATATACATCTGGTTCAAGTGGCACTTTTCAGGTTCCCCCTTTCGGCAGCGACTGCAGCAGCAGTTCGCTGATGTCGAAATACTGTATAGGCTCGCCTGTCTCCCTGATCGCATCCTGAAGGTTTGTCGAGCAGAAGGGGCAAGCCGAGACTAGTATCTCTGCGCCCGTCTTCTTGACCTCCCTCAGGCGGTTCTTGGCAGTGTAGAGGGCGAATTCTGGAAAGGCCGCCTTAACGCCCCCACCCGCCCCGCAGCAATAGGCGTATTCTTGGTTCCGCTCCATCTCCACCAGTTTCAGCCCGGGGATCTGCCGGATGACCTCGCGCGGCGGCCCATAAACACCCCTGTTGCCACGCAGGAACGGCTTGGGTGGAATAGCGAGTTGTATGAATGTCAGGACCTTGAACTGGATCCCCCTCCAGGTTTTGTAGGGCTCCGCGCATCGTCCCAGGTGGCATGGATCATGGTAGGTCGCGATCTTTGGGATCGGCGTGGCCAGCTTCAGCTTCCCATTCCTCAGCAGCTGCGCAAAATACTGCGATGTATGGTAGACCCTGAAGCCGTAGTTCTGCACATGGGGATATTCCACTTTGAAGATGGAGTAACACCCTGCACAGTTCATGACTACCTGCCTGATGCCCCGCCGTTGCAGAGCCTCAATATTGTGCCTTGCAAGTTCTTCGAAGGCTTTCCTATCTCCGACGCGCAGCAGGGGGCTCCCGCAGCAGAACTCCTCCTCCCCCAAGATGGTGAATTTTACTCCAGCTGCGCCCAGCACCCTCGCAGTAGCGATGGCAATCTCCTTCCGGCGGTAAGCAGACGTGCATCCCACGAAGTATGCCACGGAGGCATTGTCGGAGAGCTTCACATCGTCCGGCAGCCAAGCGAACCGCCTCTTATGGTCCTCCCCATAGGGGTTATGGGCCGATTGCACACGCTGTGTGTAGGCTTGGTGTGCCGGCATAGGTCCGGCATGAACTTCCACGGCCTTCTCTCGGATGGCCTGTATCACTTCCAAGGGTTCCAGCCGGTTCAAGTACTTGCAGGCCACGTCGCACCCGCCACAGGCTGTGCACTTGTAAATGACGTCCAAGACATCCGGGGAGAATTCTAGCCGGTTAGTCAGGAGGGCCAGCGCCATAACGAGCCGCCCTCCGCCCGAATAGCTGTGGAAGTTGTATCGATCGATACTTGGGCAGGTGGTTGAAAATTCCTGGCTTTTGATCGCCACCTGTGGAATGAACTTGCAGAAGGAGCACCGGAGGCATTTGGCGGCCATCTTTTCATAATCTTCCAAGACATTCCCGGTGTTCATTGCGATCCCTCCCTGAAACAGAGGACGCCTGGCTTGAGGATGCTATTGGGATCGAAGATCCGCTTCACCTTCTGGAGCGTCTGGACGCCCTCAGGAGAGACCCGATCGAACATTCCCACCGCCCACTCGCCGTAGGGGCGGCTGAAGAATGCGCCCTTGTCAAGCAACTCCTGGCTCAGCAATGAAAATGCCCTGCGGGCGGCAGTGACTTCTTCCGCGCTCTGCGGGTCGTAGTACAGCCCGAACTCCAGGTGGCAGTTGCACCCTTGGACAAGCGGCTGGATATATACCCCGAACTCTGGTTTGCCCCCGCATTTCTCAGAGATCGCTGCCTTCGCATAGTCCACAAAGGCTGGAGCACGGTCAAGGGTAGTGACAAAGAAGATCTCTTGACAGGCACCCTTGTACCGGTACCGCCAGGGCTTCGCACAGGTTGAGCTGAAAGAGGCGATCAGCTGGCTGTTATCCACTCCCTCAATTGCCGATTCGAGGCTTACGGCGCATTTGGTAGCAATATCTGCCATATCGGCCTCCAGGTACCCCACCTTCTCGGCTGCGAATTCGCCACGGCCTGTCAGCACGACAACGAAGACCCACTCCTTGACTGCTGGCATCAGCCTACGCACTTCTTCGGGACGCTCCTTGGCAAGGGATGCGAAGGCGACCTTGCTCATTAGGAAGAACTCGTCGCCAATCCGCAGCTTCAGCAGCTCATGGGCAAAGTCGAGGAGGCTGCCAAGACTGTCGGCCTGGGCGTACCATATCTTCTGCAGCGTGGGCTTCAGCTCGCACTTAACCGTCGCCCAGGTGACGATGCCGAGGCTCCCCTGCGCACCCTGAATTGTCTGGAAGAGGTTGAACTGGGTGGGGCCCATGGGATTTTTCTGAGCCGCGCCTGAGGCGAGCTGCTCCTCAACCGTGCCAGGGCCAGCGGCCGAGCCCGTACGGAAGACATCGCCAGTCCCGAATACCACCTCGGTACAGAGCAGCGGATCCGATGTGTCCCAATGGTACCGGGGGATCAGTGTGGGCTCCCGCTCGAGGGCGCTCGTAAGCACGGATTTGTTCCAGCGCGGGCAGAGAGGTTGCAGGAGGCGCAAATCGTGCTTCTCCATTTCAGTGAGTAATTGTGAGAAGGTTACACCCGGCTCGACCATTACCACTCGGTTAATACGGTCGATCCGAAGGATCTTGTTCATCCTGGATAGGTCAACAACCACAGATTCAGTCTTGTTGGGGATGGTGTCCCCATGCTGGCGGGAGCCGGGGCCGGAACTCACGGGAACGAGCGGGACGCTGAATTTCAGCGCAACCTTGATGATCTTTTGCACGTCGGCTGTACTTTTTGGCCAAGCTGCCAATCCAGGCGATAACGGCTCAGTGAAACTGTCATCCTGGGCGTAGGAATTCGCTAGTTGAGGATCATTCGAGACCGCATCTCTTCCCAATAGCTCTGCAAGCTCTTCGTAAAACTTCTCCAGATGTGTATTCTCCAAAGGGCTCAACGTAAATACATTATGCCTCCGATGTTTTAAACCGTACCCAAAAGCGCACCATGGTGCTCATCAGCTTGGTAGACTTCAGCCTGCCTTTTCCACAAACCACTCGGATGCAGTGCCAGGATCATGCAAAAGAAAAGAATATAGGATGACCTCGCATGATTAATTAAAGAAACAATTTATCAGTGAAAAAAGAAAAAAGAGTTATAGATGATCAAATTGTCCAATGATAATCCAGACATAAGGAAAGAGGTTGATGCAAGCAGGGGTTTTCAGAAGAGGCTCGAGCTTCTTATCCCCGGTCTCAGGGGCTACAGGACCAGGGAAGACATCAGGGTCTCCGACAACCTTCTTCGCAACCAGGTTGCGGACAAGCTCAACCAGGCCAAGGGAAACCTTGAGGGCGTGAGGAAGCAGATGGTAACCGCAGGCGATTACACAAACCTGACGTCAGTAGGCTCACTGATCTCCCAGGTGCAGCAGCTGAGCGGTCAAGTGAGGCATGCCCAGCAGGGGTACTCGGGTTTCGTCGCGACAATAAGCATCAATGAAGAGCGGCTCAACAAGATGTACGAGTATGATTATAATTTTGTCAGCGCTGCGGTGCAGTTGCAGCAGATGACCGCCCCTTCAAGCCTCACTTTTGATACATCTGCGCCTGCCTCGGTCCAGACGGGGCTTGCAAAGGTAGGCGAAGCCATCACGGACGTGAAGCAGAAGTGGTCTGAGAGGATGGCAGCTATAGAGGATATTTTGGTGAAGTAGGGTGAATTAAATGGGTTTCTTCAGTAAAAAATCGGACATCCCCCCCACAGGTGGCAGCGTAATTGGATCGATCACCATCAATTGGGAGGACCAGTTTAAGCAGGACAACGTGATGTGGAAAGTCCCGAGGAACATCAGGCTGAATGACAACATAGTGGTAAGGGAGGACGAGATCGCGGTCTTCTATAGGGACGGAAAGGTCCTCACCTACTTTGATCAGCCAAACAGGTATGCTCTTACGGACTTCAACGCACCCATCGTTGGCAACCTGCTAAAGTATTTCACGGGCGTAGTGCAGCAGGCCGAAGTGTATTATCTGCAGAAACGGTTCTTCGATGGCAAGTTTGGCAGCACACAGCCCTACCAGTTCACTGACCCAACATTCGGGATCGTGAACCTGCGCGTCTTTGGGGAATATAGGTGGAGAGTAGCTTCGCCAGAGAACTTTATCAACCAGTTTGTGGGCACTTTCAACGCCGAGACCTCTGCTGATGTGGAGTCTCGCCTCAAGGAGCAGATGATCATCCTTGTGTACAACGCGCTAGCTAAGATGAAGGCACAGGGCATGAAGGTCACTGACCTCGCAACCAACCTCACAAACATAGAGCAGGGGGTTCTTGCCACCGCTCCGGACAACTTTGGCCAGTATGGGGTGGAGATAAACAAGGTTTCAGGATTAACAATCAGCCTGCCTGATGAAGTCCAGAAGGCAATAGACCTGCGCTCGCAGATGCAGGTCCTGGGAGTGAACTACATCCAGTACCAAGCCGGACAAGCCATGGTCGACGCCGCTAAGAACCCGTCAGGCGCCGCGGGCGCCGGCGCAGGCATCGGCGTAGGGTTGGGAGCGGGGGCAGGTATGGGATACGCCGTGGGTGGCCAGCTCGCTGCTGGCATGGTGCAGCAGCCGATGAAGTCCTGCCCGAACTGTGGAGCACTCATTCCGATCAATAGCGCTTTCTGCCCAAGCTGCGGAGCGAACCAAGCACAGCCACCAGCAGCCCAGGCTCAGCCAGCAGCTGAGGAAGATGAGAGCCTCAAATGCCCCAAATGCGGCTCCCCCGTTCAGGCGGGCGTGAAGTTCTGCCTCGAGTGTGGTGCCAAGTTGACGCCGCAGGCACAAGCTAAGAAGTGCCCAAACTGCGGGGCAACCATTACTACCAAAGCGAAGTTCTGCCCCGAGTGTGGCAAGCCCATCTAGGAAAGTTTGATCAACATGTTCTGCCCCAAGTGCGGTACCCAGCTTCCTGATGACGCAACCTTCTGCATGAAGTGTGGAACCAACGTTGCGGCAATGGCGCAGAATGCAGGTTCTGCCCCCACCTCTGCAGCTCCATCAGCTACGCCCGACGTTATCCTAGCTCCCTCGGGAGCGACGTCTCTGAAGTGTCCGAGTTGCGGCGCACCGATCTCGCCCAAATTCGGTGAGATGGTCATAAACTGCGAGTACTGCGGCACCAGCGTGACTCTTGGCAACCTTGGCTGGAAGAGCATACAGAAGCATACCATGTTGACCGTCAATTTTACGGACAAGGACAAGGTGGATGCGATGATCACTGAACTTATGAATGCACATGGCGGGCTCTTGCACAGGCACCTCCACGAGGACTCCACGCTGGAAGAAATGAGCCTGAGCATGGTTCCTTATTGGATTGTCCCAGTCTCGGCTAGGACTACCATCGTAGCTACGAATGTGGCAGCTGAAGCAGGTCAGGTGGCTACCACCGCAGCACTCATGGTACTTCTGGGGGGTGCCATGGGAGGTGGGCGCAGGCGGTTCTTCTTGCCGCTACCCTCGTTTTCCATAGGCATGATGGGCGGCCTTATGAGTTTCAGTGGAGGAGGTTTTGCAATTCCCAAGGCAGGTGGAGGGAGGCTTGCTGCCTTATGGGCTCCAAGTCAAGGTGGTACCCAAAAGAGCTTCGACATGGCCATGAACTATGAGTTCCCGGTCGTAGCTCTCAAGGCGCTGACCGAGTATCAGCCCAAGAGCTATCAGTTCAAGCTTGCTGATAGGACGCTTTTTGACGCATCGAAGATCCCGAAGAACGTGAAGATCCTCAATGGTGACATCGGGGAGGAGGCCGCGTCGTATCAAGCAAAGACGCTAGTTGATCAACTGCAGTCTGAGACAGCGCACGCGAAGTACCACATGATCCAACAGATGCACACAGAGATGGACGTCGCTGAGGCGGAGCTACTCCATGCGCCCATATGGTTTGCCCGTTACGACCATAAGGGGAACAAGATAGCCCTGGTCATCGATGCCAACGAAGGCAGTATAATAAATAGCATCGGTCTTACCTGACTTTCTCAGGTATTAAGCACCAGACCAATGACTCACGTCACAGTCTAGTATTTCATTAAAAGCACAGCAAGATTTCGAGGGAAAAAAGAGATGTCCAACCCAGCCCTCTTCAGCTTTCTCTCAACCCTTCCCTTCGTATCTCCGGAATAATTCCCCTTCAGCAAATATTCAGTCTCCCCTTCGGAGAAACTGCAACGGTCTACGGCCCATGAAATCACACCCTTGTCATATGGGCACGCCTCCTGGCATCGCATGCAGCCAACGATATTCCTATGCCACGAAGGGTTGATCCATGTCGGGAAAGGCTTCTCTGTCGGCATCTCGTTGAAATAAGTCAGGCACCGCTCAGCCCTCAGCAAGAAGCGCTCGCCGCTTATGGCTCCAGTTGGGCAGGCGATGATGCATGCTTGGCAAGTGACGCACAGGGGCAACATGCTTGGCTCCTGCCACTGGTCCGTCTCGCATGGGTAGTTGGTGAAGAAGGCAACGAGCCTGTGGAAGCTGCCGTATTTGGGGATATAGGAGATGTTGTTTCTGCCGTACATCGCCAATCCACTGTGAGTAGCCAAGGTCTTAAGTGGAAGGAGGCACTTAACAAATTTCCACTTCTCAGCCTTGGTGCTCTCTTTCAGCAGCGATTGCGCAAATCTTCTGACCTTCAACCAATCAGCATAGGTTGGGGGAACTATGGTCGGATACGCTTTCCCTTTCCAGTGGAACATGACCCTCATCGAAGGCTGGGGTACTGCTATGACGACTATTGACCTAGGTGAAAATCCTATAGGCTTCTTGTATCGCAAACCGCTAAGTTCATTTTGATAAAAAACCTCGTCAATGAGACCGCTCCTTCTGCGGGACTCGATTTCTTCTCGCAGTTCATTCAAGTGCTCGACTTTAACAAATCTGCAGTCGCAGCCATTTTCACGCAGGTAGTCCACAATTTTATCGTCTCTGGACATAGGCACCTGGATATTTGAAGGGCTTGCCTGAAAAAAGTATTGTTCTTGTCTATCCTGATCTCAAGCTAATGCTGCCCGCTATCATCCGCTTGCCCATCGTGCCTTCGTAAAAGGCATATATCTCAGAGAGCTCAATTTTACTTGGTGGAATTATGGTAAAAATGAGCGAAGAAATTGTCAAAATGCTGAATGATCGGACATCTTGGAAAGTTATCGCGACTACATCCCCTGAGGGAGTGGTGCATGTGATTCCAGCTGGAAGCCCCATGGCGCTCAACCCAGAGACAATCGCCTTTGCTGCAGTAGACATGGCACATACAAGCAAGAACCTTGAGAACATGAAAGCAAAGAAGGAACTGGCTTCGGTGTTGGTAGTTAACGGAATGAAAGCCTATCAGATGAAGTCTGACATCAAGGAGTTTGTCACATCTGGACCGGTGTATGAAAGAATTAATGAAGGCCTGAAGAAGGCCATTGGCGTCGGAGCGAGAGGCATATGGCTGCTTGAACCCAAGGAAATCTTGGACCAGAGCCCAGGCCGCCGCCCGTGAACCATTGGCTGAACCACAAACAATAAACGAAATTATTTCTTAACTTTTTTTATTTTTCAAAATACTCTCAAAGAAAAACTTCGGATCTCAGGCGTTCGCCATTCTTTGTTTCGGGGGGATCTTTGCTTTCCTGTCGAGGGGAAGGTACGGAGATGACCATCGCCAGCACCTTCAGCAGAGAAAGGAGCTGCGGGGGTTCGAACGCCTATTTTTTGCACCTGTCTTTCCCGGGCTTGTACTCGCTGTGGAACAGCGGGCTTGAGATTATCAGGTCTGCCGTCGCCCTATTGCAGGCGGTCGGCACGTTGTAGAGGACAGCTATCCTAAGGAGCGCCTTGACATCGACATCGTGGGGCTGGTTCTGCAAGGGATCCCAGAAGAAGATCAAGTAGTCCAGCTTGTCATTTGCGATCATGGCGCCAAGCTCCATGTCACCGCCGTAGGGGCCCCCCTTTAGCAGGGTGATCTTAAGCCCGGTTTGTTCAATGATCCTCTCACCCGTATTGCCGGTTGCGTACAGATTGTGAAGGGACAGTGTCCCTTTATTATAGTCTGCCCATTCGACCAGATCGTTCTTTCTGTTGTCATGAGCAACTAGACCTATGTTGCGTTTTGGTAGCAAGGTAGCACCTCTTTCATGTAATAATAGCGTGCCAATCATAAGTATCTTCTTGAAGGCGTTGCGGCGAGAGAAATAAATAATGCCGTGCAAAAGGCATGCAGTTATAGGAAGTCTTTGCGATGAAGACAGCCATAATCTGCTATTCATACCACCATGGGAATACGGAGAAAGTTGCCAGAAGGATAGCCGCTGTTTTGGAAGCGAAATTGATGAAGCCGGAGGAGACCAATGTGAGTGGGCTTGCAGAATACGATCTGATCGGCTTTGGATCGGGCATTTACTTCTCTAAACACCATAAGAGCCTTCTCAAATTGGTCGACACCATGCCTGAGATGAAGGGCAAGAAGGCGTTCATCTTCTCGACCGCAGGCCGCGGAGAGCCAACCATGGCAGGAAATCACAGAGCCCTCAGGGCGGGGCTGGAAGGGAAGGGTTTCGTAATAGTTGGGGAATTTTCGTGCTACGCTTGGGACACATTCTTCCTCCTTAGGCTGATAGGCGGCATAAACAAAGGGAGACCGAACGACGATGATCTCACTAAGGCAGACGTTTTCGCAAAGGATCTAGCAAACAAGTTGAAGGGTTAGCCATCGAGCCGTTCTATTGCCGAGAATTTAGAGGGGCTCAATCGAGCTGCAACAATTTTTTAACTTGTCTTGGCAAATTCTGAGATGATTTCATCTGAAGTCATTAACTTGGCGTTGTAGGTATCATAAAGGTACTTCAATCCTTGTTCATGGTCTTCCTGGGTAAATGCGTCTACACCGTCTTTGGCTACGATGATCTTGTATCCCCTGAAAAATGCATCAGCGGCTGTATGCCTGACGCACATGTGCGTGTGCAGGCCGCAAAGGATCACGGTCTTTACGCCCTCGCCATCGAATAGGCTTCTAAGCAAAGGATCGAGCCCCGTTTCGTAAAATCCACTGTAGGCTCTTTTTTCGATTACGTAGTCCTTCTTAGAGGGCTTTAGCTCGGGGATGACTTCTGCCCCTTTGGTGCCTTTAATCGCATGCTTCCCCCATTTATGCACGACTTCTGCGTCCTGCGGATAATGGGCGTCGTTGCTGAAAATGACAGGGACGCTGTGGATGTGCGCCGCATCAATAAGCTTCTTCAGGTTCGGTATTATGCATCCAGCGCGTTCGCACTTCAGCTCTCCTGTAACAAAATCATTCAGCATATCGACTATTATTATTGCCTTGTTTTCCATAGATGATGCGCCTTATGAAAATGACCGCCGCTTTCCTATTTAAACTGAATTATCGCAGCGTTGGTTCCATACATCACTATTGGGAGCCTGCGAATTCGCGGGGAAGTGGTTTTCGTTCAGATCTTTGTTAAAGAATATTCAATTAATTTTTGTCAAGTTTTATAAGCGATAGCTACGACTTCCTTCCCAATGACAGATAAAATTCCATGCAGATACTGCGGGCAGAAATTCCATCCAAGGAAAATCAAAGCGCACGAGCAGGAGTGCAAGAGCGACCAGAAGGGCGGGACAATTGCCAGCAAGCCAAAGACGCCTACCAGAGGAGGCATAATCAAGAAATGTCTGAAATGCGGCGGGGAGAATGAAGTCTTTAAGCTTGATGGCGCAAAATGCAAGGAGTGCGGCGCAGACCTGTGACAGCAGATTGCAAAATGACTAATCTAAGTTATTAGTCTTCAGTTATGGGTGCAGCTGTAAAGCTGGAGAGAAAATGGATTTAGCAGAGTTTCTTCTTTCCGCAAGCATTTGCCTGGGTCTGTATGTAATTCTCTCCATATTTTGGCCTTTGCTGGCAGGAGGGGCTGGTTATACCCCAACTCCTCGCGGTAAGACTAAGCGGGCTATGGATATGGCTCAAGTCGGACCTCGTGACTTTTTTTATGACATAGGATGCGGCACCGGCACAGTTTTGACCGAGGCAAAGAAACGCGGCGCGGATGTTGTCGGCGTAGAGATTGAGCCTCTGAGGTGGCTCATATGCAGGTTGAGGGTAAGTGGTGCAAGAGTAATTCTCGGGGACATGTTCAAGGTGCCTCTTGGCAATGCAAGCGTCGTTTTCCTGTTCCAGTATCCAAATGTCAACAAAAGGCTCAAGGAAAAACTGGGACGGGAGCTGAAGCCGGGCACTAGGGTTGTATCCTACGCCTGGAAGATAGATGGTTGGAAGCCAACAATGGTGGTTGAAGACTTATATCTCTATACAATTGGAGAAACCGAAAGCGTTTGATTGATTTCCGAAGGATTTACGGCTTCACTCATCTGCCTTTCGAATTTAGAGCGTTCAGGGCAGAAACAGTGTTGTTGAAGCCCCGCTGATGAATCCGTCCTGGTCAACGCTCTGCACGACGATCGAATACTGCCCTGAAGGAAGGTAGAACGTCAGTACCTGACCCCAAGTAGCTCCGAGCGAGACCTGGCTGTCGAATGTACCTGCCATTGCCATGCTGAGACCTGTCCCATTTACGGTTACCGTCACGTGAACGAGTTTGTTGAACCCAGCCCATGTAATCCCAGAGGGCGGGCTATAAGATCCCTCGAAATAATAGGAGACGAAATCTGTTCGTATGTTTGAATGGAGGCTCATATGCAGCGCCGTCCAGTCCCTGTGTCCCATCACGATAATATTTACCGGATAGAGCCCGGTCTGCGGATCCTTAGTGGGTGTCCCCTGCACGGGGATTGCTCCTTCCCCATTTGAAAAGAATAGCGATCCAATCAGCACAATACCAATAATGAGGATCAACGCGCCTATGATGAAAAGCTGTCCTTTGTTGGAAGTAGATTTTGGCATTTTTGGCTCGTTTTTAAGCGACCTTAGGAAGCTTTTAGACTTATCGACTCGGACGTCTATTTAGACGGAGTGAAGCTTAGCTTTTACTTTGAATTGCCTGCAGTAGAGTTCTCTCATCCTCTCTATCGAATCCACATCTGCCAGTCCCTTGTCTTACCTTATGCTGAGGATGCATGCAAAGTTGAGGTATGGATGACCGCAGGTCCACTTTTTTATCTGAATCCCAATCTTATTTTTAGCCGACATCTTTATTTCTCAATTATTTAGATCCTAGAGTCAATCCATCATATTGTTTCTGTTTTGGATAAGATGAATAAGAGGAGGATAGTTAGCTACATTGGCCATAGCAATCAAATAAAAGTGTGATAGAGATGGCAAACGACCGGCAACTTACTGTGTTGGAACATCTGAAGGATGGCCCAAAGAGGGGGCCAGATCTGTTCAAGCAGCTCATATCTTCAGAGGGGATAGATAGTCTCGAAAAAGAGCGAATTTCCGAACACTTTCCGATCCTTATGGAGAATCTTGAGAAGAGAAGATGGATTCAGCGAGCGCAAAGTTATGGCAACCAAGTCTGGTATGTTCTTACCCAAGAAGGCTATTACGAG